>ERZ1740068.800-NODE-800-length-12569-cov-8.575835_pt1 | contig 12569 bp, 9 predicted proteins | sample MGYA00581735_ERZ1740068 | MGnify/ENA primary metagenome ERZ1740068 (study PRJEB43018, sample SAMN04849740) | marine metagenome | isolation source: floating plastic debris | place: Pacific Ocean | collected 2008-08-30 | study: EMG produced TPA metagenomics assembly... | reverse complement strand
GACATACATTCGTTACGCTCCTGCTGACAGTTAACACCAGACCAGCCTGCGGTACAGTGACAGCGATAAGATGATCCGATAGGTTCACAGGTACCACCATTAGAGCAGGGGTTCTCATCACATCGAGCGGCTGATATCTGGCACTGAGATCCGGCGTAACCGAGCGGGCACTCACACAAGTAATCATTACCGATATCCTACAAACATCGTACATACATCACATACAATACAATACATAGTATACACTATAACATATCATCACCATTAACTGTTATACATGAGACAGGACAAGCACTGGAGATTTCTATTGATGATCTGAGGCGGGTAGAGGTTAAGCGATGCCAAATCAATGATTGTACCAGTATATCGGGTCTGCTGACAACATACAATACCGCTGCTAATTTAATAAATGACATGCAAGGATCAATTATATTAGCATTATTCCTTCATATAAAACATGATAGGAGACAATTATAATATCATCTCACTCAACAGCATCAATGATCAGTTTTTAGAACAAATTTTGCATATTGAAAGTGCGCCAGTCTTATAATCGGTAATTTCACCAGAGCTCCAGCGAATATTAACTCAACAACACCCCAGAGTAATATCATCAACCCTCTATAACTACATCTCATCTCACCATGACACACTTTTATAATTAGAAATGTTCTCAAATAACATCCAACTTTCTCCCACAGGGCAAATCAAAATGTGGCACAATCTTGGTTTTGACATTTAACGAACAGGTCATACCCAATGTCAGAATAATTGCACACAGGTCCGCTGGTAATACCGGTACCACATTTTAGCATTGAGTTTATTCTTACCTTGCAGACACCGCCATTTTGACAGGGGTTGATTCTACAGTTATCCACCTCTGTCTCACAGTTCACCCCTGTATATCCTACAGGACATGTACATGTATACGACCCTTGTCCTGTGTTCGTACATGTACCACCGTTCTGACAAGGCCTGTTGTTCGTACAGTAATTCAGATCTGTAACACCACAAGAAATAAACCACATTATACAACACAGACAGTCAGAAACAACCGCTGCCGGTTGGTCACACGCTGCCACACTCTTCTGAAAATAATACCAAATCGCTGGCAATTTAGCCTGATTCTAGTTCATATTTTGAGATTAAACAGCAATGCCTTTGTATCGAGGCCTAATTACAGAATTTTGATTGCCATCTGCCACATAAATTAGTGTGAGCTACGCAAGGATGGGATTTATTTACTCCCGTTGTATGATGCGGATTAGCTTTAGTATAGCGCCCTGTGGAGGTTGTGACATTGCTGTGGATACAGTACATTGTAATATAAATTACAGCGCTTGCTTGCTCAGCGCATGTCGGTAGCTGATACCCTGGATGGCTGGCTGAGTGACAGATTATATTCCTGACAATCTGATTGGCTGAGTGGCACACTTTCTCTCCCCACTAATTTGCTAAGAAAGGTTAATTATTTGTGAGGTTTTATTAAGTGAAATGTTAAATGCTTCCCAAGAACAATGTTGAATTTTTATTTTAAAAAAAGACAAGCGGAGGAGACCATAGGGATGACACTACTAGTTGTGTTGTTATTTTGTTTGGGTATCGTTGTATGTATGTAGTGATGATTATGGTCAGCAGGAATCCAGTCAACAATATAAACTATAAAACAGCACTGATCATTGCTGGCTCAATATAAATGCAATCTATTCAGGTGGAAATGAAAAGAGCTTATCGATTTGATACAATTAGACCAGGTGCACTCGGTACTTCTTGTATTAATTATCCTAAAACATTGTCTTCTATGGTTAAATAAAACAATTAAAATTTAACGAGAATTTGTTACCACCACAGTATTGACACGAGCCGAGCCTTGTCCGATGTAACATGTGGGACGTCGTAGTCGCCGGCATGATATAAGACACAGAACAGCTAAAGAATATTGGAAATTTCAAGTAGCATCTTTGATAAAACCCTACAGGCCAGGTAATTTTATATTCAGAAAACAAACAAATTACGGCTAGTGTTAGAGGAAGGGGCTGACAGAAAGTCGACAACGCAGCAAAGCCTCACACAATACAACTGTGGCACTGCTTTTCTTCTAGTGTAGAGCATGTCACTTATTGATTGACTGTCACAGCGATTGATTGTCGGCGCGGAGCGGTAGCCTCTACACTTTGATGAAAGATCCTGCTGTGGTCATTATACCTGCAGCAGTCTTAGACCGCCGGTTCTGCTGCGCAGTCAGGTAAATAACAAGTCGAGCAGCGCTGCTTTCTCGCAGCAGAGTCAAAACAAGGAAATAAGTCTGCTGGCGATACAACAGAGGCGCGTGCTCCAGGCTCGAAATACAGATTACACAGGCCTTAGCGCCGCCGCTATTCACGCTTTGAAACTATCATAAGATTGTTTACTTTAAAGGTCATAATAAGCAGAAACAAACCACTTATTTTTCACAATGTGTACACTTAACCTTGTGTGTGAAGTCGGGTCCCACGGCTATCAAGTAAAATATGTGCCAGGTGTGCGCTTTTTATCCAATGATGACAACTGGTCAAAGGAGATGCAACAATTGGCCTTGTGTGTCGTGTGCAGTTTGCTCTTAGGCCGATTATTAAGCAATTATATCAGTCAGCTCATATTAAGCACATGCATGTAGTTGAGACATATATGTCAACATGGGCACTTGAGCCGGCCCACTTTAGAGTATTGTGTGCGCAGCTTTTCTTTGACACAGCGCGTGGCAGTGTATAAAACAATGTTATAATTTATTACACCAACGTACATGAAAGAGAGAGCTAATAATATACAGCAAAACTGTGAGAATTTTTTTCTCTCAGCAAGTGCTTTAATAGTCGGTAGAGTTGTGTTACCTTGATTACAGTAGAGACCACCCCAGCCCTCGTAACAGGTACACTCGAATGCCTTCTCACAGTAGCCTTGCTGACAGTCTGGATAAGTGAGACATTCATTACAGAGACGTCCCTGCCATCCAACTCGACAGCTATTAAAATAGATAATACACATAACTATTAGGAAAACGCAGAAAACTTGATATAATTAAGTTTAGAAACAGTCTATTTTGGCCATGTCAGGGCCAAATAAAGCATCATAAAAAGTGCACACTTTAGAGTTTGCGGAATATTAACCAAGGAATTGTTTCATTACCTGCACTCGTTAGGCTGGCGACAGTAGCCATGCTCGGAATGACAGCCTTCCAGACAGATGGCTGAAAATAGAGAATAGAATAATCATCAATACCGGTACTGGTAACAAACAGAGAAAGTATTGTTTGTCATCCTCAGCTACTATAGTGTCAGGTATAGTACAGCAGCTGCTGTCCTCACTATAGTCCTTCTGTATACTCAATTCCATCACATATGCAGCATTATGCAGCATCAGTTTTAGAGGGGAAGTAATGATTTGAAAACAAGACAGATGTTTCCAAATCTTCACTTTATTATCCGTCATCTTAAACATAGTAGACAATGAAAACCTTCAATCACCGCAACAGGCAGACAATGGCCAGATATCTCAAGATTCAACAGTGACAACATAGCATTAGACATTATAAATATGCATTTTAAGTAAAACTCCCGCTTATATTAATTCACCTGAATATCTATATGACTTAGTTACAGTGGTTGTATTCTATTGGATGACTAGAGGCACCTGCTCTATCCTGCCACTTCCCCTTAAAAGGCCATAAACTGAGCAGCAGTGCAGAGGCCTGAATCTAACTGGTCAGATCTTCCCTGCCACTGACATGAGTGGTACACAATTAAACCAGTGACACTTAAAGGTTTTTAATAGCTATTGTGAGACTTGTAACATTATTAATTAGGTGATAGGCATCTTATCCGTGCTTTAAATCATCAGAATACACATATCATACATATTCGCCCTAGCTAGCTCTACTTTATGATACGATGGCATGATATTTAGAAGAAGGATTTAGCGGTGAATACAATGTTAGAATATCTCATTTGTAAATGTCTGCTAGGAGATGAAGTAGCAGCCGTGTCCATTCTAACTGATCAGATTTACTCTTACATGTGAAGTTTTGGTCTGATGTTTTCTCACTGCTGTTACGTACAGTCATGGCAGCGCTATCTACTCTCAAACGGCAGCAGCAGGCTCAGCCAGCAGCAGACGTGGCCAGGCTTTGATGATTGTGTTCTGTTCTCAAAGTTTGATACATTGGCCTGATGCCTAATTAACGAGGGTTGAGTGTATGGAGGCTATGTACGGCATTGCTGAGGCAGCAAGATTAGCAGGTGGAATACACAGCATTGCTGATACACACTGATAGAGTGAGGGAGGGATCCAGGTAGGCTATGGATTTGCCAGTTACGCTGCGTAGTTGAATGAACTCGCATGAATCCAGGCAGCATAGGTGAACGTATCTCACGAACTACCCATCAGATAACATATCATCATAAACAGCCAGTTTATTTAACCAGGGTAGTGGATGGTGTATGTAATAAATAAAGCCACCACCCGCTAAACTACACACATCCTTAGCAGCGGTTGTAATCAGCTGCCGCGGCTCTCGTAGACACTGTTGTAAGGTAGTGGCACACTTACGTTCAGTACAGAAGGGTCCTTCCCATCCTTGTCGGCAGATCGTCTCACCATTAGGCCCACATTCATAATGTCCTAGATCATCATTTCTTGGTATACAGATTTTTGTGCACGAATCTCCGAAGAAATTGGCGTCGCACTCAATCTTATAACCAAATCTCATAGACTGTGGAGACTCAACATTGGAGCTGTTCCATGTCTGGTTTTTCCAGCCCTCTGACGGCAGCAGGCTACTAGAACCCCTCAGAGAGGTGATGAGCTGTGCCACTGTAACAAACAAACATAACGTCAGGTCAGCCACGTCAACAGAGAGAAAGGAAGATTATATAATAATCTTGCTATTTATTTGTTGTACCTGATTCACTAATGCACCATGCCTGCATATCACAAAAACAATAATAACATAATAGATTGGTGCAATTAGAGAAATAACTTATGGCTTATTACCTAAAATTTAGCAACAATGAACAGATACAAGGTAACAAATGGGTTAATGGAATTAGCCAGATTTAACAAACAGAAGCTAATCCAAAGTGACTAACGGTTACCTAATTTTATTTATGCTTCTGCGCTCAAAACAAAAGCTTTGACATTTAAAAAGTTTTCAAAACTGCTTTACATAGTAAAAGCTTGTATTTCAATGACCAGAAAAGACCATTCCCGAGCTACTGAACTCAATTTACTACCCTGTTAGCTAAATTTAAGGTTTATTCCATTTCTTTATGGATAGGTAATGCTGTTTTGATGAGCTGTTGTGGTATGCTAATAGAGGCTCTAGCAGCGATTATGGAAGCTATACTGGCCGGGTATTAACCAGGGTTAGGATCTCGCAACCCTGACTTGTGTGTGGTGAAAACTAGCAAAAGACCAAAAGGGCCGAGAGGTGGGCTATTGTTATCCAGGCACAGGCACGTGTTTCATTTACAAACCATTTTAGTGTGAGCTAACAATTGTCTTGTGGCGGTCACAGCTCACAATCGAAAGCCTTCAAACTTATTATTCCAGCGAGTACACAATGAATATATCCAAAAGCTGTTTGTGTGTTTTGCCCGCCTTAGCGCTGTTTTGATAGCAAGCAAAAGTAACAAATAATGTATAATAGACCACGATAATCGCTACTTGAATAAGGTAGGCAGATGTCTTCATGATAAAATGATTTTTGCCAGCCAATAAATGAGGAAAAGAATTGAGAAGAAAGCTCGGCTTCCCTGAGACAGCACACCGACTGAGACGAAGATTATGAAATCCAGATATCAATATTAAACTTTTACCGCAATTTCAAGATAATAATTAATAGTGGCTGCAGATTAATATATTCTGCTGATCAATATTTTGCAGCTAAACACACCGGCCAGCCAATGGTTATTTTTCTAATAGAGTCTTTAATATAAAAATTCATAAAAGAGCTAACCTATCTTAGCCATGGTTAGACAGCACATACAGAAAAACCACATTAGAGCGATCCTATCACTGGAGGGCCATTCACATGTTTACCCAACGATTGGGTCACGTGCCATCTGCTTGAATTCACATAACCTTAGAAATACGCGCCACCACCTATCCTAATCCTTTCCTAGCCTGGATGGATACATATCGCCAGGAATGAGGATGAATACCCTACATAAATACATGATAAGAGTAATATTGCACACAGTGATAGCCTTTATTACCTATCCCACCGATTGCGATACCCCTCCAAATACAATCATGCCAATACTATGAAACTTTAATAATTTATTAAAATAAATCTATAGATAGCTGACGGCTATCGAATGTTGAAATAGCTACACTCTAGAGATATAATGTTATAGATACTGCAAACAAGAAATCCCATGCCTTAACCAGAGCTTGCATCATGGCTTATAAGTACTAGATTTTACCTACCATCAGATTCATGGTATGCCTCCAATATCAGACTGAAATCACCCTACAAATCACAAACGAATAGTGTAAAATCCTTTATCTGCAACATTCTATCAGACCATGGGTGGTGGTTGGTCTTCAAAAAAACTCAAAGTGCTCATCAATTATTTTTAATCATACCTAATAATGTGCCCTGCTTTCATCTGCAAGCTTACAAGGCCATCTGCCTTTTTACTGTTTATTCTAACCAACACACAAGTACAGATGCAGCTGCACATTTTCGCTGAATCAAGCGGCTTTATAATCATTGTCTCTCATGCAGCAGCAATCCCGCCAGTTCTCTCTTGTTTGCACAAAACTTGTACTAAGATAGCTTCTTACCTTCCAAGCAAAGTCGATCTTAAATTCCAATGGGTTCACAAAAGCACCAATTTCACGAGGAAATTGAATGTTGTTTCCACCCATAATAGGGGTTACGAATTCGCCATAGGTACATGGATCATCAAGGGTGATCTCTCTTTGGAAGTGTTTTAAACATATCCTGAAATATGTGCTACATTGCTGTGTACATGAGTCGTTTATCAGTAGTCCATTGCAGCAAGTCCGATCTATTAATAATCCGTTGTCATTTGTAAATTGTAAGAGTTCCAATTTAAATACTCCAGTAGAAGACACCTGTAAAACAAAATGTTTTTGAGATTGGATTAGTTGACGTGAACAATGATAACTTTAACAAGAGATGATTTTTTTCTTCCTCTAGTTACTGGTAAATTGGCATATCAAGCACGTGCACAGCTGGCTGTCTATTCTGACAAGTTTGCTCTCATATGCAGCAGCTTATTATTTTCCCATGAACACCACAGTTCAAGAATACAAAGTACATTTATGTATTTTAGAGGTCTTACCTGTGAAATAATAAATACGAGCAGTGCTAGTCCAGTTTTGACGTTACACATGATTGCGCGTCTATAACCTGAAAGTAAAATAATAATCCATGTTTAGACTGAGCCACCGTCAGTGGTTGTAATTTATTTACGCTACTGCAATTTATATGAATATACACTAGAATAATATAATATCCAAGTACTCCCGAACTGTTGGCAGTATGGTAACAGTAGCAGCATTATATCAGTTTGCCTTGCTGTTCCGCAGAAGTGCAGCGCTTCAGCTCAGGTGCTAATTTCAACACAAGTAAATCTGTCCTTTGATGGGTAGTAGGCTATTAATCCAAGGTTGACAATGTACTCCGTCTTAGCACACATTTCATATTGCATAACATGCATTTTGTGTTAAAGTTGAACAACACCGCCGGACTCTGCATCAGCATCATATTGTAGGCATGGCATGCGGCCATGTGGTTGTGGTAGATGTTGTTTCAGAGAGAGAGATACTTACTGTACTAACAATTTGCAAAAACATGAATGATCTCATTATATACATTGACAAGATAAAATAATAACCATGTACATGTGTTGAAGGATCCTCTGAGCGTCCCAGGAGCCAGCTTCTTGGTACATTTACACTTTAGTTAATTATTCAAAATGAATCCAGTGCAAGAGGAGAGGATTGGATAGATAGAAGACAATGCTTTGATGATGAAGAAGTGACAAAAAACAGGTGAAAAATGCTCTCAAAGGAGAAGGAATATGACAAAGTGGAGACACTACTAGGTGATAAAGTACCTTTCCAACTTACTTCAATAAATATTAGAAAAATCCACAGTCACAAATTTACTCCATGAGTTTCTCTTACTCCAGTCTTGTGTCTTCCCTTTATGGCACGTGCCTGATTGTAAATGAAGCCAAATTTACTACACTTGTATCTATATTAATATAAAGTGATTTTAATTGGTTCAGGACAAAAGAGCTTGATGCTGATTGGCTAATGTTGATGTTGGCACGAGCCAAGCTTGTAGTAAACAACAAAGGAGTGCTTCAGCAATGACTGATCATTATGTACACATAAATTGGGTGCAACAAAAGCCATGCAAACAAAATAAATTGAGACTCATATACTGAAACGTAGCCGGCCCAGCCATAATTCTGATGGTATGGTAGGCATTGCTTCTAATGTATATGATATGGCATTATGCCAATAACCAGAAAGTGAATCTTGGAGGAAATGAAGATAGACACATGGCCATCGTTTTATGGCGTTTTATAAACCAACTCCCGGGACCAACTCTAATTCTCATCGCACCTCTATTTCAATTTGAAAAAGAAATATACACTCCAGGGCGTCCATCGTTCTCACTTAATCATTACTGAGCAGAACATAGTTTGCGAATTGGTAATCAAAGGCGCGATGAAACATCCATTTTTGCTTGCATGTTCTGAATTTCTGTGAATGCGACATGGAGGTTTAATTCCTCGACTTTTACTGTAGCCTACGCTGTTGGTTTGCTATGAATCAATGATGAGATTTGCCATCTATTCGGCTATGAAATTCCAGAAGTCTCTAGGCATACATTCTTGAATGAATTAGAGGATCAAAGTAGAGCTATTTCCGCAATACTCCAAGAATTCTTTTCAGGCTAACCGATATATAGGCCTACCCTTACTCCTGCACAATACTTTTACCTGCTACTAAATTATGTTAATCTTTAGAGGGTGTAGCAGACTGGGGCCGGGGTTTGGAACTAAAACAGACGTATAGAATGTATCAGTATGCACATATGGCTACTGATTGAGTCGATTTATAACCAGTAATACCTCATTATAAACCTAAAAGATAAACAGCCTCAAATAATGAAGCAAACATATGCTACAGGGAGTGAAATCTCATTGATGGTGTCTAATCCCGTAATGAAAGTGTGCCATGTGGGGCCAAAATCCTGGGCAATTAAACTAAACAGGGCATAGTCAATAAAAACTTAACTCCGTTATAATCACATTAATACAAAAGCTCAATTTATTCACTATTATTAGTTAACCCTAAAACTACACAGGTTGTCTGTTTGTGTGTACAACTTAAGCCAATCTGTCTTGATGGTGTGATCTGTTTATTTAAGGACCGCTTTAGCGGCTTTTGGGTTTGATGTTTGACAAGATGAAACATATTTGGCAAGTTTGACAACCAGGTGCTAATTTTAACAAAGGCAAACAATGTTTCCACTACAGGAAAACCATCATCTTTTGATCTGGTGGTGTGAGGTGGTCAAATTGATAATTTTCCCATGACAAATTTACGGTAAAACTGAAGATTTGTCACCAAATTCCCATGCTCCCAGTGCACTCAAAGACAGCTACCAAAATATTAAAATTATATTCAAAAAGGCCTGAAAACTGCACACGTTCCAGCAGATGTTATACACCGGCCTGCCGCCTAGTTTTTCTCCGTCGTCAAATCAAATGTGTGTGTTAGTAATTTAGGATGTAGGTTATCTCTAAGTGATATTTGGCCAGATGGAGTATACTTTGTGGTTAGTGTAATCTATAAGCAGGAGACCTGGTCGTGTGCCCAGGTTGTTTTTTACTCCAGAGAGGCCTGTGTTTTAGCCTGACCCGTTGACTATTAACAGCTGTCTCCCCTTCATTGTGGTGACACATGCAGTCAGCTGACCAATAGAAAGCTAATCCGTCTCTCATCCTGACATTTTCACTAGTTTTGGCGGTCATATTTGTGTTTTTAAAAATGATGCATACATCTGCAGTGCTCAGTCTCCTAATGTCATGTTCCCAGGATCTAGTAATTAATATTGCTGTGATTTAAATCTCTGAACATAAACAAGAGCCCATGATGTGTACAATTTTCTTTATGCTGCCAGCACATGGGCTCGAAAAAGGCGGGGAGAAAATTAGACGACTAGTTTAAAGGAACAAGGCACGTCTTGTACCTCAGTGTACATTGCTTGACATTTGATTGACAGAATATAGGACCTATTCCAAAAACCAATAAGCCAAACGTTTCTTGTATTGTTCGTAGCTCATTATCAATTACCCAAAGCATTCCTAGATTTAGGCGCAAATCAATGATGATATTTTTACACTAATATACAGGAGGTATATGGAGAGATTGTGAGACTTGACATATTGTGTTCTGAACATCTGACTATCGATGAAAAACGGTTGCAATTAAAAGGAAATCAAAAAGCCAGCCACTCAGTGTAAATATGACGCATGACACCTCAAACGAAAGTCAACAATTGAGAATGTCACTAAATATTATGGATTGTAAAGAAAAATATGGCCAGTGTAAATTAGTGGATGACTTGCGCTCGCTTGGGAGTGTTTTGAATCTTTGACATTGAAATATTTGATAGATCTATAAGCTTGAGGCTATGCGTCTTGGCACAGAGCTGATAAAAAACGAACTTTTTCAAACTGACTTACAAATATGTAACTCCCAAAGGGCTGTATTCGTCAAAAAAACTTTTTCTATTGTCAGTGCCAGTTGTTTAATTATTGATAAATTTTGATCAGGGATTTTTATCTTCATATCCGACCTGCATGCGTGTTAATTTTATGGTCCAATTGTGATTGGTTGTCCTTGAATAGCACCTGATGGATGATGTCAACTTGGCATTGACAAGCCAATGACAAAAATTGTTTATCAGGAGCCCATTAGCCCCAGCGGACCACAAAGGGACACAATTTCTAACTGTTGATGCGTGAGTGATGTTATTGTTAGATGAGGTGATATATTGAAAGGTAAGAGGTAATAAAGAACCATTCAGGCATGGTATCAATGACAAGGAGCACATGTTAGCCCAATCCAAAACAAAAGCCCTGTCAAAGCAGATGTTGGATGTCATTAAAACCCCAAAACTGCACACAAATCTGTTCCTATAGCTAATGGGATTGATGAATCCAAAGATAAAAAATAAGAAGCAGGTGATGCAAAAAGAGCAGATAAAATTTTTTATCAGAATCTAACCTTACCCAGCAGACCAGACCTGTCGACTAGCGTTCATAAGACGCAGAGCCTAAACACAAGTGTTTAATACACCACTCACTCAGCGTTTACAATGTAAATTCACCGTCGTTCACACCTTAACCATGCTACTAGCAGATACACATACTACTGAATAAGTAAATAATGTGTCTCTATCTCTCACCTTGAGGTGTCACCGGGATTGCAGTTAGTAGTAGCACAGTTCATTACTCTAAGTTCTCCTCAGTGATTTAGATAGAGTTGTTCACACCTTTGCTTAGTGAATACTGGTACTGAACTTCTATAAAACAGAGTATAAAATGTTGTATCATATTATTATACATAGTAATTAAATTTAAAGGTGTTAGACACATCGGCCATGGCCATACCAACTCCCAGTCTGCACTTCTATACCTCACCATAGCCGCTATAATAACAGCCTGCAAAGTAACATATCTGAAATAACCACCTATTATCCCTAATTGGTAAACAGTGCAATTATTCAAATTCATCACAGTAATGATATTTGTAAACAATACCACCAATGTATTATCAATAGGTTGGCTAGACAAGGATTTGGTATAATAATGTCGTTGCACATATTTGACATTATCGAGTGCATTCACCAAGACTCCCTGGCTAACACAACCAAGAATTTGTGGAACTGTGGCTGAACGATACTAAAAATACTGCATAAACTAAACAAAAACAAAACTCATTCTTGTTCAAAATGCCATGTAACTGATAAGGATTTTTGAAGTCGAAGTGGGTACTTGTTTAGAGTGATGATGCATAAAGCGATTGTGGGGTTTTTTATGATACCTGCTTTAAAATTTAGTGATAGGCAGACTGTTAATTCACATCTCAGGACTGCATTGTCCTTGTCTACACTTTACAATGCACTGACAATTCAGGAAACTAAAATAAAAGAAATTTTCCCATGGGTTCAGTTTTTGTCGCTAGTTCGCTATATGCATGAACTTTGTCAAGAAGCAAACATATTCTTTGAAATCTATATTAGCTTTCCCTTAGAAAAGCAAATATGCATTTATTTTGAAATAACATCTTTCTTTTCAAGTCATTTTCCTGCGCACACCATTAGCAATAGATGAATTGGAATTTTTTTATTAATTTGTCACTCAAACTAATACAATTGTGGCAATAATGACCCCAAATGCCTTCATTTTGTTCATTTGATTCAAGCGATGCTCAGTTTTATTTAATCTTCACGTTGATGTCATGACAAAATTCAT
>ERZ1740068.798-NODE-798-length-12608-cov-7.771449_pt1 | contig 12608 bp, 7 predicted proteins | sample MGYA00581735_ERZ1740068 | MGnify/ENA primary metagenome ERZ1740068 (study PRJEB43018, sample SAMN04849740) | marine metagenome | isolation source: floating plastic debris | place: Pacific Ocean | collected 2008-08-30 | study: EMG produced TPA metagenomics assembly... | reverse complement strand
AAAAAGCCGGAAAAACAGCAGTGGATTACAGTTTCTCCGGCTTTCTGGAAATCGCTTATGTAAAACCCTAGTAGGTTACCGTCTGCATGGCCCTGGCAGGGATGGTGAGCTTTACCTCTTCGTCAACCACAAACATGGTATAGTCGATGGCTTCGTCCGTGAGATTTAAGATGACCGTTGCAAATGAGCCGTCGGTATTTCTGAACGTAGTCGCCTGCAGGTACGTTCTGCTAACCACCGTACTGATTCTCCTGGCTCCAGGACGAACAAACTTTGAAAAATGACCAATGTAATAGTAGCTGGGTGTATAAATTAGCTCGTCGGTTTGGGTATCGGCATGAATGGGAGCGAAACACAGATTACTGACGTGATTGGGGCCGCCTTTTTCATTCAGCAGAATGTTCCAGTCCGTCCAGGCTGCGGTGCCCTTGTTGAAGTCGTTGAGCATAGAATTGGCATAACGTTCGGCATTGGGCCAGTATTGATACTTCGCCGGATCAAATGCTTCGTTGCACCCTTCGGTGAAGATCAGCTGCTTGTCAGGAAACGACTCTTTCACCCTGCCCAGGTTCTCAAAATTGGGCGCGCTGCCTGTCCATGTCTCATACCAGTGAAACCCGATTCCCCATGCGAATTTAGCGGCATCCGGATCGCCAAAAATGGTGTTGGCCCTGTTGGTGATCAAATCCCGGTTGTGGTCCCAGACGATGATCTTTTTGTCTCCAAGACCTTCCGCCTCCAGTGTAGGGCCGAGGTGATTCTTGAGGAAATCCCGCTCTTGTTTTGCCGTGTAAATGCAGGACTCCCACCTTTGCGTCGCCATCGGCTCGTTTTGGATGGTCAGCCCCCAGATGGGAATGCCTTCGCCCTCGTAGGCTTTGATGAATTTGGCATAATACTTCGCCCAGGCACCATAGAACTCCGGCTTCAGGGCCCCGCCTTTCAGCATGTTATTGTTGGTTTTCATAAAGGCCGGCGGACTCCAGGGGCTTGCATATGTCAACAACTTTCCTCCGGCCTGAGCAATAGCCTGCTTCATCATGGGAATGCGAAATTCCCGGTCATGACTGATGTCAAAAGTCTTCAGTTCTTTGTCTCCCTCCTCAATGTAGGTATAGGAATAGGGGCTAAAGTCGCAACTGTGAATGGTCGTTCGCAATAGCGAATAATTGACCCCTTTATCGCCGTAGTAAGCCTCCAACAGTTCCTGCTGCCTGCCTTTGGAAAGACTGGCAAATACCTCAGCAGAGGCATCGGTAATCGCACCGCCAATGCCGATGAACTCCTGAAATTCTTTATTGGGATTGACAAACAACGACAGCTCTGTCTCCAGCGGTTGGTCCCCCGGTACAAAAGAGGCTGACCCCGTTTCGGTAAGACGAAGATCAGTACCTCTCGCCGTTGTAAAAACAGTGACCTCAGGCTTTTTCTCCCACGCCTTCACCTCTTTCGCAGCAACCTCTCCAGCATCGGCGGACGCTTTTACTGGTTCGTTACAAGAAGAATGGATCGCAGCAAGTGCTACGATCGTGAATAAATACAATAGTTTTTTCATCATTAATTAGTTTGATCCCATACAAGTGTCGCCACAGCCCCTGCATTCAATGTCACAGCAAATTGGTTTTCACCATCAGATACATTGAAGTGCTGATCAGTTGGTGTGTCATTGAGTACCAGTAAAACTACCTCATCATTGGGCGTTACAAATGCGACGTTTGGTAATTCGTTCAAATAATTGGACTGCACACGCACAGTCCCGGGTTGAACAAATTTAGCTACATGCGCCACCACATAAAAGCCAGCATTTCTAATGACCCGATCGCCGTCAATGGTGATACACCCCAGACATGCTTCGCAACCACCAGGCGTGTGGGGATCTAGTGTGGGATTGGAAGACAAGTTCCACTCAATCACTGCCTGACTCCAGTTGGTCACAGACCCGATCATCACCTCTCTAATGTGCCATTTGAGGTCTTCTGCAAAATTCCCAGGTGCCCCAAACCACTGCTCTGTAAAATAAATGGCCTTCTCCGGGTGGGCATTGCGCACCGTAGACAAGGCACCGATATCGCCTGCATACAAATGAAAAGCCGATCCGGTAATGTATTGAGCCGCGGCTGCATCGTTGAGTACCGAGATGGGATAATCTGCCCGGTCTGGGTTGTGGTCGTAGATGATCAATTTGGTATCAATTCCCTCCGCCTCGAATCGTGGCCCCAGGTGATCTTTGATAAAAGTCGTCTGATCTGCTGCCGACATGATCATGCTGGGGTTATTGAAACCATTGAGTGGTTCATTTTGGATGGTCAAGTACCCGATGTCAATTCCTTCATCCGCCATGTTTTGGACGTATTGTGCCAGATAGCGCGCATAGGAATCGTAAAACTCCGGCATCAACTCCCCGCCTGCCGAAGCACTATTGGACTTCATCCAATCTGGGGCCGACCATGGCGTGGCCATGATGTTGAGATCGGGTCTGATGGCCAGGATTTCCTTCAAAACGGGCAAGAGACTCCTGCGGTCCTGCTCCAGGGAAAAGCCCTGATGTTGGGTATCTGTTGCGTCTTCATTGTAGAAAAACACAAATGGATCAAGGTCTGAAGAACCAATACTGATCCTGATAAAACTGGCGCCAATCTGCCCGTCACCATTGCCAAACAGTTCATTGAGTACTGCTGCTCTGGCTGAGGCAGACATCGCACTTAGGTGATCGGCACTTCCCCCGGTAAGGGCAAACCCAATGCCATCCATCGGCTGAAATTGTGTACCTGTCCCGATATTGATTTCAAGTGCATTGTCCTCGTCATAGGCAGTGACGAACTGACTCTGAGGGGTAAATGCAGCAGAGCGATCCGCTCTTGTCAGGAACGAACGCACTTCCGGCACCTCACCTGCTGGCTCTTCTACCACCGGTGGCATGAAATCCGGCCCATCATCCTGCCCGCAGTTGGACAGCAGGGACGTCATCATGAAAAAGAGTATGAGTATTCTGGGAATTAATCTCATTGAAAATTCATTTTAGTAAAATTGATCACAATCACACCTCATCCAGCTCAGATGGTCTTTACCAAAGCAGTAATGTGTCAGTGTAATGCTACCCGTTTTTTTTGCCAAAAAAGTCATCACTGCCCTCGCGCATGAGCTGCAGTGACAACTTCACATTTTAACTTTGTCTCAAAGTACTTTTTTGATCACCACATTGTCCAGGTCTATGCCATCGTTGAAACCGGCCGTTTCGCCGTCAGGGGCAAATCCGGAACCTGCTTTGAAAACCAGGAATATCGTACCATTGGCCGACAGGTCATCAGCGGAAACCGTGAACTGGCCATCATCCCCAATCAGCTTTCCAAAACCGTTGACTGCTGCGCAACTTTGAGCCACTTCTACAATGTCACCACTAAACGCAGATGCGGTGCAGTTTTCACCATCTCCAAAACTCTTGATGGCAAGCTGTGTCGCATCACCGCCAATGTTGCTCTCATCCACAGGGGCAGCAGTCACCAGGTATACTTCAAACCATGTCGCCAGCGTCCCACTGGTACTGCTGACATCTGCATTGAACTGATAAGTACTACCAGCTTCCAGTGCAATTTCCTGATAGATGGCATAGTTGGACCATTGGAATCGGCCTCCGCTGCCATCATCTCCGTTCTGGAACCTGAATACACCATCCACCACACGGTGATCAGTGCCGTTGTCGTCATTTGTCCAGATGGGCAAACGCGACCAACCTTCCTCGGTGGTCATGTCTCCGGCTGCCACCAGATTAGGCCCAAAACCTGACACCGAAATATCCGCATTGAAAGAGTCCGTGCCACTGGCATTGGTCACTGTCAACGTCACCGTGTAGGTGCCAGAAGCGGTGTAGGTATAAGTAGGGCTTTCCTCTGAAGAAGTGCCCGCATCATCTCCAAAATCCCAGGCAAAAGTGTCGCCATCCAGGGAGTTGTTGGTAAAGGTCACCTGCAGAGTATTGTCGGAATCGACGGTGGAACTAAAATTTGCAAACGGTGGCTCGACTGGTGCCGGGCCATCTGTATCGTCATCCCCACAGGACACCAGAAAGAGCATTCCGGTGACGAAGAGTAGGGTCAAAGTAAGTTGATTGAATTGCTTGTTCATTGTAGTCTGTTTATGGTACTTAATTATTTTTTGGGTAGCTCTAATCGATCTTTGATCAGTTCTGGTTTTTAGAGATCCCCGTTAGTTAGCCGGGTTCGGCGTAAGGCTGGCGTTCCTGCCCATCTCCTCCTGCGGAATGGGTAATAGGATTTTGGCCTCTGTCATATTGTAATTGGTTGGCTGTCCGGTTCTCCTGTCTATTTCGCTAAGGCTATTCATCACCGGGACCACCATTCCATGCCTCACCAAATCATCCCACCGCTGCGCTTCCTGCGCCAGTTCCAGCCTTCTTTCGTTCAGGATGGCATCCATCATGGCTGCCTGGCTGTCATAGGCCGCATTTATCAAATCAGGCAAGTTCACTCTGCTTCGGATTCTGTTGACTTCAGCACCACCATCGGCGAGTCTGCCCAGACCAGCCAGTGCTTCCGCCTTCAGTAGCACGATATCGCCGTATCGCAGGATATAGGGTCGGTTGCTGCTCGCCCAGCTGTCAGCGCTCTTCCACTTGTAAGCGAACGGCACATCGCTACCCGGTGCATTGCCCCAGTATTCGTCTACCCAGTTGACCCGCTCAAACAGGATGGTGGCATCTCGTCTGATCGCATCGTTTTCACTGTTGTAGGCATTGACCAAATCAGTGGAAGGTGTCACAAATTTTCGCCAGGTATCACCGGAAATAGAAGGTGGCAGCAACAGCTGAGGACCAAAATTGCCTTCGTTTCCACCCAGGTACTGCACCTCCAGAATGGATTCAGCATTGTTGTAATTATTGCCATCAAACAGTGCGGTATAATCTATCAACTGGTAGTTGGCGGAGCTACTTTCCACAGCTGCTATGAAAGACAAGGCGGCATTGTAGTCCGGCGATGGATGTTGCAATGCTGCTTTTGCGGCCAGTGCGTTGGCCGCTCCGGCTGTTGCACGCGCCTTGTTGACACTCGCATTTCCTCCATACGTATCAGGCAGATTGGCGATGGCCACATCCAGATCCGTTTGTATTTGTGCGTAAACCTCCTCTACCGAAGACCTGGGTATATTGGTACTTTCCGTGTCGGCGGAGTTCACCGGCTCCAGAATCAGCGGCACACCGCCCCATTTATTGACCAAGACGTAGTAATTCCAGGCTCTCAGGAAATGCGCCTCACCAATGATTTGCATTCTGCGCTCTTCCGTCAGCAACGGGTCTGTGACCTGCGGCGCACGGTCCATCACAACGTTGGCCTTTGCAATCGCATTGTAGATGTCAGACCAGTTTCTGAATAGCCGCGAATTGGTAGCGCTGATCGTCAACAGGTCAATTTGGAACACCTCCGGATTATCTCCTCCAGCATAGTGGTTATCGGACCTTACATCCTGAAACAGGACATTGTCCCACACATGGTATTCATTTTGAAAAGACTCATAGGCACCTGTGAGGGCCGCTTCCAGTTGGCTGAGACGCTCATAGGCTACGTCTTCAGTCTCCTCCGATATGGGCGATAAGTCCAGGAAATCATTGCAACTGAATGATAACAAAGCCAAAACCGCCATTAGTGTTATTTTTCTCATGATTTCGATAATTAGAAGTTCGCTTTTAGACCAATGATGAAATTTCTCGTTTGCGGGAATGTCCCAAAATCAATCCCCTGTACCGTATTACTGGCCCCAAATGCGTTGACCTCCGGATCGAAACCGGTGTAGTTGGTGATGGTCAGCAGGTTTTCTCCGGTGACGTAGGTCTGCAGATTGGACAACCCTAGTTTTGAGATGATTTTTTTCGGCAGGCTGTAGCCAATGGTCAGGGTTTTCAACCGGAGGTATGAGGCATCTTCTACGAATCGTGTAGATATCCTGGAATTATCTGTGTTCCCCCAGCTGGCGCGTGGAATATCGGTGACATCTCCCGGTTCCATCCACCTGTTACGTACAACCGCTGACTGATTTTTGGGATCGATCATACCTTCCATTTCGATGCGGGTGGCATTGAGCATCTCATTGCCCTGCGCTCCCTGGAAGAAGATCGTCATGGTGAAGTTTTTATAGGCCAGCTGGTTGGTAATGCCATAAATGAAATCGGGGTTGGCATCACCGATGACCCGGCGATCGTCTGCTGACGGCGTGAAGGTACTTTCGCCTTCGTTGTTGATGTAAAAGGCATCACCAGTCTGTGGGTCTACACCACCAAACTGATAACCAAAGATGGTTCCCAATGGCAAACCTTCCCGTACAATAGCCGCTTCTCCCCTGCCGGCAATCGCTCCCACAAACAACTCCTGACCTACCAGATCCAGCACTGTATTCCTGTTCACAGAGATGTTGGCATTGACAGACCATTGCACCGCTTTGTCTACCACTACCGCATTGACGGCCATCTCTACACCTTTGTTTTCCAGTGACCCAATGTTCTGGATGGCATTGTCAAAACCTGTTGCACGTGGCACAGGTGCATTGAGCAACAGGTCATTGGTTCTCTTGACATAGGCGTCAAGCGTTACTTCCAGCCTGCTTTTGAATAGCCCTAAATCTATACCCACACTGGTCTGTACGGTCTCTTCCCATCGGATGCTGCTGTTGCTGATGGAAGCTGGGAAAGTACCAGGCTGTACCACCCCACCAATCGGGTAGTTGGCACCACTTCCCACCAACCCAAGGTAGGCGTAATTGTTCCCGATCTGGTCATTCCCAACAATTCCCCATCCGGCACGAAGCTTCAGCTCGTTGACCAGATTCACATTTTGGAAAAACTGCTCTTCAGATATCCGCCATCCTGCTGAAAAAGAGGGGAAATAACCCCATCGGTTATCAGGCCCAAAGACACTGGAACCATCGGCACGGAAGTTTGCCGTGAACAAATACTTGTCATCATAGGCGTAGTTGAGCCTGCTGATGAACGACTGATTGGCCTTTTCGGACTTTGAGGCAGTTGCGCTGATGATATCAGAGCCTGCATTGGGAGTAGTGATGCCATTACCGGAAAAATTCTGCGTGGTGATGCCACTGCTTTCCCAATCCCAGCGCTGGAAAACAACTCCTGCCAGCGCATCAACCTTGTGCTTGTTGAACTGCTTTTGGTAAGTAACCGTGTTGTCAAAGATGTAGTAACTACTGCGGTTGGTATTATTGATGGCACGGCCGTTGAGCGCTCTGCCAAAGTCCGTGAGAAACGGATCGAGGAAGGAGTCAAAAATGCCATCGTTGTGATCTATGCCCACATTGGTTTTAAAAACCAGGTCTTTCATGACCTTGAACTCCAGGAAGGTATTGCCAATGAAACGCCTGCTTCTGAAATCTCTGATACTACCGTCGGTACTGGCAATGGGGTTTTCCCAATTTTGGAACGGGTTGGAAGTAAAAGTGCCATCAGGGTTAAAAATCCCGATGTTGGGAGGCGTTGACAAGGCACCGAGCAACACACCCCCCTGGTTCACCGCCTGATTGTCATTGACGTCCACATCTGCATAGGCTGTATAAGCCAGACGCGTGCCGGCAGTCAGCCATTGGTTGACCTCATGGTCCAGGTTGACCTTGAAGTTGAAGCGATCCATGCGGGAAGACCTGACGGCGCCCACCTGCTCAGTCCACCCGCCGGATACGTAGTATGAAGTCTTATTGCTTTTTCCTGAAATCGCCAGCTGGTAGTTCTGTGACCTGCCACGCTGAAAAATCTCATCCTGCCAGTTGGTGTCTTCCTGATAAAGACTCCAATCTGTGTTGAGACCCAGTTCCGTCATCAGAATACGATAGTCTCGGGCATTGAGCACATCCAAAGTGCGCCACACTTCAGAAAAACCGAAGTAGGAGTCAAATGACATTTGCGTCGTACCCAGATCACCCGTTTTGGTATTAATCAATACCACGCCATTGGCCGCTTGCGAGCCATAAATCGCTGCGGAAGCTGCGTCCTTCAAAATCGTGATCGACTCAATGTCTGCGGGGTTAATAGAACGCGTATCGGTAGTTGGCACACCGTCTACTACATATAGTGGCTCACTGCCGCCGTTGATAGAGCTGGTTCCGCGAATCCTTAAATTAAAACCCTGAGAAGGCTTTCCTGAATTGGACAGTACCTGTACGCCCGCCGCCTTACCCTGAATGAGGTTCCCAAACTGCGTGTTGGGTCTCAATTTAATGTCCTCATCACTTACTATTGCCAGAGATCCCGTGACCTCCTCCTTTTCCTGACTCCCATAGCCCACGACCACCAGTTCATCCAGCTTGAGCAAATCTTCCTTCAACTGCACATCCACTTTGAGCTGGCTGCCCACCAGCACTTCAACGGTTTGCATTCCCGTAAAACTGAAGAGCAGATAGTCGGTAGGATTTAAGGCTGGCAAAATGAACTTTCCATAAACATCGGTGACTGTTCCCCTGTTAGTCCCCTTGATCAATACTGACACACCTGGCAAAGGCTCACCGGTCTCATCAGTAACCACTCCTTCCACCTTACCGGACTGCGCCCACACATCATGTGCAATAAGCAGCAAGGTGAATAACAACACTGCTTTCAGGTGTCTGAAAGCAGTGTTGTTTAATTTTTCTCGATACATACAATTAATTTTTATTTATTTCATAATCATAAGTCCCCAAAAGGAGGTGGGATTATGAATTTCATAATTTGCAAGATATCGGGACAGTGAACGGATTGGCAGTACCGGTAGTGAAAAAGTAGATAGAAGTAGTAACCAAATACAACTAAATAACTGATTTACAATTATTTAACAATCATGTTCCAACGCAAAAAAGTGGATTACCGGGAGTGAAAAGCAAGCGATATTGGGGTATTTCAGCGGTTAAACTCGCCAATGTTCCTGATCAGGTCTTCGAAGTCATCGCGAGGAACCACTGCGCGGTTCTTGATTTTCACCCGGTAGTTATAAATGGTATTGACAGAGTATCGAAGCAGCCGTGCAATGTTGGAACTGTCTTTAATCCCTAACCGAATCAAAGCAAAAATACGTAGCTCCGTATTGAGGATTTCCTCCTCTTTCAACTGAATCTGCTGATCGGGCTTGAGCAGTTTGTTCAACTCAACGATGAAGTCAGGATAGATACTGATGAATGCATTGTCGAAAGTAGTGTAAAAGTCTTTGACCTCCGAATCGATGTATTCCTGAGAACTCATCAGGTCCATGAGCTTATCGATTTTACGACCGCGCAGCATGCTCTTCACCAGCTTCTGATGCTTGTCAATTTTTTCGATGTAATCAGAATGGATGGTCAGGAAATTGGCAATGTATTGTTCTTTGACATGATTGGCTTCAGACAGGTCCAGGTTGAGCTTTTCCAGTTCCTGATTGAACCCTGTCAGTTTTTGGTTGGCTTCGTTGAGCTGGTTGACTGTAGAGTTGAGCGCAGCTCGGGCCAAAGACAATTTCCTGTATTGCCGATAGATGTAAAGCAAGGTAATCAACAGGATAAAGCCGAGTATACTGATAATCAGCAGGTTGGACTTGAGACTGTCTTTTTGACGATTAGAAAGGTTTTGATACGAAGCAGTAATCATGGACATGGTCTTGGAAATCTCAAAAAACCGCAGCCGCGAATTGAATTGCACCGCATCCTGAAAGGCATATTCTATGTACTGATACGCTTTTTCTATCTCCCCTTTGTCAAATTCCATGACGGCAAGGACTGCCATCGACGCATTGTCTTTGATAGATGCCCTTATGTCTGAAATGGCTGATAAAATCAAGTATTGTTTTTGCGCTTCCTGATCTCCCTGCAATTCATAAATCAGTGACCGCTGGAATGCTACCAAAGAAAACTTACTGGAGCCCAGCTTCAACTTATCGAGCCTTTTGGAGTTGATTTGCAGGCACTCCTCCAGCTTCCGCTGATCCAGCAGGTCTTTTTCAATGATGGAATAGTAAACATCTGAGTTTCGGGGAACTATCTGCAGTAGCGTATCTTTGAAATAATCATATCGCTGACTGTAGTTTTCTGCATTGCGACTACTGATGGCATAGAAGCTGAGGTCTTCATACACCTTTCTGGCAATGTTGCAATACTGGAGAAACAGCTCATGATCGAGCTTCATCGGATCTATTTGCATGAGGATGTCAATGGACTCTTTACTTCTACCGGCATTGCCCAAAGTGCGGCACATCAGTAACCTGGCCTCATCAGCCAGGGCGTCATGGGCTTCTTTACCGGCCAGCTCAATCGACAGCTCTATGTAATGAAGGGTGGAGTCGAAGCTGTACTTATCAAACTCTTCGGCCATGTCGAGAAAGTAGCGAACCCTTTCAGCGCCACTGATGCCTTCGCGGTAGGCCAACTCTCTTTTGGTTTCAATCCTGAGTTGCTTGGTCTCCTGATAACTCCCGGCTTTCCCGATCTCAATCTGCAATTGTTGCTCCAGAGAATCCAGCGTCTGCTGTGCAGCTACATTGGAACAGACAAAAGCGATCACCAAGGTGATAAAGGCTATTTTTCCAGTTAATGTCAAGTCAATGTTGAAATACCGCATAAATTGGATAGGTAATTTGGCTTGGCTTTCAAATCCAGGTATTCGTGTAATATATAGCACAAACTCAGAAGGCCAAAATCTGCAATTGTTTTCGGACCATCACATGGTGAAGGTTTACTATGAAGACCTGTCCTACTTTCTGATAAATCCTGAGACCGGTATCCTCAAATGGTACGTTCATTCAGGAAATATACAGAAGATGACGGATTTGTTTTGGTTTAGTAAAAGTTGGTTAAGGATTGAGCAGAATGATGCTGGGTGTCGGGTTTTGTTGCTCTATGTCGGATTCCGTTGCCTAAAGTCGGTTTTGGGGCTCCGATGTCGGTTTTGGAGCCATTATTCTGATGACAGATTAGCAGCTTTGTTGAAGTGACATGTCAATGCATAAAAGGCAAACAGGGAAACTGCCTGTAAGAGGTCACAAAATCATTTTTTAAACTAAATCAATGCTAAAGATGAAAAACAAGCTAACTAATTACTTAACGGATGACGGCACGCAAAAAAAGCCACAAGGAAACGGTTTAATGACTGGACCAGCATCGCTGATATCAAAGATGCTACTACTACTGGGCTGTTACCTATTTTTAAGCGGCTATGAAGCCACTGCTCAAACTACTACTGTAGACTATATTAACGTAAAACCAGGTGGAGCCAGAGGAATCAGGTTCTGGAGTGAAGACCGCTATAAAATCCACATGGGCAACAACGGCTACTATAAATATGGGCCGGTAACCGACTATTCCATCAAGACCACTATGAATAACTCGCCTGGCAGAGGCTGGACGTGGGGAGTTCACAACCAACAGCCGGTAGCAGCAATCAACACGCTGGGCAACATGCAAATCAAAGGGACTTTTGGTTTAGGCAATACACTCAACTTCATTCAAGGAAACAGGAATAACCGAATTATATCCGAGGCAAATGGCCTGGCAAGAACCAGTTTCATTGAGTTTCGTCTCACGCCAGGTTTCAACAATAACAATGTTGGGAATCCCGTCATGCGATTGATGGGAAATGGTCTGGTAGGTATCGGTACTACCAGTCCTGCTACTGTACTTGACATTCGTCACAGCAACCCTATTTTGACAATCGGGACAACGGGTAAGACGATGGGTGCAATCTATCTGGGGAACAGCGCACATGGTGTGAAAAGAAATTACAAGAATGGCAACGATGTTGGGCTCTATACTACCTCTGGCAACGTTTACCTCTCTGCCGGTAATGCTGGTAAGACAGACCATTTTGTTTTGCAAAGCAACGGTAATGTAGGTATTGGCAAAACTAGCCCTGCTCATAAACTGGATGTCAACGGAACGATTAATGCAACCCAGATATTGGTCAATGGCGCACCGATAAGTGGTGGTGGCGGTGCTGCAAACTTTGGCAACATCGAAAGGCACAGCCGCTATAGAGACTTCAACACTCCAGTAGAAAAATGGGGGTGGAATTATATTCAGGGAAGTGCCAATGGACCTAACAGTATTTCCAGCCAATGGTACCGGTTTGTCGGTGCGTTAGGTAAAGAATATGCAATAGACCGATACCGGGTAGAATTGGCTTTTCCGCGTTCTAATCAAGCCAATGCAGGCGTATGGATGAGGACGATGGAGAATGGCAGTTTAAAACCATGGGTGCGCATTGGAGGCGGTGGCGGTTCCGGTGCATGGACAGCCAGTGGCAATGACATTCGCTTCACAGGCAATGGCGCAGTGAGGATTACCAATGGAGACCTGGTGGCCAAAAGAATCGCAGTTGCCCCCAACCCTGCAACTTTCAACTCCTGGCCTGACTTCGTATTTGCCGATGACTATGCCCTGCCTGAGTTAACGGAGGTGGAAGACTTCATCAATGAAAACAAGCACCTTCCTGAAGTTCCTTCTGCCAAAGAGGTAGCAGAAGAAGGTTTTGACGTGGCGGATATGGATGCTACGCTGTTGAAAAAAGTAGAAGAACTGACGCTCTATATCATCCAACAGGAAAAGCGCATCAAGCAACTGGAGGCCCAAATGGCCAACAAAAAGTAATTGAATTGATC
>ERZ1740068.797-NODE-797-length-12613-cov-7.818442_pt1 | contig 12613 bp, 11 predicted proteins | sample MGYA00581735_ERZ1740068 | MGnify/ENA primary metagenome ERZ1740068 (study PRJEB43018, sample SAMN04849740) | marine metagenome | isolation source: floating plastic debris | place: Pacific Ocean | collected 2008-08-30 | study: EMG produced TPA metagenomics assembly... | reverse complement strand
ATACACCCTGATGTTTTTTGGGTATACAGTAGCCAGGACGTTAGGTGACAGAAATCTATACATTAAATTTGGAACATGTACGATTAATCTTTTCTTTTTGAGCACTAGATAGAAAGAAAATATCGCGAACCTCAATTATAAGATCTGTGACCCCTCAATCCGTACCAGCTTAAATAATAAATTTCTAAATTAACCTAACGTGCCTCTGGGTTGGGTTGAATCGCCTTTGTCGAATATATAACCATTGAGCAGAATATTTCCTTCCAGAGTTGGTCTCGATTGCTGAGGGTGTAGACCAGTCCTTACTGGCTATGAGACTTTGTATCATTGGTGGTATGGCTAACTAGGAAACGGCCCTTCGCTTAACTCAAATCCTTTCATTTTACTGTATAATTAAATTTACAGGGACACTAGGATCTTTAAAAGAGCTCCGACACGAAATCGAGAGGGGATACACCAACATCAAGCTTGGTGACAACGTTGCCCTCTGCGGGGCTGTGGGCAGGGGCTGGGCCTCCTTGCCCTCACAGCTCCACGAGCAACTCAAAATCTACACCGGTGAGTTAATCGGAGGATCTTGATAATGCCATCACACCAGTGTCGTTGGTTTTGAATGGTAATGTCATGTTCAGCTATTTTTGTATTGCTCAGCTATTATGATATTTCCCAAAGAAAACTGGCATACTACTTTATTCCGCAGACGAACAACACAAAATTGTTACTAAAGCCTCAGATCATAAGTAATGTATTTATATCAAAAGTGTGCTTCCTAACAATCACCTACCAAACCCAGCACCCCAACCCAAAACCCCATACTCCAAACCCGTGTGGGAAATTCATCTTTGTACTACCTACGTCATCAAGGAAAACTCCTAGTTAACGTCCGCCTTTCCAACTTGTATGTTTGTCCCCACGTGGAATCTGGCGGTTCTTGTCCTCCAGCAAATATATTTTCAGCTCTCCCCAAAAAGTGTTGTTATCACAAGTTTTCTTCTCTGGCTGGATTTTTCTGCTGTGTTTTGAGCAACTTATCTTACTTTCCATGCTGGATATTTATTGCTGCGGACACGCCAATTTGCTCTTTCAACTTGCCTGATTAGAAGAGATACAATTGTAGCAATTGCCTCGCTGTGCACCTAAACACTGTATCTGCATCTACATCCACCTCTACACTACATATGCGCACATCAACACTTTTTGCCTTTTCAGAAAGGGATGCTCTCACGGAGTTAGGGAACTGTTGCCAAAGCTGCTGCAAATTAGCATATCGGCTTTATGAATGTGCAACATGTGGCAACTCAGAGCTGTGTATGAGCTGTGCTCAAAAGATCAACTGCAGCCATGAGATGAGCGCTCAGCTAACAGATCAGGTACAATACAAACACCATAATAATACACCAATAATAAACTCTAATGTTGTACAGCCAATTCAATGATGAAATATGAATGAACTCTACCTTTTTGTTTAGCTGATGCTGACAAACTGCACTCACAGTTCCACATCAGATCACAAATATATGAAGACGGTATGATTGACAAGCTCTTAGCAATTAATCCCTTGTTCAGAAATTCAATGCTCTATCCAGCAATTTGGGGCAAATGGAACATTCACTGTAGAACCAGTAGCTGCCAGTATGCAGTTGAGAGTAATAGTACTACATGGTTTTAAATTCCTTTTCTGGTTTCAAACAAAAATATTGGACTCTCAGCTCATATAATCACTATTTATTCTGAATCTTCATTTTGTATTTAAATCTCCCGTCTTTGGATATCTTGGGTGAAAAATTGCAAAATAATGCAGTCTACGGATCTTCAATCTTAAAAACTGTTCTAAATAACTCCTCATATTTTTCCAATCTTCAGTCTTTTAGGAATATATGCAGGGAGCCCATGTGTTTTGATGTTACCCCAGGAGTAAATTTCTTTATCAACTTAACGTAGTGGGGTTAAAGGGTTGAGCTCTCGATCTGAGGACTGAGGTTCAAATCCCGCGCCGTCATCTTGGGGACTCCTGAGAGGCCGAGTCCCTTAGTGAGCTCTCATGGGTACCAGCGCTTTATGCAATGTAGCTATTCATTAGCCAGTGGTGGCTTCGGATTGCTTGTCCCATAAAGGTAATATAATAGGCTACCTCTATAGCTTGTGCCCAGTGACCGGGCTATAATATGCATTGCCAAATCGCTTCGAAGTTATCTGCTCGCATTATATATAACTCGTATTATATATATTATATGGCCTTATTTTTAGTATGTAAACCATAACTTTGACATTATGACCGAAAGAAACATGTGCTGTTTTGTTTGGCTATCAAATGTCACTAGTCTACCGGGTATTGTGGTGGTGAAAAAAGCCATATATTTGGATCTCTATTGTAGGCCTATTGCCACATGCAAGTTCACACAGCACTACCTCAAAACTTTTTGATCAGATCATGAGTTTTTAATTTATTGTGACCAATACTATACCTTACTGCTAATTCTGTAATAGTCTGGGCCAGTCTGAGTTCACAAGAATTAGATTTATTGATTCAGATTGTTTCGTGTGACGCTTTAGCAGATCCACAATCAAACAGAGAGGTGATATACAAGTCTGGAATAATGAATTAATAATTGATTAATTTCAGATAAGCACTCAAGCTGTTTCTCTTAGAGGAGCTGTAAAAAGCAGAAGGCACCTTAACAAAGTGAGTAATCCTCGGCAGTATTGCTCTATCTGACTTTCCTTAATACCTTTTAACACGTAGTAAAAACTCGGCGGCAGGCTGGTTCTTAACTTATTGTTTGTTGAAGCAACTCCGTCCCCCCCCCCATCATTGCCTGTATCACAAACATTTCCCCGTTGATAGTCGGAAACATCTGGTCAGGCGCCTCAGCAACATTGTAACTTTGCCAAAAATCACATGCTGGAAAAAACACTTGATGAGTGGGTTTATTTTATTTCCTCAGTCAATGATTTTGCCTGTATAAGGGACTTGATCAAACGAATCAATGCCATAATTTGGAACAGCCTATTTTCCTGTCCTGAATTCAGTATTCAGTACTATGGAGGAATGGTAGAAGTAACCTTCAGTTGAGTATGTTCCTTATACCGTTCAATCGATCAATCAATCGAGCAATCAATTGATTTGTTCTTATATATGACCGTTTCACTTAACAGTGATATTCTTTCCTTTTTTAAACAGGGACCTGCTGAACAAGATGGACATACAGAAAATGCACGAGTGAGTGTGAGTTCAACCATAATGGTTCCAATGCTTTAAGGACCATTGTTATTGTGACCTATGATTGATCTAACCATGTAGGTACATACTCTTTCAATCCCAAAGTACTACTTGTCATTATTGCATTAGAAGCACGATTGGATGATTTATCAAGCATATTCGTACCTTACACGTGTTGAGAAATACAGATACGAGGATAACACTGCTCAAATTTCAGAATATGCAGATAAAGAAACTGTCTGTATAGACCATACCGATATAATTTTTTTGGTGAATTGAATTGCTATGCTTGGCGTGTGTAGCGTAGGTGGGAGAAAGGGACAGAATCTCTATGTTATTGCCTTGTCCATGTCCCTGTTCCTGTTGCAATCTGTCCCTCCCACCAAAAACATGGAGAACATGTAGGTGAGGTGGCTAGTTTAATTTTGTGTCAGAGATCAACAAATTGTGAGCTCAGACTTAGACTTAAATTTACAGGGTTCCGATGGATAATACTATTCATTAACTATTATCCCATTGACATGCTAAATCTGCTAACTTAGGCCAACAGCGATTTAAAATATTGGTGGACTGGAACAACACATAAAACTGCAGGTAAATTGATGAACTTTTTCGCTTGTGAACAACTGAACCATTGCGTTCATAGAAAAATACCTGGCCTAAATTCTTACAGTCAAACCAAACATTTATCTATAGTTAGTTTTTAGACAGTATGTAAAAATTTTCAATAACCAATATGTAATTTCAGCAGGGGACCTCGCAAAAAAGAAAAAAAGACAAAAAAAGTGAGAAGCCTCCAGCTAAGAGGTGTAAAAAAGGAAATGCTGCTGGAGTCTGTGGGCAGGCCCTTTTTATGCTCCTTGGAGCCGTAGCCAAGGACTGTTTATCTTTCAAGGAAAATGTGGGCCAGATGGTGAACAAGCTAAAAGCAGGAGTAAGTAATGTTATTCCGATATGTACAGTGTCGGCTAGTAAAAAGTGACAAAAAATCTGCCAACAACCATCGTCACTTTTAGTGGCAGCAGTGTGACTTACTTTTGTAGAGAGACGTACTATTTGCAAGAATGGTACTCCGAGCGAGTGAGGCGAGGAGGCCCAGGCATGTGTTTTGTTGTTGCGATATGCATTGTGTGTGAGTGCCTGTGATGTGCGCCCTTTGTTTTTTTGTTTAAACTTTAACTTCCTGTCAATGCTCTGAAAAGAGAAAATAATACAAGTGATTACAATAATTGAGTTTAAAAGAAGATTAAATGAATGAGTGTACTATTTACTAATGATTCACAGAAAAAAGTAGAATCAATATGATAGAGAAAGTACCAAAAAACATTAGGCAAAACCATGAGCAGTTTAGAGAATTGCCAACTCACAGCAATGTACTCGACTCACTTTTGATGCAGGCGATTGATGTACATAGTAAGGCTGCTACGCATACACACTATGTGTCTTAGGTACCGGGTAGTATTGGCAATTTTACCTGGGTGTTTAGTGCACATCATTATACCTATTCCTACAAGCAAGAGATCATTATTTTATTTCATTATTAAATATTTGAATATTATATATATATATATATATATACCTAATAATACCATGTGTGCTAAACGCCATAGTACCCAGTGTATATGTGTAGCAGCCTTTAGTTATATTGAATTTATGAAAGCGAATGAAGGCACAAGGCCCATTGCCATTGTCTTCAATTTCTGTTTTTTTTTAATTTCATACTGAGTGAGTAAAAGTGGTGTGGCCAAAGCAGCCTTAAATTTGTACCCAACAACATAAATTCTGTTGCTTGAACAACTTAACCATGGCCAATCTGTCATCTTTATAAAACGATTGCTTGTTATTCGGAATAAACATAAACCAAATGTACCTGACAACACACTGTTTTGCAGGAATATAATGTGTTTGTACGTTTATTTTCTATGCAGAGTTTTACATTAAAAGATGAGGATTTTCTCAGACGGAGCCTTGGTGAGCCGAAGTCAGTTTACGCAGCGGCTCACGCACTGATGACGACATGTCATGTAAGGCATTGACGTTCCCAAATACGTTTTACCCTAATTGAATCAATCATTATGTTTCCATGCTGTGATGTTATTCGGAGTTGCCCTCACTCCACCCCATTGAAACAACCAACTTCGATATGATTCAGAGCAAAGAGGTTCGGAGTTGTTTCACTTCGCAAGAAATGCTTCGCATTGAAATGGCAACAGAAGATTCGAATTGTCATGCAACAATTCATGTGACCATACTGTTGCTAAGCAATGTTATGCCATATACAATGATTCAACTCATTTCTTCTTTGCAACACATAGAATTTACGTTCCCTTCGAATAACATAGTCAAGTCAGAATTACATCGCAGCGTGGAAAAAGTGAATTTTGAACATCAAGGAGTATTTTACAATCATTCCCTGATGCTACGCAATGAAATTTTATATGCATTTAGTTATACAATGTTATGTAATTGCCAGTGAGTCATTCGACGGAAAATTGGAAATAACTTTGACATTTCAATTTCACATTTTCTTTCATATATATTTTCATGTAGGTGAGCTTAACAGAGGCCATCAAGCTTGAGATGATGCCGGATAGGGAGAACGGAAAGCTTGTAAGTGTGTTGCATAAATATCTGTTAACTAAGTAACAAGTCAATAGTCAATCTACAATACAAAATCTAGCATCAGCAATAAATCCAGTCACAGTCGGGCTGCAGTTTATTTTTGTAACACATCTACATTGACTATAAATACCATGCAAAGACGAAATAATTAAGGCCTGTAGCGGAGTTATGTCGAGACTCCATATTTTTTACCTGAAACTGAAATAAAAATGTTAGTTTGTATCTTTTGTGATTGAGAGGTTGTCATCCAGCTTTCACAGTAACTGCTTTTGATACGAAAATAAATATTGAGCATGCTGTAGACATTCGGAGGGTATATCCTCTGGGTATGAAAAATCAAAGCCGAGTTAATATCTGTGCTGAGAATATGGATGTAGCTTATTTCTATGCACATAAAATATTATGACCATTAACCCTACATGTTACTCACATAAACCTGTATAATATGTATGGACATTGCACTCACATTGTCCTTGTTGTAAGCAATATTTATAGCAAAGGTTTAGAAATTGAGATTAAGCTTTAGTGGGCTTGATTGTGGGTTTCAATGAATCTTATTTATATAACTGCCAGCATCTACCAATACAACTTTATTCCTCTCGTATGTTTATCAGCCTCCCCTTAAAGACAAGCAGAAGAGTTTGGTAGGAGTTGTGGATAGTCTCAAAAAAACATTTCACCTCAATAAAAATGGAAAATGGTATGTATCAAACATTTTCAAGAAAGCTTCATTGATGTTTTTCAAGCAATTGCTTCAGGCTTTAATGCCTGTGTTTATTGCCTGTATATTGACTGGATTCAGTCAGGTACAAATCATCAAAAATATTTGTGATCAATTAATATTTTACCTACATACAAGTGATCAAGTAATTTTAGCAACTAAGCAATTTCTTATGGTTTGCTTTCAAGCACAAAACATCTGGCGCTATCATTATTATTGATGGCCATGGTCTATGGCCTGTGGTGTAATCTCCAATTTCAATACCCGTAAACATTCTTCAGTTACAACATTTGTTGTATACCAGACAATCTATCCATCTTTTTCCCCATTCAAATATTTAAAGAATTGTACTGTTCATTAGCATTTTATCGTTCTGTGAACCCATTCAGCTTCATTCTTTGGCCATTGATGTCAACAAGAGGTTATGAGGAAAACACTTTACAGTCAGCTAGTTCGATTTGCAGTGATAACGCATTTGTTGGATAACGCAAGCCGGTTGGATTTTGCAATGTATGTCCAAGATAACACATTTGTTCACATTCCCTCTGAATGTGTGTGTTTTGGCTTTGGACCAAAAGCTTATAAACATGGTATTTCAATTTCACAAGAGTTTATCCTCCCTCAGCTTCAGGAAGAGAGCCACTTTCTCAACTAAATATTAATCTTCAGTATAAATATCTGCTTCAAGTCTATAATCCAATTTCCATTGCCAGCTATACTATTAAATGCTCTGCAATACGGCAACTAGTAACAGAAATGACATTACACGATAAACAGGAATCATTAACCTGGTAGTGCGATCAATATAATTATCTCATCGATCCTTGCAACTTGTCTGTGGAACTGTCCCATCTTCCAGAAGGGTTGGTAGGCTGAAAAATCACCCTTTGTTTGTTAATACAGTCAACAGACTTCTAACAAGCAGTTGATTGAGGGGGAATAATGCTTCAGGATACCTGGATCGTTTAATGCCTTGATGAAATGCAATGCTTACCTTAAAAGTGCTGTTTTAAAGTACTACCACTACAGTCGAGCATAGAGGTATTCAGTACCTTTATTGAATACCCTATCCCTGTCCCCAAATCCTATATAAGTTGCCATTATTACTTATTTTTTAGGCAGGGACTTGAACCAGGGAAAAGTGAGAAAGAAACGATTGCTGACTCAAGCATCTACAAAGGTCCATGTATCCTTGACTTACCGCAACCTTTATTATTAAGATTCAATGACAATATTTTTATTTTTTGTGTTGTATAAAAGCGAGACTGATACTACAATACAATACAATACTCATATATTCTATCAATTCTACTCTACCCCCCCCCTCCCCCCAAAATAACTAAATGATAATAATATTATGGTTGCCTGTTGAGCATGGATGTTTGATATTTATTATTGCTATGACATCCTTAATTGACACTAATAACAGTTACATGTGTATACATAAAGGAGACTACTCCTGCCTCAGCCTCATCTACCTACAAATCGCTACCTATAGGTCCAGCAATATTTGCACTCAGCGGCAGCAAACATCTGATGAGCAGAGTACATATGGCAAAGAGCGTCAACCAAGTCTTGGACGAGATTTATAGCAATGTAGGTTGATAAAGCGTGCTCGTTTATTCGCATTCACATATTTATGTTACACACAGACACAGAGGCAGATCTGGGGAAGGAACACTTGTATTGCATCCATGAAACCCAACAGATCTGGAAGACAAAAATTTTTTTCCAAAAAATTTGTAATTATTGTTACTGAGAACACAATGTTCAAGGGCCTTATTTTGCAATATTCAACAATATCCACACCAAAACGTGTTAGTGCTGTGCCATAAACGAGTAATATTGTATCGGTCAGCTGATTTTTAATATTTAAATGCAGCAAAAACTATATTAGAACCAATAAGAACTAAAATACTGGATTATTGATATTGTACATAAAAGCAAAACACTCTGAGATATAAATAAATTGAAAATATTGGTTTACAATTTGAATTATGGTACCAGGTTTCAAATGTTTCATATCTCACAGTGTCTGCACTAGTAGGCATATTTCCCTGTGCATCATTTAATATTACACTTTTTCTTTTAAACTTATTGTCAGTTTATGCTCACAAACAGTCGAGAAACGTCTTGAAAGAGCCTTATTGGCTTGGCTTTATTTTGTATGAAGGTAACTGAAAACCTTACACTTGATTGCTTTGATGATAGACTAACTTTTCAAAGAAATTTATAATATTAATGTATCTCTTAGATTTCAGTCTGGATGGCCCTTGTGGTATCTGTTGTTTTTGTGCAGTACATGTATGTTGTGTAAAAAATAGTGTGTTTTCCTTTTTTAGAAATATACCTCAGAAACAGAGGATGTAGCGTGCCTACCAATTGTTCCTCCCCTCACATACGACGAGGAATTTTTCTGTGAGGTTTTGGAATATATCGCACAGGAGACAAATGCTAAGCAGGTGATAAACCACGATTCTCAGATTCTATATTATAATTTTCTGCATTTTTGGTATATGTTTTTATGGTTGGTTGTTGTGAGGTATTGCCACCATAAAGAGTGCCGGTACTGAGGAACATAAACCCAACCTGAATACCCTGAATTCCCAAAAAACGGAATTTCAATCCCAGAACCCAAAACCCTAAACCCCAGCACCCAAAGCTCCCAAACAATAACTAAGCCAAAAAACCTTGGGACATAGCAGCGATGGGGATGAACAAATTTTTTCCCCCATTTATCCTCACATACATGCAGTTCAATATATAATTTGTATTTATTCAATAGGAACAGCTTGTATCAGAGATCAAGATAAGGCGACAAAATGGAGAGTCCAAAAGCGACACTGACTGTGTAAGAATAGTTATGATTATAATGTTCAGTCGGAGGTTAATTAATTTCTGCTTGTATCAATTGAGGAGTGAATCTTGGACCACTCTTTGTTTTTAATGTCTTAAGAATGAGGAGTTTTCTATGACTGATGTATTACGGCTTCAGCTGATCTGCCTTGATACACCTGCTTTTTATCACCAATGTCTAACCCACAATGGTACCTGACTCACATTCACCAACCCTGTCTATTGATTGTAGCTCAACGTTGACGTTTAAAATATCAATGGTGTTCTAGCCTTCAAATTATTATTGTAGTGCCTGGATAAGTTTGAGCTGACAGGAATGATTGATTCTAGCCATGCATATACAAACAGAGGAGGCCAGTGGTACGTCATATATGTGTATGATCATAATCGAAATAAATATTATCAATCAATAATCAATACTTACGTAATAAGTCTATGTATGCCAAGTTCGGTGTAGACCCCTGCTGTACCTTTGTTGTTCATCTCATGGGCATATGCTGTCCATCTTCTGTCCCCCTGTGTCAAAAATACCAGATAGTAGACAATGTTTGATGATCTAACTTTACTTATAAATTTGCTTAAAACAATGAAGCCTGAAGCATAAACATGCTTGTCTTTCAGTGCCCTTTTGCACTTGAAGAAATTTGATTGCCAGCAACTTGGAATGTGTTCTACTCATAGGCATATAAGTTATTATATGCCTATGGTTCTACTATACCAGTAATGGCTTAGATGCAGGATATAATTATCATCAATATGTCAGATGCCTTACCAAAATAACAGCAGCTGGGAGTCTGCTCGTAAAAACTAGTCCATTTTGATATTTCATAATAGAATAATGTCTTTTATGGATGATTTTTTCAGGTGGAAGTTCCCTAGATGTATATCTGGAAAGTTTAAATTGGAGAAGACAGGGGAACCAAAACTGACTGGACCATGTAAGATAATGTTGTCAGCGGAAAAGGGCAAATGCATATTTTTGCTGCATATACTTGTGTGTGCCAGAATCCTAATTGTTGTGAATCAGTCTTTTGGGTTTTGCCATTATTTTTATTTAAGAGATAGTCTGTTTAGTCTGATGAAAAAAACATAGGAATAATAGTTTAACAGTCATCTCAACCTGGTCTGATCTGAGGTATTTTATTTATCTTCAAACGAGTTGGCTTAGTTACAAATCACAGTAATTGTGGCCTGTTCTAACAGGGAAGCTAAGGATTCATTAAAAATTTCTAAACAGAGCTAACAATAGTAATAAATATGGCATGGACATTATTTTCCAATAAACTATATCATACACTACAAATGTATACTATGTACGCACATAATATACATAAAAATTATTTGGAAAATTAGGAAAGTTTTATGCTGATGTGTCTCCTTCTCTAGGAGTATTCGTTGCAATACAGAATTTTGTACTGCCTCCTTCCCCAGGCTCAGGGGCGGAACTATGAGAAAATAGGCACTAGGATAGTCATAGACAATTTTTAGAAATACTTCTAACGCTTTTGTCTTTTTTGAGGAAATACCCCCGCCAGAACCTGTGTAACAAACATTTCTGCTCATAATAGTAGAAATCAAACCCTTCCGCAACATATAACTTGACAATATCTGAGAATGAATGGGAAAATTCTAAAACCAACTCATAAAGCAGTCCCTATAACCTCTTTATCATTGTAGGACTGCATTTGATACCCCTTCGAGTTGGAGTTGAACGTGTTTCAAAAACACCCCCTTGTGTAAAAAAGTGACTACCGTGATGCCTTTTATTTTTGAGTCCAACTGCTGGGCCCCCAGGAATAGGTAAAATGCCACATCCGCTTCCATGGACCACATTTATGCTAATGTGTATGATACATATTTCAAGACCCTCAACATTTTGTGTTTTAGGTGTACTAATATATTGCTCTGAGAATGCTGGGGAGGTCAAAACAATTGATGTTGGTAAGTTTGTGCATCCCGGTCTATCTGCTTGTCTTAGACGATAGTATAGTAGGAGGTTTCCATCTGTTAGGCCAGCTTGAACTAGTGATCTCCTGACTAAAAATCAGTGGTAATTGAGCATGCTCTGTTAAAAGAATTAGAGGTCAAGTGATTACAAGCAAAAGATGTAGAATGTGTGGCATTCCAATCCAATTCAACCAATAAGTCTATGATTGTCTTCCATACGGAGTATACATAAACATCTGTCTATTTTCGGGTTTTACAACTTGACATTCTTTATACATCAAACCCGATGGAATACAAGTTGTATTAATATTTAATTGTTCATTAAACAAATAGTTTCAGAAAAGAGGCATTCCACCTAACGTCTAGACATATATCTCATCCGACGCTGATGCCGTATATATAAATACATAATATATATGTACATATATGTGAATTTTCAAATGTGTAAGGATGTAACTTAACGCATGCATCTTATGCATTAGTCTGTAACATCCATGCTGTTTTGTCTGCTATAGTTGATGATATACAGATAAGGACGTCCACTCTGGTACAGCTTCTAGATATAGCATGCGACCTGATACCAGGTGATATAGTGAATGAGGTTAGTACACAGATCATGTATTTGGTCTCAACATCCACATTTTCCACATCTTTAGAAAAAGTATCTGATGCGATTGCCGTAATCTTTGGACTTGGATTTGCACCAAATGGATTAGCCAATGGAGACTGTGAGAGATGCGGTTTTAGGGTTGGGTGAGGAATTTGGGTAGGGGGCAAATTAAGGGAGAAATCGCCGCAGAGTTATTTCTGAGTGTACAGTATACTTTCCTTTCCACAAATAAAGGATGGCGAGCGCAAAGATATTTCAGCAACCTTGAGGCTCAGAGTACTTGACCAATTCTGCATAAGAATGATGATCAAATTACATCGCTAATCACTATCTACCTGGGGGCCGTACCTAGGATATTTGACTTGACTTTTGTCATACTTTAAGAAGCCGACATTCACACATACGCTGAGTTTGGGTCAATTTTCTACTATTTTCAGTCGCCACTTTTCACATTCTAGGGCTACTTTTCTAATGTTTCACCTCTGCACATTGTAAAAAGGTCTTTAGCCACTGTTTACGCCTGTCACACTTAACATGGTTAGCCACCCCCCCCACCAGTTGGTAAATTTAAATTTATCAAAAACAAAGTGTTGGTTTTTAAAAGAAAGTAGGAGCCTGAAATAAAGTACGCAAAGGG
>ERZ1740068.796-NODE-796-length-12614-cov-7.403615_pt1 | contig 12614 bp, 10 predicted proteins | sample MGYA00581735_ERZ1740068 | MGnify/ENA primary metagenome ERZ1740068 (study PRJEB43018, sample SAMN04849740) | marine metagenome | isolation source: floating plastic debris | place: Pacific Ocean | collected 2008-08-30 | study: EMG produced TPA metagenomics assembly... | reverse complement strand
CAGAGTGAGAGCGAGAGTGAGGTTTGAGGCAAGTAGTTGACTGATATTCGTTAATGACGGAATTATTGATTAGTGATGTGTGATTTGTAATGAGTGATTGAAGGGGCTTTATAGTGAGAGTGTTTTTCAGAGTGAGAGTGTTCTTCAGAGTGAGAGCGAGAGTGAGGTTTAATGTCGGAATTGAGAAATATCGTAATGACGAAATTCTTGATTAGTGATTTGTGATGCGTAATTTGTAATGAGCGATTTGAGGGTTTGGTATCGGATGTGGGGACACATCCTTGTGCAACGCATCGCAAGTCTAGAATCTAATATCTAGCGTCTATTGTCTAAACTTACTTTCTCGCAAAATTCCACACGATCCCCGCATACCAGCCGATTCGGAACCGGTCGATGGTGGGGATGCCCAGCAGGTTATCTGGCAATGGGCCATTGGGGTTGATCCCGTCGTTGGAGACCTGTGTGCCCAGCTGGCGAATGTTGGCAGCCGCCAATCCGGCCGTAAGCCCCAGACTTTGATCCTTCAGGAACAGCGCATGACCTCCCAGCATGTAGCGGGGACGGCCATCCATCAGGCTCAAACCCAGCCCCATCGACAGCCCGTAACGAGCCGCTGGTGCTCTCCTTGAGAGATGAAAGAAGGCGCCAAAAGTGATATCGCCTTCAAAAGCGTTCTCTTCTTCTATCAGCGTAACCGTCTCCGTCCCCTCCTCAGTAGTGACCTCTGTTTCTTCCGCAATGAAGCTGCGCTGATACAGGCTGTTGAACACAAAACCAGTGGAAAACTCCGTATCCCAGCCTCTGTAGGCGGGTACATCCAGGGTTTGTGTCAGAACGGTATCTCTGGAGTAGCGATTGATCATCGCCAATCTGAGGCGGGTAGCATCCATTCTTTTCAGGTGATAGAGCGGCTTTGAGCTCACCCGCACCGCCGGTCGTTGTAAATAGCTGATCAACCTGAGCGCCCGGCCAGGGCTGAGATGATCCTGCACAAAGCGATAAGCAATGTTGACACTGGTAATGCCATTGACCAACTCAGCATTCAGCACCAAACGGGAGTTAATCAGTTCTTCCAGTGACTCATTGATACCGTCCAATTCACGGTATTTACCGTCAATGATGACGGGCCAGGCCGCTTCGTTAGGTGAGGCTAAACGTTGCCCCAGGATACTTTTGAGTACTGAAACCTGACGCTCCCAATCTCTGGCACCCCGAATGGAGGATAGTCTTTTGATGCCTACATCGGACAGTGAATCCAGTACAAACAACTCCTCATAGATCTTGTCAAACTTCCTGATCAGTGGCAACAACAAAGCATAGGAGTTGGCTTCCTGCTGGTACTGCTGCAACACCTGACTCAGGGAATCATATTTCTTGCCTTTCTCCAGTAGCTCCTCCATGTCTCCCCGGTCAAAATCATTGTCTACATTCAGAAACTGCTGACCGGCAGAGGCTACTTTCCCGATGAGTTTGTATTGCTGAATCAGTTGATTGTCCAGGCTGGCGATGATGTCTTTGCTGTCATCTACCTGCTCCATCAACTCATTTTGTTTGGGCACATAGATGGCGGGACCGCGTCTCACAGGAGGTAAATTGCGTTCTACCAGCCCAAAGTAGGTACTGAGCGCACCCGGAATGGCCACTTTATAGTTAATGGGTCTCGCACTCAGTAGCACCGGTGCCAACTGATACTGTTCTCCTTCAGGAACGGCCACCACAAACTTATAGCGCTTGTCGTTGCTACGCCAAAATCGTTTGTTGGCTTCTTTCTTATAGTCAAAGAGGCCTGTTTCAGGTTGGTAGACCACCGGGATGCTAGTTTGTGCGCTGGCTGCAATACTGAACAATAATCCGCAAACTAATAGTAAATGCCTCATTTTCGTTTTGGGTAGATTGATTCGGCAAATAAAGCAATATTTTAATAAGATGGGTAATGCCTGAAGTGAATGTCGTAATGAAGTAATGACGGAATACCGGAATGATTGATTTGTGGTGCTGGAGAAATTATTGATGAGTGATGTGTGATTAGTGATGTTGTAATGGTTGATTTGTAGTGCTATCGAGGTGGCTGATGAGGAAAAGTTGTGATATGGTGCTGGTCACCCCAGAAACAAATGCCCAATCGTATTGTTTACGGAAATCATACCTTTGTTATCTGGGGGTGATTTGTGGTACTGGAGAGATTATTGATGAGTGATGTGTAATTAGTGATGTTGAACGCTGGAGAGATTATAAATGAGTAATGATTGATTTGTGGTGCTGGAGAAAGTATTAATGAGGAATACCGTAATTGTTTACTAATTTGCCTACTGCCTATTGCCTACTATTTAGCTCCTGTCGGATGTGGAGACACATCCTTGGGCGTAACTAACCCAAATGCCGTTCCTCTATCCCCAGACCGAACAAGGCAAAATCATATTTAACAGGATCATCCGGGTCAAGCTGACGGAGGTTCTCGGTGAGTTCCAGCGCGGTCAGCCAATCGGTTTGCTTGCGTATGATCAACCCAAGTCTGCGGGCAATGCGGTCTACGTGCAGGTCACAAGGGCAGATAAGTTGTGACGGGCTAATACGCTTCCACAGTCCGAAGTCCACCCCTTGACTGTCACTGCGTACCATCCATCGCAGGTACATGTTCAATCGCTTACAGGCAGATTTCCTGATGGGGGTTGCCACGTGCTTTCGGGTACGATGGGGAGCATCTTCCAGAGAGAAAAAGTAATGATGAAAGCCAACTAATCCCTGTTCTACATGCTCATGGTCTGGCTGCATTCCACGTAGAAAGGCATCTTCCAGCGAGTCATATTGCGAATAGTGATGCTGTAGAAAAGAGACAAAATACAACAGGTCTATCTCATTGAACGTTCGGTGCTTGAACCCCAACAAACCTTTTAGGTCTTCTTCACTATGGTGCAGGATAAATTCATGCGGTTCCCCTCCCATCCGCTCAAACAACTCGCGGCATTTGTTGACAATTGTAATGCGCTGTCCCCATGCCAGCACTGCCGCAAAGAAACCAGTAATCTCTATGTCCTGCTTTTTATTGTAAGCGCGCGGAATACAGATGGGATCATCCGGGATGAAAGAGGGACGGTTGTAGGTATCCACCTTACTATCGAGAAATGACTTCAGGTCCAATTAATCGGGGATATAGGATAGCTCTACAGGGAACCTCGCATCCACAGCCCCCAGACGTTTGTAAGCAATACTGGAGAGCCTGATGAGGACATTCTCATTGTTACCTGTGGGTGGCAACTTGCCGATGATCCTAACGAATATACTCTGTCCATTCATCAGGTTTTTCACTTGTACTACCTTTCCGGTAGGCAACGACCGGTGAAGGCAAAGGTATTTTTTGGTGTTCGGGGAGTTTTCAATCTCCATGGCAACACCTTCCTCATATACTTTCTCAAACTGATTCTCGTCTTCAGCGATTTGGTCCTGCAGTCGCTGCTTGCGAATTTGTGAGCTGTCTATGGGCGTTTCGGCTTCACTCGCTTTCACGGGGGTCTCCTCCGGTTGCGTGACAGGGCTGTCTTCTTCCGTCGCCGGCGGATCATTTGCAGGCGTATCTACCACCGTTTGATTTGGTTGTCTGTCAGTATCTGCAGGCTTGCTGACCCGTAAAATCTGACCGATTGCCAGGTCATCGCTGGTGAGTTTATTCCACTCTTTGAGCTGGGCATAAGTGACCTTGTATTTCCTGGCGATAGCATATAAAGTCTCCCCTTCTTCCACCGCATGTTGACCATCTGTAGCAGCCTTCACATTTGTTCTTTCTTCCGCTGTATCCGGAGTGGTCTGCTTAGCCTTGGGCGTGGTAGGGGTTCCAGACACAATCAATTGCTGGTCCAGCGCCAGGTCATCGGAGGTGAGGTTGTTCCACTTTTTAATGTCGTAGATATTGACACCATAGATGTGGGAGATGGCATACAGTGTCTCGCCAGTCTTTACTCGATGCACAGTCCTTCCCGCCGGGCTGGCGGCCTTCTGCGGCTCTACATAAGGAATGGCCAGAATTTGCCCTACATCAATGGAATAACCTTCGATCTTATTGACCTCCACAATCTTTGCCAGGTCTGCACCATAGCGTTTGGTCAACGAAAACAGCGTTTCTCCGGCTTCTACCCTGTGGATAATGAACAGCCCTTCAGCACGTCGCTCCATTCGCAAAGAGTCTACCACATTCGCGTAACCTGTACTCACTGCCATCAGCAGCAATACTGCACCCACTATCCACCTTTTGAATGTCGAATAAGATCTAATCATAACTATTGAACGACTTCTTTGTCTGAGTCGTGTTTCCAAAAATAACATTTCCACGCTTTCTGTCAAATGCTCCCGTTGATTTTAGATTCAGGAAGCTACTTCACCAGCAAATGCTGTGGCTGTTCTGTCTGCACCTGTCTATCCAATGGCCACAAAAGTAAACATGAGTTTACTAGCAAATACACTGCCTGAATCAAAAAAGTATGGTATTTTTGAATGAACTATTCAATATCTGTTAAATTGTCACTTATGCGAACATTCTCTATCTCTTTTCTTCTTCTCCTGATTACCTGTATTTCCTTCAATGTACTGGCTCAGGATGATGCTGCTCAAAAAACGAATGATGGTTCAAGAAAGCTTGTCTACAAACTAGACATCAAAACCGACATTGATCCCCGCTCCAACCGGACGACAGAGGTTGCCCTGGCAGAAGCCGAAGAGATAAATGCGGACTACGTGGTCATTGAAATGGATACCTATGGAGGTGCACTCAATGATGCCGAAGACATCAGGACTCGTATCCTTAATTTTGAAAAGCCTGTCTATGTGTTCATTAACAAGGATGCGGCCTCGGCTGGCGCTCTGATCTCCATAGCCTGCGATAGTATTTACATGGCCAGTGGTGCCAGTATTGGCGCTGCCACCGTGGTCACTGCAGAAGGAGACGCCGCCCCTGATAAGTATCAAAGTTATATGAGATCCATCATGCGATCTACTGCTGAAGCAAGTGGAAGAGACCCCCGAATAGCGGAAGCGATGGTGGATGAGAATATTGAGATAGAAGGCATCAGTCAGGAAGGTAAAGTGATCACTTTTTCTACCTCTGAAGCGATTGAGCATGGATTTTGCGAAGCGCAGGTATCCAGCATAGATGAACTGCTGGCCAGATCAGGAGTCACTGATTATGAAATGGTGACTTATGAGACAGCTGTATCAGAACAGATCATCAATTTTTTCCTCAACCCGTTTGTGAGTGGTATCCTGGTATTGGTAATCATGGGTGGAATTTATTTTGAACTGCAAACACCCGGTGTGGGATTTCCGCTGCTGGCGGCCATTATAGCCATCATTTGCTACCTCACCCCCTATTACATGAACGGGCTGGCAGAAAACTGGGAAATTGCTGTCTTCTTTGCAGGATTAGTGCTCCTTGCCGTTGAAGTTTTTGTCATTCCGGGATTTGGCGTTGCCGGTATCCTGGGGTTAATCCTGTCCATTGGGTCATTGGTACTCATCATGCTCAACAACGTGTATTTCGACTTCTCATTCGTCAAAATGGACGATGCTTTAATAGCTACTGCGGCAGCCACAGCCGGCTTTATGGGATCCATGGTTATATTCATTGCCGGTAGCTCGCGCATTGCCAACTCCAAAGCTTTTCAGCGGATTTCACTGACCGATACCATGGACAAAGATGCTGGCTATACAGCCAATGTGAGGAAAGAGTCCATGATGGGAAAAAAAGGAACGGCCTACACCATCCTTCGGCCCAGTGGTAAGGTCCTCATTGGCGAGGAGATTCACGATGCCTACACCAGAGGCAACTACATTGAGCAAGGCACTCCTGTTGAAGTCATCAGCGAGGAAGGCACATCACTGAAGGTGAGACAGGTAATAGAAGAAACGCCTCAGGACGCAGGAGAAGAAGCATAGCATGAAAATATTGGGTATCATTCCGGCACGGTATGCCTCTACCAGATTTCCCGGCAAACCACTGGTCGACATCGGCGGCAAAACCATGATCAGAAGGGTGTATGAGCAGGCTTGCAAAGCAACAAAACTCACTGATGTGGTGGTGGCGACGGACGAACAACGGATTTATGACGAGATCACCCGGCATGGTGGCAAAGCAGTCATGACCCGTAGTGATCACATGAACGGTACTGAACGATGTGGCGAAGTCATGCAACAAGCTGAGATTACCTATGACTATGCCATCAATATCCAGGGAGATGAACCATTTATTCACCCAGAAATGATTGATCAGCTGGCAGCTATCCTGGATGGTACTACACAGCTGGGCACATTGGTGAAAAAAGTGGACGATGTAGCGATACTGGATAATCCCAATGCCATCAAAGTGGTCTTCAGCAAAGAAATGCAGGCACTGTATTTTAGCAGAAGTTGTATCCCGTTTTTACGGGGAAAAGCGCCTGGTGAACGCTTGGCGGCTCATGAATATTATAAACACATCGGCATCTATGCCTACAGGGCGGATGTTTTGAAAGAAATCACGAAATTGCCTGCAGGTCTGCTGGAAGCTACGGAATCACTGGAGCAACTCAGGTGGCTGGAAAATGGGTACCAGATCAATGTGGCGATCACCCCGCACGAATCGCAGGGCATAGACGCACCGGAAGATCTGGAAAAAATACAAAAACTACTGGAACATGAATAAAGGGAAGGTCCTTCCGATAATCTATTGGATACTGGTGATCATTTCGTTGCTTGCATTTGGATTTGGGATGAGGTTTGAAGAATACAAAGTGGAAGCTACACTGGTTGCGCTGGTCCTTTGGGTAATTGCTTACGTGCTCAACCGTATTCTCAGAAATGAAAATAAGAAGAAAAACCAATAAGTGCCTCAATTGTGGCGCACACCTTGATCAGGTATATAATTTCTGCCCCATGTGCGGCCAGGAAAATACTGACCGTAATGTCTCCTTCAAAGACCTGACCAGGGAGTTCTTCAACAATTATTTATCATTCGATTCTAAATTTGGTCGGTCGATCAAGCCGTTTTTCATCAACCCGGGCAAACTGACCAGTGAGTTCATCAGTGGCAAGCGTGTCAACTATGCCAACCCCATCAGGCTCTATCTCATCCTGAGTTTATTCTTCTTTTTCATCCTCAGTAAGTTCAACGCCGTGCAGAACCAGGATGAGGGAAGTGGCCAGTTTAAAATTTCTACCAATGCAGGCCAGAAAATGACTCCGCAAGAGGCAGACAGCATTGCCGCTGCCACCAGAAAGATTGTTGCAGATGCAATCAAAGATATTCCAATAGACGGGCAATCAGATGTTTACTCACAAGTGGCAGACAGTACCTTGTCTGAAGAGCAACTGATTGCGACGGCACTTGACAGCCTAGAAGCGCAGGGAGAATCCTTCTGGCCGTTTGAAACCAGGGCTAATCTGGAAAAATACGCTGAATTAAAGGATGACCAAACTATTACAAATCAAATGCTTTATGACAGCCTGCAGACGACAGCGCTTTCCAGCTTTCAAAAAGTTGCTCTCAGACAGGTTATCAGAGTGAGCCGCGCAAAAAGCAAGGAATTGACAGGTTACATCATTGAGCAGATGCCGCTGATGATGTTCCTGATGCTCCCGATTTTCGCATTGTTATTGAAGCTCCTCTACATCAGGCGCAACCAAAACTACATCATCCACCTGGTGCATTCCCTGCACATTCACTCGTTTAAGTATTTCACGATCGGTCTTGCCACGCTTATTGGTATTTTCACCAACCCTGAACTGAGTGTTAAATTGATTGCAGGTGCCACAATCCTATCGGTCATCTATGCGTTGCTGTCCTTTAAAAAAGTATATAACCAGGGCTTTTTCAAAACCCTGGCAAAAATCTCATTATTCTACTTTTCTTACTTCTTTCTGTTTATAATAGGTCTGGTCTTTGAAGTGTTAATATCAGCTATTTTTTATTGAAGCCAGGCATTTTCCATTGGCAACAATGAACTTTTCAATGTCTTCTTGCGTCAATGCCGCTGAAATGAACAGCGCCTCATATTGCGAAGGTGCCAGGTAGATTCCTTCTTCCAGCATCATGCGGAAGTACTTACCAAACAGTGCTGTATCCGTTGTCTTGGCATCTTCAAAGTTATTGACCTGCTTGCTGGTGAAGAACAAACTGAACATAGACCCTACGTGATTAACGGTATATGGCAGCTCCAATTCTTCCAGGTTTTGCTTTATCCCTGCCACCATCTGTGCCGAGGTGTCATTGATCTTGTCGTAGACGCCGGGTTTTTCATCCAGTTCTGTCAAAACAGCCAGTCCCGCAGTCATGGCAATGGGGTTACCAGACAATGTTCCTGCCTGATAGACAGGTCCCTGAGGTGATACAAAGTCCATGATCTCCGTTTTTCCGCCATAGGCACCTACCGGCATTCCACCACCGATGATCTTACCCAGTGTCGTCATATCCGGGGTAACGCCATATAATTCCTGCGCACCTCCCGGAGCCAAACGGAACCCGGTCATTACCTCATCAAAGATCAAGACCACGCCATTTTCATCACAGCATTTTCTCAAGCCTTCCAGGTAACCAGGCAATGGTAACACACAACCCATATTGCCTGCAACAGGCTCTACGATGATGGCTGCCACCTCTCCTTCATTCTCTTTTAAAAGCTGCTCGATGTATTCCAGGTCGTTGTAAGGTGCCAGCAAAGTATCTTTTGCTGTACCAGCAGTCACTCCCGGGCTATCGGGGGAACCCATGGTCACCGCACCACTACCCGCCGCAATCAGAAATGAATCGCCATGGCCGTGGTAACAACCTTCAATCTTGATGAATTTGTCCTTTCCGGTATAGCCACGCGCCACCCGTATGGCTGACATCGTCGCTTCCGTGCCACTGTTGACCATTCGCACTTTGTCTACCGAAGGGACCATTTTCGTGATCAGTCTGGCCATCTCCACTTCGATGGCCGTGGGTGCACCAAAAGAGAGTGAATGACTGAGTGCCTCAGCAACTGCTGCCTCTACTTTTGGAAAAGCATGACCAAAGATCATAGGCCCCCAACTGTTGATGAGTTCCAGGTACTGGTTGCCATCCACATCAGTGATGTAGGCGCCTTTGGCACTTTTAATGAAAAGTGGATCACCACCTACTGCTTTAAAGGCCCTCACAGGTGAGTTGACACCACCAGGGATATATTGTTTTGCCGCTTCAAAAAGCGATTGACTAGTCTTTGTCTTCAATTGTTTCTCCATTGTTCACGTCTACCAATTCCGAATCTATCACTTTGACAATAGGCAGCCGTTGATTGCTGCGTAAAGTACCATACTCAAATCCTCCGCTCAGTATTCCAGGTATAAACTGTTGCTTCCTGAAGCCTTCCTGAATGTAGTTACCGTAGCGATGCATGAGGTTACCCATCGTCACCATGAGCTCATAACCATTGTAATGATAATCGCTCGGCATGATCTTCAGACGCCGGATAAATGCTGTTCTCGTCGCTTCGAAAATGTCGGTATTGGCAGGCACAAAACCCGGCACCGCCATCGTAAGACCAATGTCTTCCATCTGGTCGTAAGTCACCAGCGAGATATCCATCCACTTGCTCTTACCGATCAAAGGGATGGTGTCCGGTCTTTGGATCACAGCAGAAATGAAGTTGGACGCCGCCAGATTGGACTGCGAACAAACAAAAACATGGCCCACACTATCAGGCAACACCTTCAATATCTCGGCATAAGTCTCCATCTTACCCGATTTTCTTCGCTCATCAAAAGTCACATGGCGAAAGCCGCTCAGAGAGTCTTGTTGATAGTCTGACATAATGAGCATATCATCTGTAGCCGTCAGCAGGCTGGATTGCTCCCGGTAATTGTCAAAGTTGATTTCCGTAAACACCGGAATCGTAAAGTCATTGGCTTCGAGCTTTGTCTTGTAAATAGATGCCAGCAGTGAGTCGCGTTGCTCGTAAAAGATAAAAGCATTCTGGTTGTCAAAAGTGCGAATGGCATAGTCCGCCAGCGCATTGGCTGTAGCCGTTGTCCCACTTTTATAGAGGAAGGAGAAAGGGTTATCTCCCATCACACGGTCACTTTCCGATATCGGGTTGATCATGTTGATGCGGTGTTGTTTGGAAAACTCAAATACCCGCTCAAACGGCCGGGGATACAATGGCCCTATGATCAGGTCCATGCCCAGCATCTCCTCCTGCGACAATATTTGATCGATGGCTGCCAGTCCAGGACGATTGCCCTTGGTGTCATATGGATACAGTGCTATCTTTTTGCCCTCAGCTTCCAGCTGCTCAACACCTATCAGAATACCCTCGTACAAATCCATTACCGTACGGTTGCCCGCGACAGCAGACGCTGATTCTGCGCTGTCATAGTTGAAAGGAAACAGCACAGCCACTTTATAAACATCCTTCTTGACCGATTGATAATTTCGCGGAAAGTAGTCTTCCTCGTCTTTGCCCAACAATTCTATCAACTCTTTGGCCTTGTCGCTGTACTGGATCAGGCTATCTGACACATACAATTGATCCAGCAGGTAGGCAGCCAGCACCTCATCACTTGCATTGGATTGCTGCAAGGCGACCACATCCCTTAACTCACTCTTTGACTGGAAATAGTCAAACTTTAAGTTGGCTCCGGTCTTTGACAAGTTCCTGTCTCTTACTGCAGCCAGGTAGGCATTTCCCTTGTCATATTCGTCCAGCTTGAAACTCACTGCCGCCAGCCACCAGTTGACGTGGTCTGTCTGCGACCAGTTGCCATTTCGTGAGATTTGCTGCAACCACATGTCCTTCGCCTCTTTGAAGTCACCTTGCTGGTAGGCAGAAAGACCGTAGAAAAACGAGGCATAATCGCCAAAGGGGTGCTTGGCTGATGAGGCGATCAGTCCCCCGAAGGCATCTTTCGCCACACGGTATTCTTTGTTGTTCAATAATCGCCTGGCTTCCAGGAATTCTGCCTGGTAATTCTGTGCCTCAAGGTCAGTTACCAGTAGCGAAACCAGCAAGATAAGAATGACGTACCTGATCATGTTATTCCCATTCAATAGTTGCAGGTGGCTTGGAGCTGATGTCGTAAACGACCCTATTCACTCCTTTTACCTGATTAATAATTTGATTGGATACATCTGCCAGAAACTCATATGGAAGGTGTACCCAATCTGCTGTCATCCCATCTAAACTGGTCACAGCCCTCAGTGCTACCACCTGCTCATAGGTTCTTTCGTCACCCATCACTCCCACAGACTGAATCGGTAGCAGCATTGAGCCGGCCTGCCAAACCTGGTCATAAAGCCCGGAAGACTTCAAACCGCAGATGAAGATGTAGTCAACATCCTGCAATATACGTACTTTTTCCGCAGTGATATCTCCCAATATTCTGATCCCCAAACCTGGGCCTGGAAACGGATGACGCTGCAGGATTTTCTCATCGATTTCCATGGTACGGCCAACATTGCGTACCTCATCTTTGAATAGTGTATTCAACGGCTCCACCACTTTCAATTTCATGGTTTCCGGCAATCCACCCACATTATGGTGTGACTTAATAGTCGCCGAAGGACCTTTTACTGAGACAGATTCTATCACGTCCGGATAGATCGTTCCCTGCCCGAGCCACTTCACATTTTCTATTTTGTGTGACTCTCTGTCAAATACTTCGATGAACACCCTGCCAATCGCCTTTCTTTTGGCTTCAGGATCGGTGAGCCCTTTGAGGGCATCGTAAAAATCTTGTTTGGCGTCTACTCCTTTTACATTGAGGCCCATGTGTTCATAGGAGGCCAATACCTCTTCAAACTCATTTTTCCTCAATAGTCCGTTATCAACAAAAATGCAGTACAGGTTTTTCCCAATGGCTTTGTGAATCAATGTAGCGGCTACAGAAGAGTCTACCCCTCCGGAAAGTCCCATCACCACTTTGTCATCTCCCAATTGAGCCTTGAGTGCTGCCACGGTAGACTCCACAAACTGATCAGAGGTCCAGTCGCCGGTGCATCCGCAGATACCCATCACAAAATTGCTGACGAGCTGCTTTCCTTGTTCCGAGTGGGTCACCTCGGGATGAAACTGAATACCATAGGTATCTTCTCCTACTACCCTGAAGGCTGCCACATGGACACTCTCTGTGCTGGCAATCACTTCAAATTGATCGGGTAAAGACTTGATGGTGTCACTGTGAGACATCCAAACCTGAGAGCCTGTAACCAACTTAGAAGATAGCGCGGATTCTCCGGGGATACTGGTGAGTCTGGCCCGGCCATATTCCCTGATCTCCGATGGCAAGACTTCTCCGCCATATTTCTTTGCCAGCAACTGCGCACCATAGCACACGCCAAGCAATGGCAATTGCTTTCTGAACTGATCAAGATCCAGGTCTGGTGCATCTTGCTCTCTGACAGAGCATGGACTTCCTGAGAGGATCACCCCTTTGACATCATCGGTGATTTCAGGAATGTGATTAAAAGGATGAATCTCGCAGTAGACGTTGAGTTCTCTGACTCTGCGAGCAATTAACTGTGTATATTGTGAACCGAAGTCCAGTATCAGTATCTTCTCTGTCATGCCGCAAAAATATAATAGTGCCGATTAAATAGGACAAAACTGATGGAGATTTTTGGAAACCTGCAAATG
>ERZ1740068.795-NODE-795-length-12615-cov-19.162102_pt1 | contig 12615 bp, 15 predicted proteins | sample MGYA00581735_ERZ1740068 | MGnify/ENA primary metagenome ERZ1740068 (study PRJEB43018, sample SAMN04849740) | marine metagenome | isolation source: floating plastic debris | place: Pacific Ocean | collected 2008-08-30 | study: EMG produced TPA metagenomics... | reverse complement strand
ATATTACTCAATCTTTTTGTTTCACGAATTGTTAACTTTTCTGTAATATTTCGTTCTAAACGATTTAATCCAATACGGAACTGATTTTGCAATAACTCACCTACTGATCTAACTCGTCTATTTCTTAAGTTATCGATATCATCATCTTGAGTTTTTGATAAACTACTGTCGCATAAATGCATTAAAATAGCAATAATATCAGCCGTAGTTAAAATACGATATGTGTCAGGAATTGATAAATTTAACCTTTCATTTAATTTAACACGTCCTACAGTTCCTAAATCATAATATTTTGTATTAAATAATTTTTCACAAACTGCTTGTTGTAAAATTAAAGATTTTTCACTTGAATTATTATTATTATTACTGTTAACTGTTCCAAGAGTAAATAAGATTGATTTTAAAATATGAGCTTGTGGAAAACTGAAATAAATTTCTTCGTTGGATAAACCGATCGAATATAATAAATCGCTAACATTGAATTCCGCCTTGTTATCAATTTTAAAAACTAATTTATCTCTCTTGAATTCGAATTTCAGCCAACTTCCACGGTTAGAAATTAATGTGGCACTATAAATTTTTCGCCCAGTGATAATTTTTTCTTTACGATAGTAAATACCTGGACTTCGGATTAATTGATTAATAATAACTCGTTCGCAACCGTTAATGATAAAAGTTCCTTTATCAGTCATTAAAGGAATTTCACCAAAGAAAATATTACGTGGTTTTATTTCATCAACTGCAGAACCTAAAATCTGAACTGGTACATAGATTCTAATAGCATAAGTTGCGTCTCTTTGTTTTGTTTCAAAAAGGCTATAACGTGGTTTTTTAAGTTTATATTCTTGCCCATAGATATGAACAAATGTATTACCACTAAAGTCATAGATAGAAGAAATATTTTCAAATTCTTCACTTAAACCTTTTTTTAGAAACCAACAGTAGCTTGCACGTTGAACTTCGTTTAAATCTGGAAATTCTTTTAAGTAAAGTATTTGAGGCATTTTAGTAAACTTTAATTGATTGTAAAATTATTAAATTAAGGTTTTAAGAGGATAAAAATAGGTCAATAGAAAAATCCTATTGACCTAATGTTGCTAATTTTTTCGCCATTTGTGATTTTTTTCTTGCAGCTTTATTTTTATGAATAATATTCTTTTTCACTGCTAAATCTAAGCGCTTGTAATAAGCGTTTAATAAAAGTTCAATTTCACTCTTTTCAACAACTTCAGTACTATTTACTGCAGTTAAGAATTTTTTCTCTGTTGTTTTAATACGAGTTTTATAAACTTTATTAGCGATTGTATTTCGTGTAATTTTTTTAATTGCTTTTTTTGCAGACTTTGTGTTTGCCATGGTTGCTCCTGAATTAACAAAAGTGATTTTTTTAATTAAAAAACTTGATTTAAATCTTTTCATTTAGTATTATTACATTAAACTAATAAGAATTTCAATAGGTAATAATACTTTAAGATGGCAAAATCAAAAGGAAGCCGTATAGTTGTAACACTAGAGTGTACTGTTTGTCGTGAAAACAACGTAGGCAGCAATCGTTACACTACGACTAAAAATCGAAAAAATACTACTGAACGTTTAGAACTAAGTAAATACTGTCCACATTGTAAAACACATACTTTACACAAAGAGATAAAATAATGAAAATGAATCGAAATACTTTTAAGTTAAATGAACTTTTATCTGAAGATAATTTCATTGAAACTGAAAATTTAAGCCGTTTTTTAACAGAACAAGGAAAAATTATCAGCCATCGATCATCACGTTTAACTAATCGACAACATTCAAAAGCAGCAAAAATGATTAAAAGAGCACGTGTTTTAGGTTTATTGCCTTTTACTACGTCATACGATTAAATAAAGAAGGGTAAAGTAATTTTTAGAGATTACTTTATCCTTCTTTTTTTAATAAAAATTTATTGTAAAATATAGTAACAGTAGAAATGTTATTTAAAAAATTAAAAAATATTCTAAAAAAATTGAAGAAACAAATATTCTATGAGTCGTTCACAAAAAAATGATAACTTTATTGATCAGACCTTTACAATTATGGCAGATATTTTGCTAAAGGTCTTTCCTGCAGATAAGCAACAAAAACAAGCATTTTTCTATTATAGAGATGGCATGTCAGCACAATCTGAAGGTGAATATGCTGAAGCTTTAGAAAATTACTATCAAGCTTTACAGCTTGAAGAAGATCCTTTTGACCGAAGCTTTATTTTATATAATGTGGGTTTAATATATTCAAGCAATGGAGAATATTCTAAAGCTTTAAATTATTACCATCAAGCATTAGAATTAAATTCAAATTTACCACAAGCTTTAAATAATATTGCTGTTATTTACCATTATCAAGGGATTAAAGCTTCAGACAATCAAAATACGGAATTAGCCAAAAAATTATTTAACAAAGCAGGTGAATATTGGAAACATGCTGTTAGATTATCTCCAAATAGCTATAATGAAGCTCAAAACTGGTTAAAAACAACAGGTCGTTTAGCATCTGAAAATATGAGTTAATTTTTATGGTATAATTAATAATGTAATAAATAATTCTTCTAAAATTTAAACAATTTTACTTTTAGAGGATCTATATTGTATGAAATCAAGTTTATTTCTTTTAAAAATCAAGATTATAATCCAAATATGAGCTCTGTAAGCGCATTAGAAACAGGTGTAATTACTCAAGTTATTGGTCCAGTAGTTGATATTGAATTCCCTGCCGGTAACGTTCCAAACATTTATAACGCTGTTGTTATTGAAACTGGTGATACAACAATTACTGGTGAAGTACAACAATTATTAGGTGACAAACGTGTACGAGCTGTAGCAATGAGCTCGACAGAAGGTTTAAGCCGTGGTTCAGTTGTACGTGACACTGGTGATGCAATTCGTGTACCAGTAGGTTCTTCAACACTAGGTCGTATTTTTAACGTTTTAGGTGAACCGGTAGATGAAATCGATTTTAACGGCGATGCTTGTGAACGAATGCCAATTCACCGCCCTGCACCAAACTTTACTGATCTAGAAACTTCTCCTTCTATTTTTGAAACTGGTATTAAAGTAGTAGATTTATTAGCACCATACCGTCGTGGTGGTAAAATTGGTTTATTTGGTGGTGCTGGTGTAGGTAAAACAGTATTAATTATGGAATTAATTAATAATATTGCCAAAGCACACGGTGGTGTATCTGTATTTGCCGGTGTAGGTGAACGTACACGTGAAGGTAACGATTTATACATGGAAATGAAAGAATCTGGTGTAATTTCTGATGCAAATTTAGCAGATTCTAAAGTAGCCTTAGTTTACGGTCAAATGAACGAACCACCAGGTGCACGTATGCGTGTAGGTTTAACAGCTTTAACAATGGCAGAATATTTCCGTGATGTTAATAAGCAAGATGTTTTATTATTCGTTGATAATATTTTCCGTTTTGTACAAGCTGGTTCAGAAGTATCAGCATTATTAGGTCGTATGCCATCTGCTGTAGGTTACCAACCAACATTAACAACAGAAATGGGTGCTTTACAAGAGCGTATTACATCAACAACATTAGGTTCTATTACATCTATTCAAGCTGTATATGTACCTGCAGATGATTTAACAGATCCAGCTCCTGCGACTACATTTGCTCACTTAGATGCAACAACAGTATTATCTCGTGGTTTAGCTGCAAAAGGTATTTACCCTGCAGTAGATCCATTAGATTCAACATCAACAATGCTTCAAATTGATATTGTGGGTGAAGAACACTATAAAACAGCACAAAACATCAAAGAAACTTTACAACGTTACAAAGAATTGCAAGATATTATTGCAATTTTAGGTATTGATGAATTATCTGATGAAGATAAATTAACAGTAGCTCGTGCGCGTAAAGTAGAACGTTTCTTATCGCAACCATTCTTCGTAGCAGAAGTATTTACAGGTTCGCCTGGTAAATATGTATCTTTAGAAGATAGTATTAAAGGTTTTACTATGATTTTAAACGGTGAACTTGATGATTTACCAGAACAAGCGTTCTATTTAGTTGGTGATATTGACGAAGCTATTGAAAAAGCAAAAAATCTATAAAAATTAGGAAAATACTTGCATGAGCTTAAATGTTAAATTAATAACTCCTGAAAAAGTTGTTTTTAATAACACAGCCGATGAAGCCATTGTTCCAAGTATTAGCGGACAGTTAGGCATTTTACCAAATCATGCTCCAATGGTGGCAGCATTAGATACAGGTGTCTTACGTGTCAAATATGAAGAAAAGTGGCTTGTAATCATCTTATTCGGAGGTTTTGTTGAAGTTAAAGATAATCAATTGATCGTTGTAGCAAATGATATCGAAGATACTTCAAAAATTAAATTTGAAGAAGCAAAAACTGCTTTAACCGAAGCATTTGAAGCATTAGATCTAGCCGATAGCGCGAAAGAAAAATTACGTGCTACGAAAGAATTAAAGAAAGCGTCTGCGCGTGTTCAAGCTTCAATGTATTTACAATAAACAATAAATAAAAATAGATTTAATAATTATTAGCAATTTGTTAGTCTATTAAATTTTAAATAATTATTAAGACTATAGCTAGAAATACTCTAGTTATAGTCTTAATAATTTATAATAATAATTAATAAAAAAATAGAAATTATTAATTTTATGAATTCAATACCCCTATTAAAAGAAAAAAAATTTTTGTTTTTACCAAAAATTTTTTTTGAAGAAAATGAGACAAAAGTTTTAAGTTATGTTATCGAAGAACATGCTAAAGAATTTAACCAACGAATTAAATTTTTATTACTTCTGTCTGTAATATTTATTGCCATCTTTTTAGTAAATGTTAAACCCATAACTAAAATTCTCGAATTACCCGTTGAAAATGTCAAATTTTTTCAACTTTCGCCAAATGAATACTTTTTTTCAAGTATCAAATTATCTATCTATACGGGTATTTTAATAAGTTGTCCTGTTTATATTAGTCAATTAATTATCTTTTTGGCTCCAAGTTTTTCATTGAAAGAACAAAAACTTGTTTTACCCTTAATCGTTCTTTCTGTCTTTCTATTTTTTTTAAGCATTTTATTTACATTTTTTGCACTTTTACCAGCTGCATTAAATTTCTTCTTAAATTATAATGAAGGCATTTTAGAACCATTTTGGTCATTTACTGAATATTTTGATTTCAGTACAACATTATTTCTTGGAACAGCATTGGTTTTTCAGCTTCCAATTTTACAAGTTATCTTAAATATTATTGGCTTAGTAAGTTTAGAAATAATGAAAAATAGCTGGAAATATATTATTTTAATTTCAACAATTCTTGGAGCAGTGATAACACCTTCAACAGATCCAATTACACAACTAATTTTATCTTCCGTAATTTTAGTTCTATATGGAGTTGGAATTTTATTAATACAGTTTTACAATAAAAAATAAAAATTATGTCATTATTAATCATTGGTGGAACCGGTACGCTAGGATCACAGATTGTTCGTCAAGCGCTAGATTCTGGGTATGAGGTTCGTTGTTTAGTTAGAAATTTACGAAAAGCTAAATTTTTACGTGAATGGGGTGCTGACTTAATCAAAGCTGATATCACGAAGCCTGAAACATTAACAGGCGCATTTGAAGGAATTAAAGTTGTAATTGATGCATCAGCTTCAAGACCAGGAGATCCATTACCGCAAGAAGCAGTTGATTTAATTGGGAAGCGAAACCTAATTCGAACTGCTGAAGTTGCAAATATTCAACAATATATTTCATTCTCAATTATTAACAATGAAAAACATTTAACAATTCCATCAATGAAGATGAAATATTTAATTGAAAATGAATTAAAAAATTCAACAGTGCCTTATACAATTTTTCAAATTCCAGCATTTTTCCAAGGTTTAATTGGTCAATATGGAATTCCATTGTTAGAAGACAATGAAATTGTTGTCATAGACGAAACAAATGCAGTTCCCTATATCGATGCACAAGACGTTGCAAAGTTTGCTTTAAAAGCCTTGCGAATTGAGGCAACAAAGAATGAAATTTTCCAATTGTGTGGTCCAAAACCTTGGTTATCAAAGGATATTATTACTTTATGTGAGAAATTAAGCGGTCAAGAAGCAAAGATCAGAGTTTTTAATGTTTTTCTAATAAATCTAGGACGTAATTTAACGAGCTTCTTTGAATGGAGTTGGCCAATTGCTAACCGTTTATTATTTATTGATGTTTTTAAAGATTTAATTGTTTCAAAACAAGAATCTGAAAAAGTTTTTCGCGTGTTTGACACTAGTGAAGAAGATTTTTCACAATTAGATGAGTATTTTAAAGACTATTTTGAAAAAATCTTACAAGATCTACAAAAATTAAATTTCCAAAAACCAAAAGATTTAATTTTATAATAAATTTGGTCTGAACTTTAATTTAAATCTTTACAGTTAAATAGCATTTTGGTAAATTTTTATAATACCAAAAAAAATATATAATTAAGATATAACAATTATTATAACTAAGGAAATTGTCATGACTCCTTCATTAGCAAACTTTCTTATTAGCTTAGTAGCAGGTGGTGTAGTAGTAATAGGTATTGGTACTGCAGTAGCAATCGTTGGTAGTAAAGATAAACTTGAACGTACCGATTAATTCCTATTTATCAAAAGCATTAAAAAGTTCATTTTAATTTTTTAAAATTTACCTAAAAAATTAATATCTAAAATTTAATTTATTAAAATATACACGTTTAAAATGATTAACATTATGTTTGGTTCCAATTTTCTTTTAGGTGGTATAGTTTTATTAGGGATGATTTTATTCTATCTATTACGATTTATAAGACCAGCAGTTGCTAGAGATGAAGATATCTTCTTTACTTCTGTAGGCTTATTATATGGTTGTATAATTATAATTCACGGTTGGCGTTTAGATCCAATTTTAATTTTTAGCCAAGTTTTACTCGTTGGTACATTATTAAGTTGTGGTTGGGAAAATGTTCGATTACGTGGTTTTATTGTATATCAGTCAAAACAAAAGTAATAGTAATTTTCTTGGTTCCCCTTATATAAAAATATTTTCGCTAGTATATATGAAAAATTTATTAAAAACATTTTTTGGTACATTCGTAGCCTTTTTCCTATTCACGCAAGTTAGTTCAGCTGTAGAGCTTGATGAAGCTATCCGTACAATTCCAGTAGATGGAAAAGGAAAAACAGTAACATTAAGTTTAGAAGAAGTAAAACGTGGTAAGCGTTTATTTAACAACTCATGTGGTCAGTGTCACATTGGTGGTATTACTAAAACAAATCCAAATGTTGGTCTAGAACCTGAAGCATTAGGCTTAGCAACACCTGTTCGTAACAATATTGATGCACTTGTAGATTATATGAAAAATCCAACAAGTTATGATGGTTTAGAGTCAATTGCTGAAATTCATCCAAGTATTAAGAGTGCAGATATTTATCCAAAAATGCGTTCTTTATCTGAAGAAGATTTGTATGCAATTGCAGGCCATATTTTATTACAACCTCGTATTATTTCTGAAAAATGGGGTGGTGGTAAAATTTACTTCTAAAACAAAAAAGAATTAAAGGTATTGAATATAATATGCAAAAAAAATTACTTTTTCTTGTATTAATTCTTAATTTCTTTATCTCCGATGTTGTTTCTGCAGCAGACATCATTAATGGAGAATTAATTTTCAATGCTAATTGTTCAGCCTGTCATGCAGGTGGCAATAATGTAATTGTTAGTGAAAAAACTTTGAAAAAAGATATTCTAGAAACAAATGGCATGGATAGCGTTGATGCTATAGTTTATCAAGTTACTAATGGTAAAAATGCAATGCCTGCTTTTGGTGGTAGATTAACTGACAATGAAATAGAAGATGCTGCAAATTATGTTTTAATGCAATCAGAAAAAGGGTGGAAATAAAATTTCCATCCTTTTATTATTTTAAGGGGTTGTAATGGTTTCGACATTTAAAACTTTTTTTGCTAAATAACATTAGCATAACAAAACTTTTAACATTAAGTTAGAAATTCTTTTGAAATAAAGAACCTTGACACCATTTCATATTTTGGTAAAATTAATATAAATGCACTAATTAGTAGTTAAGAAAAATAACTTTTTTTAACAAGTTTTAGATGGACGTGGGTTCAATTCCCACCAACTCCAATAGTAGCATTCGTGGCCGAGTGGTTGATGGCAGCGGACTCATAATCCGTCTTCGTAAGAAAATCACTGGTTCGAATCCAGTCGAATGCAATTTTAATGTAAAAAATTAAAAAAAAAAGATTCAATTCATAAACATGAATTGAATCTTTTTTAGTTTAGTCAAAACGTTGCTTTAATTTTGCAGCTTTACCAGATAAATTACGGATATAATAAAGTTTTGCACGACGTACTTTCGAAGAACGAATAATTTTAATAGAATCCACACGTGGTGAATGGATTAAAATAATACGTTCAATACCAATGCCTTGAAAAACTCGACGCACAGTAATATTACTGTTTACACCAGTATTTTTCTTTCTGATAATTAAACCTTCAAAAAATTGAACACGTTCTTTACTACCTTCTTTAATCTTTAGACCAACACGTACAATGTCGCCAATTCGTAAATTAGGTAAATCTTGTTTTAAGAATTTTTGTTCAACAGACTTAATAATAGCTGTTTTATTAACTTTTGTATTAAAATTTGTTTCTGTAGCTTCCATAAATTTTTTAAAAGTAAAAAATATTTCTTGAAGTAATAATATAATTATTTATGGTTTTTAGCAAGGGTTTCTATTTTAAGCTTTAAGAAACATTTCTTTTGACATAAATTTGTACTATAATAATTTACAGTAGGAATAATTGTTAATAGATGATAAAAATTTAAAATTATTCATGTTAATTTATGTTTGAACTTTTTACAGAAAAAGCAATTCGTGTAATTATGATTGCTCAAGAAGAGTCTCGACGCATGGGACACAATTTTGTAGGTTCTGAACAAATTTTACTTGGTCTACTAGGTGAAGGTTCAGGTTTAGCTTACGAAGTTTTAATTAGTTGCGGTGTAAAATTGAAAGAAATCCGTATACAGATTGAAAAACTTGTTGGTCGTGGTTCCGGTTTTGTAGCCGTAGAAATTCCTTTCACACCTCGCGCTAAACGTGTTTTAGAAACATCGTTATGGCAAGCGCGTGATATGGGCCACAACTATATTGGTACGGAGCACCTTTTAATTGCTTTATTAATTGAAGATAATGATGATTCAATTGAAAATTTATTAGCTTTATTTGGCGCAAATAAAACAATGGTGCGTACTCAATTATACAAAGCAATGGGTGAAGATGCTCGAATTCCATTTATTAAGAAATCGAAAAAATCAGATTCAGATAATGATGAAGATTCAACTTACACTGAATGTGATTGTGCTGGTGCCCCAATGGATTCAGATTCAGAAGACGATGGTTTAATGTTTGATACAGATCCACCATTAAGTTTAGAAGAATATACATCGAATTTATCAGAAGCAGCTGCAAAAAGAAAATTAGATCCAGTAATTGGTCGTGAAAAAGAAATTGAACGTGTAATTCAAATTTTAGCTCGACGATCAAAAAATAACCCAGTTTTAATTGGGGAACCTGGTGTTGGTAAAACAGCTGTTGCTGAAGGTTTAGCTTTAAAAATTTATGAAAAAGCTGTTCCAAGTGATTTAGAAGATAAACAAATTGTTTGTTTAGACATTGGTTTATTATTAGCAGGTACAAAATATCGTGGTGAATTTGAAGAACGTATTAAACGTATCGTTGAAGAAGTTGAAGAAGTAAAGAACATCATTTTAGTAATTGATGAAGTTCATACTATCATTGGTGCTGGTGCAGCTGAAGGTGCAGTTGATGCTGCAAACATTTTAAAACCAGCATTAGCTCGTGGTCAATTCCAATGTATTGGTGCAACAACAATTGAAGAATACCGTAAATATATTGAAAAGGATCCAGCATTAGAACGTCGTTTCCAACCTGTATATGTAGATGAGCCAAGTGTAGAAGATACAATTGAAATCTTGCGTGGTATCAGACAGTATTACGAACACCATCACCGTTTACAGATTAGTGATGAAGCAATTGAATGCGCAGCTAAATATGCAGCACAATACATTACGGATCGTTTTTTACCAGATAAAGCAATTGATTTAATTGATGAAGCAAGTTCACGTGTACGATTAAAGCGTGGTTATAAACTACCTGATGTAATTGACACGTTATATAAAGAAGCAACTGATTATTACGATAAAAAGACTGAAGCTTCACGTACAGATAAGTTTGAGTCAGCAATTCAAGCTCGTGATAAAGAGATGGAAGTTCGTGCTCAAATTCGTGCTATTATTGAAACAAACAAAAAATTCTCAGATCAGTATTCTGAATTATTAGAACCACCATCAGTACAAGCCGATGATATTGGTTCGATTGTTGCTTCTTGGACAGGTATTCCAATTACTAAAATTTCACAAAGTGAAACTGAAAAATTAGTGAATATGGAAAGTATTCTACATCAACGTATTATTGGTCAACACCAAGCTGTAACGGCAATTGCTAAAGCAATTCGACGTGCACGAACTGGTTTAAAAAATCCGAACCGACCAATCGCAAGTTTTATCTTCTCGGGTCCAACGGGTGTAGGTAAAACTGAGTTAACGAAAACATTGTCATCATATTACTTTGGTGCAGAAGATGCGATGATTCGTTTAGATATGTCTGAATTTATGGAACGCCACACTGTAGCAAAACTTATTGGTTCACCTCCAGGTTATGTAGGTTTTAGTGAAGGTGGGCAATTAACTGAAGCAGTTCGACGTAAACCATATTCTTTAGTATTATTTGATGAAATTGAAAAAGCGCATCCAGATGTTTTCAACTTATTATTACAAATTTTAGAAGATGGACGTTTAACAGATTCAAAAGGTCGTACAATTGATTTCAAGAACACTGTAGTTATTATGACTTCGAACTTAGGTTCAAAAGTAATTGAAAAGTATACACCAAGTGATTCTGTAGGATTTAATTCATCATTAAATGATGAGGGTGATTATTTCCAAGATAGCAGTTATACTGAAATGTCAGCGATGGTACAAAAAGAATTAAAGAATCATTTCCGTCCAGAATTCTTAAACCGTATTGACGAAATTATTGTTTTCCAACAGTTAACAAAACATCAAGTATCAGAAATTTCTGAATTAATGATTAATGATGTGATTAAACGTGTTAAAGAAGCTGGCTATAAAAACTTAACAGTAACAGAGCGAATGAAGATAAAGCTAGTTGACGAAGGTTATAACCCAACTTATGGTGCAAGACCTTTACGTCGAGCTGTTACTCGTTTATTAGAAGATAGTCTAGCAAAACGTATTCTGGATAATGGTGATACTAACCCTAAATTATCAGAAATCTGGGCAGATATTGACGAATATGGTAAACCATCAATTAGTGTCGATACAGTAAAAGCTCCAGAAATTCCTTTAGACAATAAAGAAAATTCATCTGATTCAACTCAACAACAAGTTTTAGAAGATGTATTTGATGGCAATAAAGAACAATCTAGTTTAGATGCTCCAGATCTACAAGGTTGGGATAAAATTCTGAAAGAATTAGGTATTGACATTGTAATTGAAGTTTAAGATTAATTTTTATCTTTAACTATCTATTTAAAAAAAGAATCTTGAAGAATAATTCTTCAAGATTCTTTTCTTTAAAATATATTAAAATAAATAGATAATACCCCCAAGGGAATTCGAATCCCTGTTACCTCCGTGAAAGGGAGGTGTCCTAGGCCTCTAGACGATGGGGGCTAGTTGTTATATATTATAGAATATTAATTAAATAATTCATTTGTCAAATGTTTCTTCGTAACTTCTTCCAAAATAACAGTATTTTTTTATTTAGTTATTTAATTTTAATTTTAGCTTTCTTTGCTTTTTTATTTACTATTTTTTATCGTCAATTAAAATCAATTATTGGACGTGAACAAGAATTTAGTAAATTACAAACTTTAATCCAGACTGAACAAAACATTAATTTTGAGCGATACCTAGAGCTTGGAACATTGCTTTTAAATAAAAAACTTTATAGTCAGTCAATTAAATACCTAAAATTAGCGACCATAAAATGTGATGACATAATTTTATTGGGTAATATTTATAATAATTTAGGTTATTGTTACTTTAAGCAAGATAATTATAAACTTGCAAAATCTTTTTATGAAGAGGCACTTCTTTACCTTCCAGATTATATTATCGCTTTGAATAATTTAGCTTATTTAGAGGAAAAAGAGAAAAACTATACTCAAGCTTTAGATTTGTATGAAAAATCTTATAGTTTTGATTCACAAAATCCGGTCACTATAAAGCAGAGAAAAAAAATCCGCAAAATTTTAAATTACTAAGCAAAAAAAAAAGTTAGTTTAATTCACAGATATTGTATAATCTTTAATAGGATATTAAAAACTGTTATTTATTTTTAAACTTATGGCTTTATTTTTCGATTACATTTTATTAACAAGCGTGTGTTTTGGTGTAGCAGCTGGTTTATACTTAGGTTTTAAATCTATTAAATTAATTTAAAACAATAAAAAATGGAAAGTTTTCCT
>ERZ1740068.794-NODE-794-length-12620-cov-6.745165_pt1 | contig 12620 bp, 13 predicted proteins | sample MGYA00581735_ERZ1740068 | MGnify/ENA primary metagenome ERZ1740068 (study PRJEB43018, sample SAMN04849740) | marine metagenome | isolation source: floating plastic debris | place: Pacific Ocean | collected 2008-08-30 | study: EMG produced TPA metagenomics assembly... | reverse complement strand
TATCGAAAAGCTACTCCCCAGTGATGCCTACCCCATTTCAAATTCGACCATTAAAAGTTCAGGATGCCCCTGCCCTCGCCCACCTTGCTGGACTCACGTTCAAAGAGACGTTTTGGCACAACAACGACCCGGTGAGCATGCAGCAGTACCTGGAAGAAAACCTTACCCCGGAAAGGCTTCAGACGGAATTACAGACCTTAGGATCACACTTCTTTTTTGTAGAAGATCAAAACCAACCGGTGGGTTACCTCAAAATCAACCAAGGTGCTGCACAAACCGAAAGTCAATGGCCCGATGCCCTGGAAATTGAACGCATTTATTTATTGGCCAACCATCAAAATCGAGGCATTGGAAAACGCTTGCTGGATCATGCGCTACAAATAGGAAAAGAGACCGGGTGCACCAAAGCATGGTTAGGTGTGTGGGAGCACAACCCAGGCGCGATTCGATTTTATGAAAGAAACGGTTTCCGCATTTTCTCTAAGCATGTTTTCCAATTGGGAGACGAAGCGCAAACTGACCTGTTGATGCACCGGCCATTCTGATGACATTCTGGTAAAAATTCAATAATTTTCATCCTTCAAACCCCAATGAAGAATGGATAATTACGAAGTACTCGCCTGGGTTACAGTAGTGATCGGTATTATGCACCTGTTGCACATCGGAATCGGTGGAGAAGGATTGCAAAGTATCTTTTATAAGATGCGCAAATATCAACGGCTATACCAACTCAAAAAATTACAGGAGCGGCATTACCTTAAATTTTCAAAAGCCCTTGGGTCAAGGTTGAAAAAACGCTTGCGTCTCTCCTCAGCCATCTGCTTATTGCTTGGCATTACCAATGTCCTTGTCATGGTTTATCTGACACCCAGCTTAGAGGTTGGGTTGTTCTTCCTACCGCTGGTTCCCTGTGTGATAACGTATGTCGTTTTTGCCTTTTTAGTTTGGAAACGCGGAGAGCGCACCTTGATGACTGCCGATAAGGGAGGTCCTGGCTTGCCCATTATTTAAAGTGGTGGACGAATGAAGCTTTTACCACATGGTGACTCATTGCAATTTCGATGGCTGAAGTCATGAAGGACCAAAACACCTTCCCCTTGCTGGTGCTTGATTTGGATGAAACCTTGGTTCACGCCAACCGAATGGCGCTGCGCCCTGGGTATGTGGCCAAGGTAGGCGCCTACTACCTCTATCTCCGTCCAGGTTTATCCGCCTTTTTACACGAGCTATCCGCCTTTTACCAGTTGGCCATCTGGTCTTCTGCCTCCGCTGACTACGTTACCGCTTTGCTTCCCCATTTTTGGCCACAGGACCTTTCGTTAACCTTTTGCTGGACCCGAGAGCATTGCAGTCCGAAATACGATCCACATATGGACACCACGGTGTACGAAAAACGACTGAAAAAGCTGAAAAACAAAGGTTTTACACTGGAACAAACCTTGATCGTCGATAACACTCCCGAGAAGGTACGTCAGAACTATGGCAACGCCATTTATATCCCATCCTATGAAGCGCAGGTAAAAGATGATTGGTTGTCCCGTTTGGCCAATTACCTCAAGGAGGTTCACCAAGAAACTGATTATCGAAAAGTAGAAAAACGGCTTTGGCAAAAGCAGTTTTGATCGGTGGGTGACTGTTTATACGATATTTAGAGCACGATCCAGCCTCAAAATTTTGTGTGCGATCATAGATAGGCCTATTTTGTCGCCAAAACTCTTCGACCGTTATGAAGCGCGTTACCGGAATCGGCGGAATCTTTTTTCGCAGCAAAGACCCACAAAAAACCAAAGATTGGTACCAACAACACCTGGGCTTAAACACCGATGCCTACGGTACTAATTTCACCTGGCGCCAGGAAAGTGATCCTGAGCAGAAGGGAGCCACCCAGTGGAGTCCATTTTCATCAGATACCAACTATTTTGGTGATACCGGGCAAGATTTTATGATCAACTATCGGGTAGAAAACCTGGAAGCTTTGGTAGAAAACCTGCGCCAGGAAGGTGTAAAAATTGTGGATGAAATCGCCACTCATGATTATGGAAAGTTTGTACACATCGAGGACAACGACGGCCGCCGGATCGAACTTTGGGAACCGGTAGATGAAGTGTACGACAAGTACATCGAGGGCCGTACTTCCTAAGGTCATCCTATTTCCAACCGATGGTTTCCTTTTAACGGATTATTCGGTCTTTACCCAACGGCCTTGATGATCGACAAATAAAGCGGCATGCCCAGGGTGATGTTGAGTGGAAAAGTAATGCCAAGGGCCATTGGTAAATAAAGACTGGGATTGGCCCGAGGTGCTGCCAGCTTCATAGCCGCCGGAACTGCAATGTAGGAGGCACTGGCCGCGAGAATAGCAAACAGGAAGCGGTTGCCCGGAACGTCGGTCACCCAAGCGCTGGCCACAGATACCATGCACCCATTGATCAATGGGAGGACGATGGCAAACACAAAAGGGAACCAACCATTTTTGAAGAATGTAGACAGTTTGCGGCCGCTGGTAATGCCCATATCGAGTAGAAAGACCGCCAAAAAACCTTTGAAAATGTCGGTGGTAAACGGTTTGATGCCTTCCGCTTGTGCATCACTAGCCAGGAAGCCAATGACCAAACTCCCCAATATGAGCAACACACTGCCGTTGGTGACGGAATGCTGCAACACATAACCGAAGGAGGTTTCATTTCCGGTTTCTTTGTCGAACAACTTCAAAAGCAGCATCCCAATGATGATGGAGGGCGCTTCCATCAAGGCCATTACTGCTACCATATGGCCGTTGAACTCCAGGTTTTGCAATTCCAGAAAAGAAACTGCCGTCACAAAAGTTACTGCACTTACCGAACCGTAGGCGGCTGCAATAGCCCCTGCATTGGGTACGGATAGCTTGCGCTTGAGCAAAAAAAAACTGTAAACCGGAACGACGAGGGCCAAAAGCACCCCAAAAACTAAAGACCATACAATTTCTGCACTAAAAGCGCTGTGCGATAGCTCCTGTCCTCCTTTGAAACCAATGCTGAACAGTAAGTAAAGGGAGATAAACTTCGAAGAATTGGGCGGTATTTCAAGATCGCTTTTAACGCGAACTGCAAGTATACCAAGGAAGAAAAAGAGGAGGGCTGGGTTGGTGAGGTTGTCGACGAGAAGACTTAAATCCATCCGCTATTTTAGAATTCGAAAGTACATGGTCCGCGCAAAAGAGCCCTAAGATTTTCCTCTAAAACTTATTAGAATGTTATTAGAAATTTTCATTTTATCCGCTCGCTGTATTTGAAATTGATGGCACCAGATAAATGCCATCGACACACCACCCTTTTCGCGAACCCATTGTTAGCGCCTGCAAAACAGGCTTTTGAATTGGGTAGGAAGGTTACCCCAGCTTGAAGACTAGCTGTAATCTCCCTCCTCTATTCGAGGAAAAGAGACACAATGGTTCTAATTACCCGCATGCCGTTGTTTCAAACATGCCACTACTTCGTCAAGCTCCACGCCTTGATCTCGCAGCAATACCAACCAATGGTACAGCAAATCAGCGCTTTCTTCAATGAGTCGTTCGCGGTTTCTCTGCATGGCTTCTATCACTACTTCTACAGCTTCCTCGCCTACTTTTTGGGCTATTTTGGCGGTTCCTTTCCGCAGCAAACGTGCGGTATAGGAGGTTTCAGGATCGTCTTTTGCACGGCTATCGATCACCGATTCGAGCCGGCTCAGGAAGGCCAGATTACCAACCGTTTGCTCCCCAAAGCAACTTTCGGAGCCGGTGTGGCACACGGGGCCGGCTGGTTGTACTTGGAGCAAAAGGGCATCGCCATCGCAGTCCAACGCCCAATCTTTCAGCGTTAGGGTGTGGCCACTTTGTTCGCCTTTTTCCCAAAGGCGCTGTTTACTGCGGCTGTAAAACGTCACCCGACGAGTGGCCAAGGTAGCGGCCCACGATTCGGGGTTTTGGTAGCCCAGCATTAATACCTCACCGGTAGCGTAGTGCTGGACAATCGCCGGAATGAGGTCATTCATTTTTTTCCAATCGAGGTTCATGGTCGGATGGCTATTTGTTGTTGTAAGAGGTATTCTTTTAGGTTGGGGATACGGCAATCACCATAGTGGAAAATACTGGCCGCCAAGGCAGCATCAGCCTTTCCGGTGGTGAACACTTCTTGAAAATGCTGCGGCCTCCCGGCTCCGCCGGAAGCAATAAGCGGCACCGAAAAACGGGTAGACAATTCGGCCAGCGCTTCCAGCGCAAAGCCCGATCGGGTGCCGTCTTTGTTCATGGCGGTAAAGAGCACTTCACCAATGCCGCGATCTACGGCTTCTTGCACCCATTCTTGCAAAAAACGCCCCGTGGGCTGTCGCCCGCCAGCGGCAAACACTTCCCACTGCCCGGCCGGGTTGGGTTTTGCATCTACGGCCAGCACTACACATTGCTGGCCAAAAGCCCGGTTGAGGTCTTGCAACAAACGCGGTTTGCGCAAGGCTGCCGAATTCACGGCCACTTTATCTGCTCCTGCCCTCAATGCCCGGTAGGCGCTTTTTTCACTGTCGATGCCACCGCCTACCGTAAATGGAATGGCTACTTGCCGGGCTACGGACTCCATGACTTGCAACATGGGCTGGCGCTCTTCAACGGTGGCAGAAATGTCCAACAACACCAATTCGTCGGCTCCTTGCTGGTTGTAGCGGGCCGCCAGTTCGACCGGATCACCCGCATCGCGAATGGATTCAAACTCAATGCCTTTTACCGTTCGCCCACCGCGGATGTCCAGGCACGGCACAATGCGTTTAGTCAACATAGGGCGCCAAGTCATTTGCAGTGAGCACTCCCTCATACAAGGCTTTTCCAACGATGGCCCCTTCCAAACCCAAAGCTTGCAAAGCCTCAATTTCCTGAAGCGAACTCACACCACCACTGGCCACCAACTGAATACCCGAAAAACGGTCGAGCAATTGTGCGTACAGGTCGTAGGCGCTGCCGCCCATTGCGCCATCGCGTTGTATATCGGTACACACAAAATGAGTGAGCCCTGTGTCAAAAAAGTAACGCACAAAGTCCCAAAGGCTGGTTTCAGTGGTGGTTTGCCAACCTTGGGTAGCCAGTCGTTCGGCCCGTACATCCGCTCCAATGAGCAAATGTTTCGGGCCTAATTCTTGGGCCCACTCCAACACTTGCAAAGGCTGCTCTACCGCCACACTCCCCAGGGTTACTTGTTGTGCTCCGGCTTCCAGGGCAGCTTTCACATATGCTTTGGTTTTCATACCGCCCCCAAAATCAATCACCAATTTGGTTTGTTGGGCGATTTTTTCGAGCACCTTCAAGTGTGCAGGTTGCTGGCTTCGGGCCCCATCGAGGTCTACCAGGTGCAGGTAACGAAAACCTTCGGCTTCCAGTTGACGGGCCATCGCCACCGGATCGGTTTGGTACACTTTTACCTGGCGGTAGTCGCCTTGGTAAAGGCGCACGCATTGCCCTTCTAACAAGTCAATAGCAGGTATTATTCGCATCGTTCTAAGAAGTTTTTCAGGATTTGTGCGCCTACCGCTCCACTTTTTTCCGGGTGAAACTGGCAGGCCCAAAAATTGTTTTTCCGCAGTGCGGCAGTGAAAGCAGTACCATATTTTGTACTAGCAATGGTTAGTGGCACCGGTGGTAAAAAATAGCTGTGCACAAAGTAGGCGTAGCTTTCTGACGGCAAGCCTTCCAGCAAAGGATCGTTTTGGCACACCAAGCGGTTCCACCCCATGTGAGGCACCCGCAAAGGAGCTTGAAACCCCGCTACCCGGCCCGGTACAATGCCTAAACCCGGTGTGTTGTTTTCGGCACTGGCTTCAGCAAGCAGTTGCATGCCCAGGCAAATGGCCAAAAGAGGTTGTTGTAACGTGGGAATCACCTCCCAAAGTCCACTCGTCATAAGCGCCTGGCGCGCTGCTCCGGCGGCACCTACTCCAGGAAAGATAATCCGATCCGCAGCTTGAAGCCCGTCGGGTGCATCCACCAATGCCGAACGATACCCCAGCCGCTCCAACGCAAATTGCACCGAACGCACATTGCCCGCTCCATAATCCACAATTGCGATGTTCATGCCAGCAAGCCTTTCGTTGAGGGTAAAATCATACGGTCAATGTCCCGCCGGATGGCCATTTGCACGGTTTTGGCGAATGCCTTAAAAACCGCTTCAATCAGGTGATGCTCGTTTTTTCCCTCGGCCTGAATGTGCAAGGTGCAGCGGGCAGCATCCGCAAACGAATGAAAAAAGTGCTCCCACATCTCGGTAGGCACCTGGCCGATCATTTCCCGCCGAAAATCCACCTCCCAATTCAACCACGGTCGCCCACCAAAATCGATGGCTACCCGAGCCTGGGCTTCGTCCATCGGAAGGGCAAAACCATAGCGCATCACTCCTCTTTTGTCTCCCAATGCCTGATAAAACGCGCTGCCCAAGGCCAAGGCCGTGTCTTCAATCGTGTGGTGCTCGTCTACGTGCAAATCGCCTTTCGTGGTGAGGTTGAGGTCCAACAAGGCATGGCGGCAAATTTGATCGAGCATGTGATCGAAAAACCCCAGACCGGTGGATATTTCGCTCTTGCCTGTACCGTCTAAATTCAAGCGTAAGCGAATCTCAGTTTCGCGGGTACTGCGCTTTACTACTGCTACCCGAAGGCCGAAGGCTAGCCACTCGTAGATGGCTTGCCATCCAGCCGCCCGAAAGTCGGGTTGGACGTTTCCTTGAAGGGTTTGCTCCTCTGGTACCAGCCAAATGCTGCGCGCCCTCAGGTTACTGGCCAAAGCCAGATCGCTTTCCCGATCGCCAATCACAAAAGAGTTTTCCAGGTCATAATCGCCATTGAGGTAATGGGTCAAAAGTGCAGTACCCGGTTTGCGGGTAGGCGCTTCATCTTCCGGAAAACTGCGATCGATGAGCACTTCCCGAAACACAATGCCCTCATTGCGCAAGGCTTCCATCATTTTTTCGTGGGCCGGCCAAAAGTCTTTTTCAGGAAAGGAATCGGTGCCTAAACCGTCTTGGTTGGTCACCATTACCAGCTCGTAGTCCAACTGTTGGGCAATGCGTCCCAGCCAATTGAAAACGCCTGGCAGGTAGCTGAGTTTTTCCAAGCTATCCACCTGATAGTCTTCCGGTGGTTCCACAATTAGCGTCCCGTCACGGTCGATAAACAATACTTTTTTCATGTTTTGATGGTGTTGAGGGTTTGGAGCACACGTTGGTTTTCGGCTGGTGTTCCCACGGTGATGCGCAAGCAACCGGAGCACCCGGGTTGTTGGGTGCGATCGCGCACCACAATGCCCGCTTGTAGCAAATGCTGCTTTACGCGTTGGGCATCGGAAAAGCGCACCAACAAGAAGTTGGCTTCGGAGGGAAACACATGCACCACTTCGGGGCATTGTTGCAGGGCACGCGCGAGCAATTCCCGCTCACCGACCAACTGGAGTACCTGCGCTTGTACCTCGCTTTCGCCACTTAGCGCCTTCAACGCAGCATCCAACGTAAGTTGATTGAGGTTGTATGGTGCTTTCAAGGCCTGGAATACCTGAATGATCTCGGGCGCTCCATAGATGCATCCCAAGCGTAACCCCGCCATTCCCCATGCTTTGGAAAACGTTTGGGTCACCAGCAGGTTGGGAAATTCCTCCAGGCGCTTCACCCACGAGGGTTGTCCGCTAAATTCCTGATAGGCTTCGTCCAGGACCACAATGCCAGAAAACTGTTGGATGATTTTCTCCAACTGCCCGGCATCGATACAATTGCCGGTGGGGTTGTTGGGACTGCATATAAACAGCACTTTTACCTGAAGGGAAAGCTGAGACAAGACCTCTGCTGCCACGACATTGAAATTCGCATCAAGGGGCACCTTTTGGGTGGCCACTCCTTGCACCTGTGCCAATACTTCGTACATGCCATAGCCGGGGGTGAGGTAAGCGACCTCGTCAATACCCGGGCGACAAAAAGCCCGGAACACCCAATCGAGCACTTCATCGCTGCCGTTGCCTAAGGCCAATTGCTCAGGATTGCAACCTTTTACAGGGGCAAGGGCTTCGCGCAAATTGCGGTGCAAGGGATCGGGATACCGGTTGAGCCCATTCGGAAAAGGGTTTTCATTGGCATCCAACCAAACCGTTGCTTCTCCATGGTATTCGGACCGAGCGGAAGAATACGGCTTCAATTCGCGAATTTCGGGCCTCAGGAGTGTTTTCAAGTCCATCATTTTTTCAGAGATTGGAGACGGATGCTTACCGCTTGCCGGTGAGCTTCCAGTTGTTCTTCGCGGGCCATCACTTCCACCAGCGGCCCCAAATCTTGCAGGCCATCTGCCGTGATTTCCTGAAAAGTGAGCTGACGCTGAAAATCGGCTACCGATACACCGGAATAGGCACGGGCAAAGCCATTGGTGGGCAGGGTGTGGTTGGTACCACTGGCGTAGTCGCCAGCACTTTCGGGGCTGTAGTTGCCCAGAAAAACTGATCCTGCATTCACGATGCCGGGCACCAGCTCGTTGGCGTTTTGGGTGGCTAAAATGAGGTGTTCGGGCGCATAGGCATTGATGAAATCCAAGCGGTCTTGTGCATCGGGTAGGCAAACGATGCAGGAAGCGGCCAGCGCCTCCTGGGCGATGTTTTTTCGGGGCAAGGTTTTCAGTTGTGTTTCCACGGCTTCAAAAAGGGGGTCAATTAGACTTGAATCCGGAACTACGGCGATCACCTGGCTGTCGGGGCCGTGCTCGGCTTGCGAAAGCAAGTCGGCGGCCACAAATGCCGGGGGCACCTGGGCATCGGCCAACACCAACAGTTCGGAGGGTCCGGCCGGAAGATCGATGGCAACCCCTCGCAATTGCGCGTATTGCTTGGCCGCAGTGACGTAGGCGTTGCCAGGACCAAAAATTTTATCTACCCGGGGCACCGATTCGGTGCCCAAAGCCATGGCGGCAATGGCTTGCATGCCGCCCAAAGCAAATACCTGGGTTACTCCGGCCTGCTGTGCTGCATACCGAATGGCAGGAGGCACTTCCCCGTTAGCATCGGGCGGGGTGCACAGTACTATCTCGCGGCAACCCGCCAACTGTGCGGGTAGGGCCAACATCAAAACGGTGGAAAACAAGGGAGCACTTCCACCGGGAATGTAGAGTCCTACGCGCTCAATGGCGCGATTTTCAACCCAGCAGCGTACTCCAGGCTGCACTTCCAGCGGGGCAGCCGTGCGAGGACGGTTCGCGTCATGGAACGTGCGAATGTTTTGGCTTGCGGTGACAAGTGCGGTTTTCAACTTTTCTGGCACTTCTGAAACGGCTTCTTCCAGAGCGGAGGTATTGATTCGCAGTTGGCTAAGGCGCACCTGATCAAATTGTTCGGTGTAATCCAGAAGGGCGGCATCTCCGTGTTCTTCCACCGCTTGAAACACGGCGGCTACCGATGGAAAAAGTTGCGAGGCATCAAAGGCCGGCCGGGCAGTGATGACCGACCATTGCTTACGTTGGGGAGCGATAAAAACTTGCATCATCAGGCGACTAAGGTGTTGATGGGCATTACTAAAATTCCTTCTGCTCCTGCCGCTTTCAGATCATCGATCACGGCCCAGAAGCGTTCTTCTTCAATCACAGAGTGGACAGAACTCCACCCTTCCAGCGCTAAGGGCAGCACGGTGGGGCTTTTCAAAACCGGCAGTAATCCGGTGATGGTTTCGATTTTGTTGTTGGGTGCATTGAGCAAGATGTATTTGGACTTTCGGGCACGGATAACGGCTTGCATGCGGAACAGCAGTTGATCCAAAAGGGCTTGTCCCGACCCTAAATCGCCGGTTCGGCGAACTAAAACAGCTTGCGAACGGAGCAACACCCGGTCTTCTCTCAGTCCGTTGCGGTAGAGGGTGTTGCCCGTGCTTACCAAATCGCAAATGGCATCGGCCAATCCGAGGCCAGGAGCAATTTCTACCGAACCCGAAATGCGGTGAATGGAGGCTTCCAGTTGATTTTCTTCTAAAAACTGCCGAAGGGCTACCGGGTAGGAAGTGGCAATTTTTTTGCCCTGATAAAAGGAAAGGTCGACGGCTTGCTCGTTGGTGGGCAAGGCTAAACTTAGCCGGCATTTGGCAAAACCGAGCGGCAACAAAACTTCGGCCGGACCAGGATATTCTACCAAGAGGTTTTCACCGATTACGCCGAGGTCTACCACCCCATCGTAGAGGTATTGAGGAATGTCGCTGTTGCGGAGGTAGTAAATTTCCAGATCAAAGTTGGAAGCTTTTACCCGAAGGGTGTCTTTGCCATTGTCGATGCGCAAACCGCAATCGGAAAGCAGTTGCAAAGACTGGTCGTGGAGGCGCCCGGATTTTTGAAGGGCAATTTTGAGGATGCTCATGCTGTTGTTTTCAAGCCTGAGCAGACGCAACCGGGTACAAAAAAACCCGCCTGATCTGATCAGGCGGGTTGAAGGTTATCGTTGTTCGTTTAGTTCACTGCATACACCATCATTTCACCTGAGCGGCAATAACATGATGATGATGATGTGTGAACGTATTCATGGTCGTTTTGTGACTACAAAGATATGCCGAAGGAGTCGGTAGTAACCAAACTTTTAAGTTGATTTTTTTCTAATCTATCGGTAAGCATCTCTTTATAAACGAGTTAAATGCTTAAACGTTCAAGTTTTCGTGAAAGTTCTTCGCCAGGCAACTGCTCGGCGGGCCAACCTCCCCTATTCCATTTCTTTCAGGAAACGGAAGAGCTCACTATCCGTTGACAGGATGAGCGATTTCTCTTCGCTGGCGGTTTTCTCCAAGGTTTCCATCGATTTAAGAAACTGGTAGAACTGCCGCGCTTGATTGGACTGGTCGTAAGACTGCGCATAAATCGAAGCCGCTTCTGCATCCGCTTTTCCCCGCACTTCCTCGGCTCATTAAAACGCATCCGACAGAAAGGTTTTGAGGTCACGTTCTTTTTCACCGTTGATGCGTGAGGCTTCCCCCTGCCCTTCGGAACGAAACTTATCGGCGATGCGAAAACGCTCACTCTTCATCCGCTCGTAAACCTGGGCCTGCACTTCTTGCACATAATTGATGCGCTTGAAGCGAAAATCGAGTACTTCAATGCCTAAATCGGAGGCCTGGCTGTTGGCGGATTTCAAAATCATTTGCTGGATTTTCTCCCGGCCCACCATGATTTGCGGCAAGGTGTCGGACGAAACCCCATTGACGGTATCCATGGGTACGTCAGTGCGGTTGGTAGAGCGCACGGCTTCTTCCAGGTTGTGGTTGGCAATGAAGTTACGGGTGGCTCCATCCAAGATATCATCAATCCGCGATTGCGCGTTAATCTCACTGTTCAGTCGTTTGAAAAACTGGAGCGGGTCGGTGATTTGCCAACGGGCATAAGTATCCACAAAAATGAACTTTTTGTCCTTGGTCGGAATCTGGTTGGGGTCACCATCCCAGGCCATGTAGCGTTTTTCAAATACGTTGGTCTGTTGTACAAAAGGTAGCTTAAAGTAGAAACCAGGCTCTACTTTTGCCTCGCCTACCGGTTTTCCAAATTGGGTGATGACCACCTGCTGAAATTCGGTGACGGTAAAGGCGCTTTGCCAGGTAAGGAACAAACCGAGTCCCCCCAGGATCAGGAATAATGTTAGTCGTCCTTTCATGATTTCTGTTTTTGGAGTTGCATTTGCAACAGGGGTAACACGTTGTTTCCTTTTTCGTCGGTAACAATCACAGGTCCGAGTTTGGGCAGAATATCTTCCATGAACTCCAAATAAAGCCGCCGTTTGGTTACCTCAGGTGCCTTTTGGAATTCGGTATACAGGGCATTGAAGCGTGCCGTTTCTCCTTTTGCCCGGTTCACCCGTTCGGTGGCATATCCTTCTGCTTTTTGCAAAGTCTCCTGGGCCTGTCCGCGGGCCTTGGGTACCACTTTGTTGTATTCGGAGCGGGCCTGGTTGATGAGGGTTTCCTTTTCTTGTTGTGCTTCGTTCACTGCATTAAAGGCAGCTTTCACCGGATCTGGCGGATTAACGTCTTGCAATACAATTTGCTCAATTTTGAGGCCCATTTGGTATTCCCGACACAACTGCTGTACCAGTTGTTCCAACTGACTGGCAATTTCGGTTCGTCCAATGGTCAATACCTCATTCACCGTACGATCGCCTACTACCTGCCGCATGGCCGATTCGGAAATATCGCGCAATGTTTCTTTGGGGTTGCGCACTTTGAACAAGTAATTTTCGGGATTATCAATCCGGTATTGAATCACCCATTCTACGTCAGCCAGGTTGAGGTCACCGGTGAGCATGAGGGCTTCTTCTTTTTCGATGCGCCCGCGCTGGTAAGTGGTGTTTACATCGGGAGATAGGGTACGGAAGCCAAATTCTTCTTTTTGTTGCCGTTCCACCGGCACTTTGTACACCGTTTCCAGGAATGGAATTTTAAAATTGAGGCCGGGCGCTACCGTACGTGAGTATTTGCCGAACCGGGTGATTACGCCGACTTCTTCGGTTTTCACCTGGAAGAATCCACTCCATATTGCTACCGCGGCAATCACCACCAACAGAATCACCCGAAGGTTGCGTAGGCCGGCCGGCAAGCGATCGAGCAGGTCTTGTAAATTGGGTTGTTCGTCTGCCA
>ERZ1740068.793-NODE-793-length-12656-cov-10.971828_pt1 | contig 12656 bp, 3 predicted proteins | sample MGYA00581735_ERZ1740068 | MGnify/ENA primary metagenome ERZ1740068 (study PRJEB43018, sample SAMN04849740) | marine metagenome | isolation source: floating plastic debris | place: Pacific Ocean | collected 2008-08-30 | study: EMG produced TPA metagenomics assembly... | reverse complement strand
GATCAATCGATATAATCCACTATTATGTCACACAGCATATGATCAGTCAGTCAGTTTGGTGCTGTTTGTCTGCTGAACTGAAGTTGCATGTTTAAGTTTGTTTTGGTCAACCGTACACACTAGTGCTGGTTCAATTTTCAATTAATCGAATTTATGGAAGATTGCCATTTTCAAGATCGTTATCATGGCCGAATTCGATAGTCAATACTATATCAATCAAACTATCAAAAAATCAAAAACCCTATATCAAAAATACTCTCTATTTGCTAAGTGTTAAATGATATTTTCCACCACAATGGCTCATAAACTCTATATCAAATCACTAAAATCAAAAATATGGAAGCAATGATATTGAAAATCGAGTGATTGTATCTCATTATATCAAAATATTGATACGGGTATGGTAAACATCGAACCTGAAACCATATTGAACCTTAAAGTCTCAAATTCCATATTGAACCAGAACTAGTACACACAGTTATTTTGGTGTGACAACTACTGATTACTACGTTGCTGGGTTGAACAGACTAGGATTTCTATTGGCATCAATGAGATAGATAACTACATATATAAACATACGTCAAGTTTAGCGTGTCTATGTTATCAACTCATGATTGTAAATATACTGCCACAAATTGATCCTATATGGAGCTTAGCTTAGACTATAAAAACTGCATAAAAAATTGATTTTCACATTTCTCGCAACAATGAGATATATGTAAATTTGATTATAAGTTTCACAGTCTATTTTCTTTGTTATCATCTCATTGTTATCATCTCATCTCATCATACGGTCTGATTTGATATAAAGGAGTTATCCGATCTTGCAAAAAGGGCAGATGACAACAGTGAATAGCATTAATTAATTCATTCTGTAGCCGTTGGTCTAAAGCTGAGCATTTTTGGTACTTCAAAAGTTTGGTTCGCATGACCATGGAAAAATTTTCAAATCATGTGAGATGATAGTCATTTACATAGCAATATACATTTATATTTTTAATGTATTTTGATTGATAATAGAGGAATCATCAGTATATATGTTCAATATTTTTAGATCGATAATAAATAATTATAATCATCATCACCGTAATCATCAATAATTCTAATCAAAGTTATACATTGAAATAATTGAAAATTTATCCTATTACAGTATAGCATAATTTTGAATTTAATCTGACAAAACAGATACAATGAACATAAAACTTGAGCGTATATTCCTAAACCTGACTTGGACTCGACCACTACTGTCAACTCAACTTAGCACCTTTTGGTGAATTTGACATCAGACAGATAACCTTGCTTCACAAATGAGGCCTGACTCTGCTGATTAAAGATGTCGATGTCATCCCAAGTTAGAGGTACAACAGGACATATTTTGTAGTGCTGAATCATATAAACAAATGCCTCAAATCTGTATTTGTGTGAGAAATTCATTCCCGGGCAGTGCCTCATTCCGATACCATGAGGATTTAGTCTACAATATAACAAAGACATTGACATATTTCAAAGATTTTGTTGATGGTGCATTGAATTGTACTCAATATCACATATGGTATGGTATACACTGCAATCTTTTCACACCAAAAATGGAACATGGGCGTTATTGGGACTAAAATTATCTGTATTGTATTCCTCATATTTTTTCTCATTTTTGCTCATTTGTGGTGTGGGGTTTTGGGGTTTTCAGTTGATGGGATTTTGGGCCACCCGGGGGGATGGGGGGATTTCGGGTTTTTAGGGATTGGGGCTCTTTATATGAACCTAGAAGAATAACCCTGTGAAAAAACTTTGCCTATGGCATGTGTTCTGGTGCTGATATAGCGAATGATTTGGTGCAAACTTGTGGCGCAGTTAACATCCCTAAGCTGCTGCCATATTAACTGATGTTAGTGTCTATTCCAATGAGCAAGTTTAAAGGATGCCTCTTTAAAAATGCTCCCATAAATATGAGTGATGGCAGGGCTCTCTCAAGCCAAAGTTTTTTTCCCCAAGGTTATCCTATCTCTCGTCCTTGATATCATATATGAGTATTTAGATTCCGCCCCTAAGTCCTCCCCAAGAGGCCAATTCCTGGAGACAGAGCTGTCGAGGATTCTTTTTTTAGGATCATTACCTTTTATCAGCCATGACAATAAACTTCTATAAATTGCCATTTTATATTGAGATGATGAAAAGCTACAAATAATGCAGATCTGCTTATGAAACCACTACATTACGGTCGTGAATCAAGCATATCGAGGTCAACATTTCTAGAATTCTCCATAAAAAATGTTTACAGAAAGAAGTTTATCAGGAGAACTCCTAGGTGCAAGTCATCAGGACCCAAGGGGCATAAAACTCACCTTTCCCTCATTGGATGGCTGATGGGTACCAGTGACCCGTCAGCATTGAGAAAGCGATCAGGTCTGAACGTATCAGGCTCTTCGTAGACGTTAGGGTCTCTCGTAACAGCTATTAAGTTGTACTTCACCCAGCAACCTTCTGGGACCTGGAAATTTTAAATATGCATTACCAACTATAAATTTGTTAAATCTCACACGGTTTGCAAAGACTGCACATAGAATCATAGGCTGGTAAAAAATATCATTGATTATTAGGAGTTTTTTTTTAAGTGTTGTTAGGTATAGAAATCTCTGCTGATGACTGCTAATCAAACTGTGCCAAACCTTCAAGCCCCATGATATTGAGAACGACATGTTTCTGTCAGTCATTTCACTTACTCTTACTTCCATGCAGGTACAAAATATCTTCCAATTGTAATCAGTATGGAGGAGTGTTTTTTGAAATGTTATGCACAATAAATGCTGTATTGACAGCAGCTTAAAATCTGGGATTTCACTGAAAAAAAAGTTAATATTTGATCATAATAACTATGATCAAAAGTATGGATATGCAGCTAATACACAGGACTGTATTATTTGAAGAAAGTTAAATCGGCGTTCACAACTGACTCCCCAAAACCCGCTTTATTATATTCTTGCAAATATCACTGTATTTACAGTTTATTACCATGCTCACCTGATATCCAGCTATTTCTGTGTCTCTTGCTGTAGCTTTGGTTATGTGCAAAGGTAGTGGATTGTAGCACCTCACACACTCAAGTATATAGGACTGAATCAGCGGTAACTTCTCTCTAACCAAACAAATTATAGTACGAGCAGCTTTGCTTTTATAACTTCTTATCGTGTCCAGATAAATGGAAAAATCAAGCTGATTTTTTTAAAGTAGCCACTTTATGTTCAAAACATGGTTCAATTATTTAAAAAGAATTCATAGAGACTAATTTAAAATGAACTGGAATCAATCCCTGATATTTGGACATCATGTAAGGTCTTGTGTGATTTGACCGTCTAGCTACATTTGAGGTGTTTTGTTTTGTAACGTACCCTACTGGATGAAAATATAGTTGGAATCCAACCTTCCTACCTGGCACATCTTGATGAAATTCACAAAATTGGATTCCAGTGAATTTTGATTTTTTGAATTTGAATCATATAAGATATCATAAAACTGTAAAAAACTTAACTATTAGCACGGGATTTATATTTAGTGAGTTTTCCATTAATGAAATAGCGAAATATAATCCCTTAGAAAAGTTTCTTCATATACATCATCTTTAACAGCAAAAAACCCTTATTCCCAACTACCTTACCTGCTGTCAAAATTTATATAATCCTCATCAGCAGAGAAGTTATCATCAATGTGCTTCTGTAGTCTGAGCTGCAAGTCTTCATCTACCAGAAGTGGTGCAAAGAATCCCAGTAGTAGCCGACTGAGTGTCTGAACAGCTGAAATAATCATCCCACAAGGTAACCATCACTTTTGGTTTGTTGTTTGTTGCACATGTTTGGTTGTCTGTCACTGAACATTGGGTAGGATCAAGTGCCCAAATCCGGAATTATAATAATGCTGCACTTGATTTGCCTGGGACAGGCTACATGGACTTTCTGCTTTGGGTCAAAGGTTAAAACAGCAATATTTTCCATCAATATTCATCCCTAATTTTTTACATTTTGTTGGATTGGGGCGGTTGATACTGGACTGCTGGCTGTCTAGGATGGTTGGCAAAACACTGAAGTGGACCTGCGATACCAATGCTACACAGGTGACATGTTTCTATTGCATCAGATTCATAGATCACTGAGTGTACTTTGATCTAATGAGCTAAATAATTATTTCGTTGCACTTTCAAGTCGAGATCGTGTTTGATCCATTTTGCTTACGTTGGAGTTGCTTCCCTCAACTGGTCATTTTTGGAAGAACAACTCCAAAGAAGAGCATGAAATGTTCTTGATCCATTGGCCGCTGCGTGACCAGTCAAGGGATCAAATGCAAAGTGGATCAAACTTGATATATGCTGGCTCATAGAGGAAAGGCCAAAAACCCAGAAGTGTAAAGGTTGAACAATACACATTAGACAGCGCTTTGGGAATCCAAAATTGTCACCCTGCCATGTGAAATAGGCAGCTTGCAACACCGCAATCAATCAATCACAGGAGGGAAAGTATCCAGCAGCTCCTCGGCAGCAGATTAGTCTAATTACCGCCTATTGTGACGTCAAATATACAGCTTTGTATAGCATCATCTGTCACCACAGGTGGCTCTCCACTCTTTGACTCTTCATCCTGCTTGGCAAAAAGGAAGTCGATGATGCACTTCGGCTCTTTAGTGATGTTGTATTTTTCCTGTAACAAATGCAAGACTTTGCATACAATGCACACGATTCAGACAATTGAGAAAAACTGGCTGTGAGCATCACTACTAAAAATCTTAACAACTAATATCCCAATTAGTTGTTTAGACGCCTCCTAGTTATTATCTTTCATATATTTGTCTCCCACAAAGTAAAAATATCCCAAATACACCTAATCCCAGAGAAGCTCAAAAATACAGAAGTCGAGCACCTTTCTGTCTTAAGTTTTACTCGTTTGCTAGCAATTAAACCTCATTAAATGTATATATGCTACCTCATTAAATGTATCTAAAATATGGAGTAGCAATTATTGGCTAGCCGCTTGAATCAGTGGCCTGGCTCAAGGTATGCACTATAGTCAGTCACTATAGATATGATTGAGTTTATTAAGAGGGGGTGGGGCCAATTGACCTTGCAATCGCAACTCGCAGTAAATCCCGGTGCTTAGCCATGGCAGAGTTTTCTGTGAGCTTTATTCACCCTTCACCACTTATACAGAGTGAAAATTTTTTGCGGAAAACTCTGCCATGTTTAGGCTACGGGATAAAATTAAGAAATTGTTGAATTCCTGGCAGCGTGCCACCAAAATTTGTTTCTGTTTCACTATGTTTGCCCGTTGAAGGGTGTGCTGAGCTTGCTCACAGACTTTTCATTATAGGTTGTATGCCTGGAGCAGCCTGGAAAGCAAAACTGATTTTCGGATTCAGCGTGTTGAAAATCCCCATGTGCAAATTGGGCTATTGGGACAACCAGTGGCGTGTGACGGCATATTGCGATTTTTGCTTGATGACACCTGCGAGTGATTTCCAACCGAAGCGCCATGAAACTCTATATGAAATGAATAATATTTTAATTTATTTTCTCTCAGTTCCACATTAATTTAAAAATAATCACATCATCTCTCAAAGGCTTAATTAATATCCTGTAAATGATTTATTTATCCTGGTACAGGAAATTGTTGCCTAAAATTGTGTCTCTAGTATATTATGGTATGCTATAATAGGTGCTGCCTCTCAAAATCACATGCAGGTGTCACCAAGCGAAAATTGCAATATGCTGTCAAATGGCACTGGTTGCCCCGATAGCTACAGAAATTTGCTCAGGGGGATTTTTCAACATTCTGAATCCAAATTTGCAATTATGATTTGCGTAGACAAGTGCTTAAATATTACTTAGCTTGAGGTTACCAAACCAAAAAATTTAGCAACAGTATAATTTGTGCTCTGACCATCATTGTCAATGTTTATAGTCTTTTGTTTGTCTGATGACAGATTATATTTTTAAAGGCTTGTAGAGTTGTCCTGCCAGCTTGCGAGAGGAGATAAAAACAATTTTCACCATTTATAGTAAAGTTTTGCTTCAAAAGCTGTTAGGGTGATTACCTTTGCAATTGATATCTGTGTTTGCGCTGTTGTTGTGAGGAGTGATCGACTACGGTTAACCCGTCCTTGTGCACCAGGCCTTACAATACACGAATAATTCCACAGGCCAGGCTTCAAGTCCAGTATAGCATCAGAAGGGTTATCTAGGAATAGCTATAGGAGACACATGTCTATGAGACATATTATAATACATAAGACTCAATAAAACAGTAGCAACTGAAGAACATGATAAAGGTGCGCAGTTTCAAAACTGACATCTTTCAGGTCCTTTACAATACCATGTGATTGAGGGCATGAAGTCACAACTGTATAATAAAAAGGGAAAATCATTAGTACGTACATCAATGAAGACCTTGTCATTGACGCGTATAACCTCAACTTGATCAGCAGTATTGTCATATTTCTCGCCGAATGTCTGTAAAGATAATAAACTCTGGACAGAGATTTTCAACGAATGATATCCGGCACAGCCAGTATTTTAAACTGATAGTCATACAATCTACAAGGCAATTGCCTGTGATAGGGATGGCTGAAATTACTTTGGTTAAATTTCAATCGCACAATTATCAATTAAGTTAAAATAAATTTATTTCAGTTTCCTGCAACAAGTTCATCAATTAAATTGAATTGAGTTAGGTCTACTCATTTTTCCATTAGCTTAAGCTAGCGTAAGTGCTCAGACCCGAATGGAGTATTGGCACTATGATAAATTAACTCCGTATTAATTCCTCTCCTCTTTTGAATATTCATAGTTGATAACAACATAGAAGTACCACACCTCTGTTAAATTTGGAGTCTGAATGCCTTTTCAGCAGGAAACAAACTATCTGTAAACTGTTCTCAAAAGTCTGATAACACATGAATAGGCCTACGACTTTGATTTAGGATCTTTAATTTTGCACTGTGGGGATTGTTGCTGATTTAACAAATTGGATTCTAAAACTGAAATTTGTATATGCATAATTCAGCAGTTTTGAGAGCAGACAACTAACTACCTAGGTGAAACTCCATCTAACCTTGATAGCTCAGGTGGACGACCTTATTGACTTAATATTTTATTGGTACACAATTTTAGCAATTTCTGCACTCAAAAAATCAGTGAATCATAATTCAAATGTATGTTTCTTTTCTGCAGATTAAAACAGGATACATACCAAACTAGCCATCATGCTTATGACACATTCTTGAAGCCCACTTTGCAGATTAACATCTCGACGCTCACACCATCCCTCTCCAAAATCAGCAATGATTTCCTGCTGTAAGCGTTGCATTGATTCAAGCTGAGCTGTTTGGTTAATTGCTTCAGATAGTGCCTGTCTCAATGTAGCATAGTAAGGTTCCGTCACGCACTGTAAAAGTAAATACTGCATGCATGATTATGAGCCTCTATGTATTTAGTCAGTTCATACACCTCGCTTGCCAGGGGAGGTAACTCCAATGATTGCAATGTAAAGCTGTTGTACCAAGCTGCCCGGGTGTATAACTACAAAATCACTGTGCACTGCTGATGCAGAGTTATACTGTGGATCAAATACTTGAGTTGAGGCAAGCTGTGGTAAGCCATGTTATGGCGCACAATTTACCCACCTAGCCAAATTGGAAATATGTGATATTCTGTTTAAGAACAGATCTGTGAGCAAGCTTCATACACACTTAACCACATAAGCAGAGCAAAACTTTTCACGGAAAACTCGCAATGGCTAGGCTACAGGAGATCCTCAGAGGTTGGGGGTAAGCTGTCCCCCGCAGCATATTTAGACACTTGGATTTGGGCCTAAAAGCCGTGGGCTAGTGTCTCAGACCACTTTGATGTGATAGTGGGCGCTCAACATACTGTGCCTGATTTGGAGTCTCAGGACTTCAGAAAGTTATCTTCTCTTAAGATAGATTATAATTAGTGTCTATTGTCTGACTGATCAATTGTGCAGGTTTTGCGCTTTGTCATTTTGCAGGGAAAGTGGGCAATGTTAGATCAAAGCATAAGATTCAGGATAAAAGGGTAATTCACTTAGAACGTTGTACGGCAAACTAGGGCGCATTTAAAGGTCCCTACTCTCTACAAAAGTGTATTGAAAATCTAAGAGCACATACATTAAACCCTTAATATCGATAGTTTTTCACCGAAACAGAAAGCCTTGCTATTGTTTGACTTATTCGATTCAACACACTTTTTGTAGGTGATTGTTGGTTTTGCGCTGACAATCGGCCCTGGTTCTCACAAATGCAGGGCTCTTAATTACAACATAAAAATGCCCCTGTAGTCAGTATCTTGCTAGCCTGCTACTTACTGAGGTGCTTACATCAGAACCAGCAATGATATCCAATCGATGGCTGACCGGTACTCCCATACAATCTGATCCTGCAAGCAATTACAACAAACTAAAATGCAAAGTAGATATATATAGAAGATCTCAAAGTATATTTGACATACTTTCGTTATGTATGACTGGGGGTAAACGATGGACCACAGTTTTGTGTTTGAAGTAACTGAGCACAACTTAATAAATCTCTAGGCCATATTCTTACATTTAATTCCAGAATTAATCATTGCAATGTGTTTTGTGAATAGATATTCATGTAAGACTGTCTGTAAAATGCTTGGAACTAGCTAATTCCTCGGTTGAATGCCCAAAACTGTAATAATGGAATGCGGGCAGTAGGGGGTAGGGGTAGAGGGTAGCAAACCAATAGCATTGTTAAAATGATCAGATCAATACACCAGAAGCTGAACTATCCATTTTATGCTATTTAGGAAGTGTCAAGTGTATGTAGGTGGAAACAGGAAAACCCATTCACATAAATCGAAGTCAGCCTAGAATTTCCAACCGTATCCAAGAGTTTTAAAGTTCTGGTAACTTTTGCTGTCTTATTTTTTTCTCTTCTTCTATCAGGCCTTAGATTGGAATGAGATGAAGACACATATACCAGAAATAATTAGACTTCAGATATGAGACGTGTACAACCAGGGATAAATACAATAGCTGCTGATATTGATGGATTCAATGGTGAGCAAGTTCCATCTTTCCCACTCTTCTCGGCAAAATCCCATTTTATAAGATTATTGATCAAGATAATAATAATTTCTGCCCTTTTGTAGGAAGGAATAACTCCCAATCCGCTTGGTAGGGCGACGATTCTTTTTGAGGACGACCTATAATGAGTGGCCATAGGCATATTGTTAGTTATCGTTGATGGAAAAAAAACAGCGGTGAGAAAACTCAGATTTGAATTACATTAGCAGAATAATCTTTTTATAACATTATGATTATGACAATTGAAAGAAATAATGCTGTAAACAAATCAACTAGACAGTATTATTGGTGCTGAAAGCACTGAATACATCTTTTATTGAATGTCCCACAAGAACAACCTACCCCACAATCAGCATAGTGATGATGACTCGCAATTTTCCTAAAAATAGACATTACACCATATTTGATGATTTTATATACCAAAATCAGACAGGGCACTGAGGTATAAAGACAAGCCACAACTATATAGGGTATACTTTTTTGCTTTTTGATCGCCTTTGTGAATTTCTGCTATGGTGCAGATGAAAAAATCAAACCAATGACTTACCCCTCTCAACATACGCTTCCTTTACAGCGTCCCATGTATTTAACATAATGCAGTGGTTGTCAAAGAAACTGATTCTCATAATAGGTGCATCATACATCTTAGACTGATCGAGCACCCATTTATGTAAACATTTCTTGTCCATTTGCAGCATGTTACCAAATATGAGTGAGCGCGGTGGTCCGGGAAGTGCAACTATCGATGCTCTCTAGAAATGGAGTAATTATCAAAAGTCAAAGACGGTTTTATCCTGGAGGAATTCATAGAAAGGTCAGTCCTACACTCAATGGTAGACAGGGTAAACTATCTTCTCTAACCATTTTCCCTTTCAGAAATTCCAAATACTGTAAGAATATACTGCTCGGTTTAGGAGACTACATGTATTAGATACTAGGTACTAGATATATACCATTTAATAACCTGCAGGTTATGAAATGGTATATATATAGTAGGCCTATATAGTCCAGTTCTAGTCAAAAATTTAAAATTTAGGATTTAACTATCAAGTCCACAGTGCAAAATGCAAAGTAAGCAAAATTTTCAGTTCCTGGAGTCCAATGATCCAGATTACAACTTCTGCTAATATAGTTGACCGATCAAAATTCTGCAGGCTAATGATTAGTGAACAATACTGGATTCATGTTGAACATTGAACCTGGAAATAGTGCCTGAGCCTGGTATTTAGGGGTGGAACAAGCAAACAAAACTCGGGTCGGATCGGGTATCGGGTGCGGAAGCTGAATTCAGGATCGGGTCCGGGTCGGGTAATTATGACGCGTAACATATTCGTTTCTTCATTCCTCCACACTGTGAAAAGTCATTATATTATAGTATGGACAGCAAATGTTATTAAATAAACATGTTATTGTATATGAGTATGTGTTGTGTTGTTTATTGCCTGCTGCTACTCTGAAGGACAATATAAGTCACACTAATAAAATGTCAATGAATGACAGTTTTCAAGACACATGCAGATATCTTAGAGGGTATTGAGGGGAAGGAATCACCAGGAGTTGTCTTCTCATTTAATCACACTTGAGAGCCAGATCTTCCCAGCTCAGAATTCAAATCTTCAATCTTCTGGTTAAATTGCCTAAGTCGCAAAATCTTCAGTCTTCAAAACGAGGCAATTTGAAATCTTCTGTCTTCACATTTACGATTTAGAGTGTCTTTCAATCTTCTTTCTTCACAAGGGCTAATCTTCAGACTTCCCTAAAACACGGTTACCCCCATTATTGTGAAATTTAGTCAGTTCTTTCTGTTGAGAATTGTCTTCTTTTATTTTTTGTTATCGCCCTCGCCTGCTGAGTGTCTGAATTCCATAACCCGAAATAGATACGGTGTCTTCCAGGAAAGACATCAATTCATTTAGAAGTAGGCTAGGTCAACGCAATGATCTTGTGAAAAGAATTCAGAGCTAACTGAATTTTCAACTGGTTGACATCATACTGAAAATGAGGTGCTATATGTAGTTAGTGATTTACTGTGGCTCAGCCCTGGATTTCCTATACGCTGCACTCATATCATATATTGATACAATGCACTCATATCATAAATTGATACAATACGCAAGGGAATACACATTGAATCGGTTTTGCAGAAATTGATAATTCTTTGTTTTGCTTCAATTTGTCGTAGCAAATTAATTGCTTCTAGTTGCAAGTAAAATGTTTGAACAAACAGATTAAGTCTGCATACCAGTAAAATCCATTCTTCACAATTTTTGCTTCGGAAAAGAGCAGCGTATAAGTGTGTGATAGCTAGTGACGGGTAAGTAGAAAACTCGTACTCCGTACAGTACCATACCCCTACTCTCGAAAACCCCTACTCTTATTCGAAAACCCGTACTTCGAAACCTCATACACATAAAAAGGTGTCACCCGCAGCATTTTCAAAAATTATTTTATTTGAGGCTAGGGAAAACAATGATCTCTTCTGATATTGAGGATGAAAAGAAACTTGCAGCAAAGGTCACAATACATTCCGTGTGGATCACAAGTGTCAGTATGAAGGACTAGCCTGTCTTGACAAGCTCGTCAAGACAGGCTATTTCTCAAAACAGGCTATGTGAAGGTCATAAATCGTGGGCAATGGGCTTTATTATTTGCATTCCCATTTCATTAAGTACTCATTGGTTCATTGCATGCGGAGGTGGTGACCATGGTGGTGGTGGTAGTGGTGATCACAAAATAATATCTGATCTCTACTCAATCAAATATCAACTGCAACCTGTCAACGCCGTCAGAGTAGAGTTACCGTAACAATCAGACTTTTGCCCCATTTTTCAACCAAGTTTATATATGATATGATATAACTGTTGAGGTAAATTTAGGAGTAAATCTAGGGTAATTATTGCCCATCTCAAATCTCAAGCAATTGCCCCACCTTGGGGTTGCAGCACTGGCCTGGGGGGACTTACAAAAGTATACTTTTGTAACTACATCTTTTGCAAGGTAAACCTTTGTAAGTTCCCCTCCCCGACCAGTGGTTAGCAGGCCTGCTCCCATTTTGAAAACTCTTTTCCACTGATCCTTTGCCAAATTTTTGTGACCCCGTCTAAATTAACTTCTCCTTTTCCCCACCCTCCTTTTCCCATCCATTTTTGCAGGAGAAAAGGACTGCCCAGAATAAACTTTTGGCAAATTCACTCAAATTTTGCTGTAGACCTGTGCTGGTTGGTTTCATTTGCATCTGGGCTGAGAAAATGGGAAAATACTGTTGAAAGATCAGGCAAAGTCCATCGACAGTTTCAGATAATTTCCTGGTTTGGAACTGACAACTGAAAACCTCCAAACCTCCCCAAACCACCACCAAACTACTGCAATGCCACCACCACAGTTCAGTGACATAATACCTTTGGTTCAGGAACACATAACATGCCTTCATTGGTTTCGAAATTGCAGGATACTGTTACTTTGTCAGCATCGTATACCTTACGATGTGTTTTATCTAGGTGAAGCTAATAGAGGCCTGTGGCCTGTTTTGAATTGTTTTATTTTACATAG
>ERZ1740068.792-NODE-792-length-12663-cov-7.340974_pt1 | contig 12663 bp, 11 predicted proteins | sample MGYA00581735_ERZ1740068 | MGnify/ENA primary metagenome ERZ1740068 (study PRJEB43018, sample SAMN04849740) | marine metagenome | isolation source: floating plastic debris | place: Pacific Ocean | collected 2008-08-30 | study: EMG produced TPA metagenomics assembly... | reverse complement strand
CCGTCTTCCCATCGACCAGCAATAATTTCTTCATTTGTCGACAAGCATGCATTGAGTTTTGCACGGATTCCTTCTTCATCCATTTCACGACCTATAATGACGATTTCAGTTTTGCGGTCGCCAAAAATGCTGTGCCAAGTCGATTCTATTTCCTCTTGATTTTCCGTGAAAGCCTCAAATTGATTTCGCTTGGCCAACGGCATACTGCTCCACCAAACGCCAGCGCTATCTGCATTGAGGGAACCACCAGCTTGGCCCCAAACCATTGCCTGGGATGGCCGAGAAGCCAGCCAAAAGAGGCCTTTGCTTCGCAGGATGGTTGAAGGAAACTGCGATTGAAAATACCTCCAAAGCCGATCAGGGTCAAAGGGTCTCTTGGTTTTGTATACAAAGGAACTAATGCCGTACTCTTCGGTCTCGGGGGTGTGTTCGTCTTTGTTGAGTTCCTCAATCCAACTGGCACTCTGCTCCGCTTCTTCAAAGTTGAAGCTTCCGGTATTCAAGATTTTTTCTGGGGCTATTTGACTGTAAGTCGTCTCCAGAATTTTGGCACCAGGGTTCATCTTGTGTATAGCTGCCTTTAGAACACCCAAGTTTTTTTCAGTTACCAAGTCGGTCTTGTTGAGGATAATGATATTGGCAAATTCAATTTGATCCGTCAGCAAGTTTACAATCGTTCGGTAGTCTCCTTCCATATCGGTTAGCTCCCGATCCATGAGCGAATCCAGGCTGCCAAAATCTTTGAAGAAGTTGAAAGCATCCACCACCGTTACCATGGTATCGATGTAGCTGAATTTGGATAAATCTATCTCATTTTCCTCATCAACAAAAGTGAAGGTTTGCGCTACCGGAACTGGTTCGCTGATGCCCGTACTTTCAATCAAAAGGTAATCGAAGCGATTTTCTTTGGCCAGCCGCTCTACTTCTTCCATCAAGTCTTCGCGCAAGGTGCAACAAATGCAGCCGTTGCTCATTTCCACGAGCTTCTCCTCGGTGCGAGAGAGGGTGTTCTCATTTTTTACCAAAGCAGCATCTACATTCACCTCGCTCATGTCGTTGACAATCACCGCCACTTTCAGGCCTTTTTTGTTGTGCAACACATGGTTGAGCAAAGTGGTTTTGCCAGCACCTAAGAAGCCGCTGAGTACCGTTACTGGTAATTTTTTGAAAGTGTTCATATTCTTTGCAACCAATGGATCACCCGGTCGAGGTGTTCCTGGCCGTACAGCGATTTAAACTTTTTTGTTTCGGGGTGATTGGCGTCCTGATAAATTGTAAGGCGTTGTTGGGCAAACTGTTGGGTCAGGTTGATCTTACAGTCGTTGACGATGCAGTTGCGCCACTCTTCAAAAGTCTGTGGTATCATGTTAAAGATTCGTTTACATCCATGCGCAGCATCAGGCGTTGTTCCCCACAGGCTTCTATGGCCGGACTGCGGTGCAAAATAGGGTTTGACTGAGGATACAGTGCTCCCTTCAAAACCACTATATCTCCTGTAACTACCTGTTGTATGTGCGCTTCATCGATGGCCAACTCCCGCGCCCGACCACCGGTAGCATGCGGCAATTCATGCACTGCTTCGTTGGGCACCCAAAGTGTACCTGGACCCACGTAAGTACAGAGCAAGCGTAAATCGTTGATATCGGTGTGAAATTTCCGACACATGTTGGTATCGACCGTGGTCAACATCAGTTTCAGAGAATCCGAACGGGTGATTTTTTCGAATTGTAGAAAGGTGTTGGTGATGTCTTCCAACAAGCGATGGCAGGTGGGTAAATGCTCGGAAAAATAGGCGTTCAATTCTTGCAATACATCAACCACTGCACCAGCCGATTGAAAGGCAAGGTGTTGGGTATTCGTCACTGCAAGGTCTGCTTGCAAGTGATGGATTTCCCGCTGGTAGATGGCAATGTTCTTCGAGGGCTGGTGTATGTTTTCGAGGGTAGCAAAGTCGGCACCCAACACGGCATTGGCATACGAGGTTTGAAGGGTATTCATGGGATCAAGATCGATGCTTGGACAGGGCAAATGTCAATGAGATTAGGCTTTCTCCAAGGCAGCAACACAGCAGTCTGCTTTGGCTACCGAGAAGTATTTTTTGTTGATTAAGTGCAAACCGATCAGCAGGAAGGCACTTGCATATTTCAAAACCTCTCCTATCGGAATCAAGGTCATTTTTTCGTTAACAATCAGCGCAGTGAGCAAAACCCAACTGCCGTACAAGGCATAGCGCATCCAATTTTTAGACGTGCTTTGGGCGGACCAGTAAACGGCCAACAGGGTAATGCCGATAAAAACATAATCGATGGCACTCCACCAGGTAGGCGCACCCGTGCAACAACCGGTTATTGCACAGGTTTGGATCACAAATAGAACGGGAGTTATAGCACAGTGCACGGCACACAAACCGCTGGCAAACGTGCCAATTAAATCAGATTTTGATCGAACGAGTTCCATACTGGCAAACACTAATGAAACAGAATTGCAAACATACGACTACACAACGCAAATGCAACACGGTTGCATAAACAAAATTTTGAAAGCATTCGTTGGATGAATTCTCCCTCCTCCCGCCTTTGAGGGGTATTGAAACCTTCCGTCACTTCTGGGAATAAAAATGGGAAGCACGCAACCCGCGCACCTCCCAACTTTTCTTGGTTTTTATTACAAGCGGTGGGTATTCCCCGCAAGCCTTAAATGGTTATCTCTCCTTCATCGGTCCAGGTGGATGTAGTCGGATCGAAACTGGCCCACCCTTTAGGACCAACAACCGATTGTAGGGACCGCAACCCGGCAGCCAGCTCCCTACACGTCAAATGTTTAGCCAGGCACGACCAAAGTACTGCGATCCTTCATCGGTTTTTTGGGCCATATCCTTCGGAATTTCTACATTCGCATCCCCACGGAGCAAATGGCGCATTTGTTCCATCAATTACAGCATATCGGGATGTAGCTTAGTCCGGTTAAAGCGCGCGTCTGGGGGGCGCGAGAGCGGAGGTTCGAATCCTCTCATCCCGACTTGACCGGATCAAAAGACAAAAAATCTTTTGATCCGGTTTTTTTATGCTCGTAAGTTGCTGATAACGTTGGGATTGGCAGGAACAAGCAGTTGATCCGATCGGTTAGAAATGTGCCATTTTCGCGATCATACTCAATACCACTTGGAAAGAGCAACGATTGTAGGCGCTGCTTTTCCTCATACAGCCCGGAAGTCCATATTTTACGCAGGTTTTGGCTCGTTTCCAACACCCAATCAATGCACTTTTCAAGGTTAGAACTACCGACCGTGGCTTTTTCGATTTGGGTCTGTACTTGCTCCTTCTCCGTAATGAATTTAGAGGAGTACTTATCGAACAGTTCCTTGTTGATCTCTCCTTCAATAAAGCGTTCTTCCAACTGCTCTATTTTCTGTTCCAGCTTGGTGAGGTTCTGCTCGTAGGCTTTGAGTTCTTCTTTGGCGCTTTTGTTGTGTTCAAAGAAGATGGTCCGCATCATTTGGCGGATGTGACCAGCAGCCTCCGGTAATACTTCAAATTGGCCAAGAAATTCTTCGAACTCACTGTGCAGCTTGTTGCGATTTCGGTTCTTGCAGCATCCTTTCAAGCGACAGCGGTAGTAATAGATGTTTTTCTGTTTCTGCAAATAGCCCGTGTATGGCTGTCCGCATGTGCTACACAGCATGAACCGTTTCAGCGGCATTTCTTCGCTGTTCTCCGCCGAGTGACGGCTTTTTTCAAACCGGTTTTTCAGGATGTCAATCACCCTTACCCATTCCTCTACGCTAACCATTGCTTCGTGCTTGCCCTCCACTACTTTGCCAGGAATGAAGCTGCAAACAACCTGACCGCAGTAAAAAGGATTTCGGAAGGTTGCCGAAAGCTTTTTCTCGTTGATTTTTAAACCTGCCTTGTTCAGTCGGGCTACAATCTCGTTGTTGGGCAGCCCATACTTGATTTTCCAGGTCCAGGCTTTACGTAAGAGTTTGCCTTGCTCATTAACTACGATGTGGTGCTTATCGGCCTTCTGGCCCTTATTCAAGTTGGTATAACCGAATGGTACGGTTAATGGCCAATACCCTTCTAACAAGCGTTGGGTCATTCCTACGGTCATGTTGGTAGTACGGACCTCGTTGTCCCATTGAGCCATTAAAAACTGAAAGCGCTCCTGAAATTTACCGGTTGGGGTGCTGGTATCAATCTCCTGGGTAGCGGCTACCAAGGTGATGCCGAATTTTTTCAATTGGTCGCTGATTTGCGCCCCATTCAATCCGGTACGAGAAAAGCGAGTATAGTTATAGCAGATAACGTAGCTAACCTCTTTGTTTCGTTTCACAAAAGCCAACATTCGGTTGAACTCTTTGCGCTCATCCGTCTTGGCCGACTCGAAGGTGCCACCAAAGTAGGCCACTACGTTCATGCTTTTGCGCTGTGCGTAGCGTTCGCAAATCCGTAGCTGCGAATCCAAACTGGCGTTGTCCAATTGGTCCTTGCTGGATACACGGGTATAGATGACCGCATTTTGGCTGGACCGGGTAACCTTATGGTTGTTCTTGGTAGAGGCAAATTCTAAAAAGCGGTCTTTTTCGATGGTGGTCTTCATAGTCGGTTCATATTTTTTAGTCGGCAATACAGTGGGTACATCAGTCGGCAATAGCGATCCAGACTTTCAATGTACTCCTGTGCTTGTTTCCGGGTCCAGTTTTCAAATCCTTTGGTAGCTAATACTTGCTCCACAGTGAGCGGAGCAGCTTTACTTATGTTGTTCTTCTTTTTCTTGTTTCGGGTTCCTTTGATCGGTTCCATAAAAACACATCTCCATTGGCAACGTCCTTTGGTTAGGTAAGCTCCCTATTTGTGTGTTACGTTTGCGATCCGGGTTGTCCGGTGTCGATTGAACTGTCATGTGACAGAGAATTAATTTGTTTTTACTTTTTACCTATTCGGGTTTTGGTCGTCTTGCGAAACGAAACCATCTTTCCACGGTGGGTGGTAAACTGAATGTCTTGATAACCTTCTTTAAGCAATACATCCATAAATCGGTCTTCTAAATCGACCTTGGTTTCCTGGGTGACTTTGACTAAATCCATTTTGTTGTCTTGGTTGAAAGTGATGGTAAGTTCTTGGAGGTGACCTTGGCGAATTAGTTCCAGTACTTCACGCTCCTCATCATTTACCAAAGCGATTTTGTTGACCATCAATTCCAAATCCTGGGTTTGAAGGATGATTTTCAATAGTTCCGAAATAGAAATCGAGAAATGAGAACTGAAAAACACGTCCTGGAATTCAGGGTTGTTGAACATTTGGTCCAAAGCATCACCAATCAATGGAAACACTTTGCTTTCCTTGTTAAATATCAATGAAACGTGCGTTGAGGTGCCAACCAGAACAGCAGTTAGTAGTGTCAGCCATTCTATTTTCAATGCTTCCCTTTCGCCTTGCTTAATGCGATCAAAGACTTGCTTTATCAACTTTTGATCTTCCTGGCTGTACTTCTCATAGGTAATGCCTTGTTCAGTAACTGCATCTACCATTTCAGAAATCAAGATTGGCTCCTTTAGCGCATCGCGGACTTTACGAATCAAATCAAAGGGCAAGCCATACTCCCGCATTTGGTTAACCATCAACAGCCACAAATAATCCATCATGGAATAAGGTACACTGCCTTTCAAACCTTTAGCATCTGTCCATAGCAAATCCTCTTTGCGCCAATGGTTGACATATTGATGCTTCAAACCCATGTTCTTAATGGTGAAGCACGGTTGATACCAATAATCGAAAAACTCAAAGCTCTGCTTGAGGTTCGTCCATCCGAGTAATTGGGAAATGTCCATAGGTGGGAGTTGGTGTTCTCTTGTTACGCTCAAATATAAATATTATTATTTCTATATGAAAGAAAAAGAATCTTTGGAGTTCTTATGCTAGTGTATCGTTGGCTTTAATCACAATACCCCGGCTAATGGAGTACTCCCAACCAATCGTACCGTATCGCCCCTTTTCCATGATGGCAATACGTTCTCCATCCCGTTTTACCACGTCAATCGTAGCGGAACTGTTGTACTTAATAGCCGAACCTCCACGAATGGTTCCGGCAGTGGTCTTTTGGAAGATCAACAAGAAAATAGTTTTCGGAAAAGCTTTTCGTAGAGCTTCGAACTCGTTGGTTTTGGCTCCTAAAGCGGTAAAGCTGTCCACCACTACCAAAGGGTATTCTTTGGCGGCTTGCTTCACATCTTCTAGGGTGCCGGTTCCGGCAATGCTCAATTCGTTGCCCAAATTGTACGGTGCTACCTTTTCCTGGGTCAAGCGCCCTACCCCCTCTTCCAAGGAAAAGTACTTGGCCCGAATGTTCAAGTCCCGAACAAATAAGCTGACCAACTGAAAGGAGAAATACGATTTTCCAGCCCCGGAATCTCCGGTCAGCGCAATGGAAACCTGGTTTCGATCCAGGTTGCCTAAAAATGCTCCTAAATGCCCACTCAACTGAAAGGTTTCAAAATGCATGTTTTGTAGATCACCAGCCCCAATGGTGTTAGGGGCATTTCGTGTTTGAGGCACTACTTTAAAAACAGGTTTAGCAACGTTTACTGGCGGTACTGACATCGGATTCACTTTGGATGGCCCCGCTGGTCGGGTAAGCCGATTAACGATACTTTGTAGTTTCCTGCTCTTTCGCTTATGGGCTTTTCTGTTTCTTATAAGTTCATCCTTGACTTCCTGGAGCATTTCCCGTCTATCTGTGAGGTCGGATTCCAAGTTCAATTTCTCCCGTTGCAGGTTTTGAATTTGGGAGGGATACTTTTCATATTCATTTGTTTTACTCTGTTTCAACTTCTTAAGCCCTATTTCCTGCTCCACTTTTTTAAGCGGCTGTATCAAACTACCTCCTGAATATTTTTTTGTGAGTCCCTTCTGGGCTTTCTCAATGAACTTCAATTCTGCCTGAGTTTTTTTCTGTTGCTCTTTGAGTTGGTCGATTTCTAATTCTACTACCTTCACCCAATGCCTTAAATCTCGAATCTCCTCTTCCAACAATTCCTTTTCCTCTATTGCCTCAGCACTCATTCGGTTTAAAAACTTCATGCCGCTGATCAGCTTTTGATGTTGGAGTTGCAGTTGATGCAGTTGGTCTTGCTGTGCCTTCCAATTCGGGTCTTGACCTCCACTATTGGCAGCATTGGCCGAAACACTATAAGAACCAGTTGCAGTTACAGTTTCTTGCTGTTTCTTCTTTCGTTGGTTGTTTTTTACGCGGCAGTTGTCCGAACAAAAGCGCGCGTTCGAGCGGCTACTTTGAAAGGGGGTTCCGCAAAAGTGACAGGAAATTTCATAGAGCGTTTTTGCTGATTTGCCCATGTGTAATCGGTTTAAGTTACGGGCGGCTACCAGTATTGGGTAGCGTCAATCGCAGACCTTTTTTGCCTTTTTTAACTCAAGTGCTGGCGAGGGATCGGCGAAGTAATTTGTAGGATCGTGTAGCCTTGGCTGCGGCTTCCATTAGGTAAGAACCGGCATACAGTAAGACAAACAACCCGGCGGTTGAAGTCACCACAATAGTGGCTGGATGCCGAAGGAATTTCCTCCATTGTTGTTCCTGAATTTCCTCCAAGGATTTCTGCTCCTCGGCTGTCAGTTTTAGGGTGTTGCTGGATGAATGCATAGATGTTAAATTTGGTTAATAGGATTCCATGAACCCTAGGTTAGGATTCCTTGCTTTAAAGCAAGAGCTTTTACGAAGCACCTATTCTTCTTGCTCCCTTGGTTGCACAACAACTATTCGGACCAATAGCCAATTGCGAAGGGAACCAGTTGAAAAGGCGGTTTCCGCTTGTTTTGGAAAATTGAAAAGAGATTAAGATGTTAAAGTAAAGCGTTTCTAAACGCTCGTTCGGTTTCTAAACCGGGCGATACTTATTTGCTTGCTTTGACGGTTTTAAAACCTGTTTACGCAGCGAGATTGAACTAAAATTCTTTCTAAAGAACCCCTGCATTGATGAACCTTTCTAAAGGATCATTGACAGGATTATGATCAATCTGATACAAAGAAGACGCTTATTCAGCATCTTCCCAAATAAAAATTGCAGGGTTCAGAGCCACTCTGCGATTTACCTCTACAAGAAACTAAATATCAATACGTTGCAAAATTATGAAAATCACAAAGTGCAGAGTCACCCAAATTGTCAGAGCTTGGAAAGGATGTCTTTCAGTGTTTGATAGCGGTCCTGCTGCTTTCCACTTGCGTTCTTTAACTGGTTCTCCGAATAGTCTTTTCCATCCTTATTGACGAAGCATTTCAAGGTAGTAATCCAAATGTCGTGTTTGAGTGCTTCGATCTTTTTGGACTCGTTGTTTAGGTAATGTACAAAGACTTGAAGCTCTTTGTTGGTGCCCATCCACTTCACCCGTTTTCGCTTCCAAATTTTCTTGCGCTGGAAGATGGCAAAGAAGTTTTCCATGGGCGTTTTGGGATCAATAAAAGGATGCGGTTCTTTCTTTAGGGCGATCAATACATCTAACATTCGGTCCATGTTATCCCGAAAATAGAACCGGTCCTTATCGTATGCTTTTAGTAGGTAGGATGCAAAGGCATAGTAACGCTTGGCTTCTCCTTTCGTCAAACCAGATTTGATTTTTTTCTCTTGTGTTATGGAAGTAGGCTCAGTGCTTAATTCGAGGGCGGGTTGACTGCTCTTTTCAACAGGATTTATAATGTTTTGTGTGGCATCTTCATTGCTGATAACAGGTGTGGTTTCTTCCTGTTTTGGGGCTGATTTTCCTTCTGGTATAATTGCGCTGTTTTCAAGCTTCGGTATACTACTTTCTGGCTTAGGCTCTGTAGCCCGCTCTGACATTTTCGTGGTCAATTGACGCTGCGATTGCTCGACCTGATTGTCTAACTCTGTGATCCAATCCTGAATGGTCAATGTCAGAGTTTCGGAGAAAAATTGCGGCTGGTATTGGCGCAGTAGAAGCACCAAAAACCGTTTGAAGTTCTGCTGGTTTCCTGTAAAAGAGCGGTCCAATTGAAAGCTTAAAAAATCTGGAATGGCTACCTGTTTTAGATGGTATTGACGCAGCTTCATTGCAAACCACCAATCAAAGTCTACCCAATCGGGTTGCAAAATTACCGGCTGATTATAATCGTAAAGCTTCCCTTGCTCCACAAAGAAATCCATACGCATCGCTTGCTCAATATCCGGCCAAGAATCAAGGTATTGCTGGCGTTTTCTATTGAAGTAGCGCTGGCTCTCTTCGGTTGTAAAATCGCTTTGATAACGAATAGGCCGAACCTTGTTGCGAAGGACTTTTTGCAGGTTTCCTAAAACTCCTCTAACGTGCCCTTCCTCGGTAGGAGTATTGAAGAAAGCCTGCTGCTCAAAATACCAGACATCCGAGGTATTGATTTCATAATAATCAAAGCAAGGTTCTAAGGGCAAGTGAGTATTTGGAGGCAACAACAAAAGGAAAGACTTTTTAGCTCATACGTGCTGCGGTTTGTAGAGGTTTCTAAGTGGAAAAGTCAGGAGCAACAATCTTTTTATAGCTGCCATGGAAGCAATCTTGTTAAGGATCATTGGTGAGAACAGGATTTTGCTTGCCGTAAAAGCGTAAATTAACGTAAAGAGGCGTAAAAAAGCAGTAAAATCAAGGGTTTTAGAAGGGTCGAATGTCGCTCTGTTTTACGGTGACATACGGTACACTTACGCTTGGCTTACGTAAAATTTACGCCTGGAATACCTTCTTTGTGTACAATGATTAGCGCCCCTGGATAGCATCCCCAAAGTGGTTTTCTCCGGTATGGCCGCTATCGTTTCATAGCCAACAATTACAGTCGGGACTCTTGTGTTAACCATCGTTAGAACGACCGTTATTACCTCCGTTAGAACGATCGCTACAGCTATCACTATACAGCGGTTTTGGCCGAGGTCAATGATTACAACCGTACAGCACTTGTCCCAACCTTGGGGTCTTGGAAATCAAATTTCAACAGGTATTAGCGTTTTCCCCGAGTCTTTGTTTGGGGAAAATTTTCCCCGACCTACCTTTCAGCAGGGAGAATTTTCTCCCCTGACTAGCTCTTGGGGAAAGCGCTCATGATCAGCATTTTCCCCAAGTCCCTGTTTGGGGAAAATTTTCCCCGACCTACCTTTTAGCGGGGAGAATTTTCTCCCCTGGTAGACTCTCGGGGAAAGCGCTCATGATCAGCATTTTCCCCAATGTTTTCTAAAATGGGGGAGTTATCCCCCAAAGTTCTTTATCGTGAGGGAGAAGCTCCACTTTCCACAGTTTTCGGGAGAGTCCTCATTATCAGCAATTCCCCCGAGTTTTTCTAAAATTGGGGGGTTACCCCCCAAAAGTTCTCTATTGTGGGGAGAACCTTCACTTTCTACAGTTTTCGGGAGAGTCCTCATTATCAGCACTTTCCCCGAGTTTTTCTAAAATTGGGGGGTTACCCCCCAAAAGTTCTCTATTGTGGGGAGAACCTTCACTTTCTACAGTTTTCGGGAGAGTCCTCATTATCAGCACTTTCCCCGAGTTTTTCTAAAATTGGGGGGGGTGGGTATCCCCACAAAGTTCTTTGAAGTGGGAAAACCCCAGCAAAAGTTTTTTAGGAGTGGACATAGGAAGCCAGAAGCTGTATAAGATGACCAGATTTCATTTTCCACAAGGTTTGATTTGCTTTAACTCATGCGTTCAATCCACCTTATTCTTTTGTTTGGGCTAATCCTATCCTCTTGCTCCAATACCTAAAAAGTGTCCAAGAGCGACAAAATCATGAACAGTTGGTTGGGCCATACCAAAAACGAACTTTTGATGAAATAGGGGCCACCAACGCGAACTACCGACGATGGGAAGAATGGGGAAATCCTGGTTTATGCTTGCGAGCACTACCTACCAGGGAAGCCAGCCCAAACGTTTTACAATGGAGACGGCACCAGCTATACCACACCAGAAGGACCGGGCACTACTTATTGGAATTACAAAATGTTCTTTGTTAACCCGGAAAGCAAAATCTACCACTGGATCACGCAAAGGAAGCAGGTCCCTCCAAGGGAATTGAATCTAAATGTATATGTCCAGAATCGGTAATGGAAAGCAATGCGTCATTTAAAGACCTTTCTCTCTGACTTCATTTCCCTGATTTCCCCAGGGAAGATGGCTATGGTTACTGCTATCTTCCAATTAGCTTTCCTAAGCTTAATTTTTATAGTCTTTGGCCTTTCAGCTGTATAGAAAACTACTCATCAAGCAATCCCTCCCTTCGTGCTTTTTGGACAAGCTGTATGGAATTCTCTACCTCGAAAAACTTGTTGAGGTAAGATCGCATAGTATCAATAGTGCTTTTGGTGTATCCGGTCTGCTCCGAGAGTTGAGCAGAAGTCGCCCCTGTTTCAGCAATCAGTCTGAGCAACTTTAAGTGTTGCTCCGGCAATTGCCCGGTTTTGTAGTTGTTTTTTCCAGGATCGGATTTTCCATATAACACACTAGAAATACCGGGAGAAATAAAAGGCTTATTCATGGCAACACTCCTAATGGCGTCAGGTAGAAATCCTAAAGAACTTTCGTGTTTTGAAATCAGACCCAAAACACCATTTGAAGTCAACAACTTTGCTTTAGCCTTGTCAATTGAATTGGACACTACTAGTACCTTGGTTGACAAGTTTGCTTGTTTCAGAAACCTGACCACGCTTATGCCATCGACATCATACATTATCAAATCCAGCAATAACACATCAATGGTATCCAAAACCTCCATATTGGCTAAAAGTTGCTGACCACTTCCCATACAAAAAACAGTTTCAATGTCGTCCTCGTGGCTTAAAATAAAATTGAGTCCTTGACGATTTGATTCCATATCATCGACTATTCCAACATTAATTAGGTTCATTTCAATAGGGTTAATTCGGATTTTGGGAACATTAAAGTAATTCGCGAACCATTATCATATTCGTAGTGGATTTGACCTTTGAGATTTCGAACATACTGGTGGACAATATCCAACCCTTGATTGTGCTTGACATTTTCAAAATCGAAGCCATTTCCGTAATCTTTCACACTTAATTGTAGGTTTTCGGCTGTCCAATAAAGACTTACCTCGATTTGAGGAACCTCAGAATATTTCCATGCATTGTTAATCAACTCTCTCCCTGCCTCAAAAATGAACTCTTCTTGTTCTAAATCAAACCGATCTTTAAAATCCTCTGCATTAATTCGCACTTCGCATTCCATTTCGTCTCTAAAACGTAATGCCAACACCCGGAACTCTCCTGCAACTCCTTCCTTTACCAGTGTGCTTGAAAGCAAATCTTTAGTCGCAAGCTCCGCTCTTTGAATCATATTATGGCTAAGTACTGTTGCCTTTTCAATGTGTTGGTTACGCTCCGTATCGCTGACCGCTCTTTTGATTAGAAAAAACTGGTTGTTGATTTGAATTTGCAAGGCTGAAAGAACGTTGTGTAGCTTTTCGCTAATGCGCTTGCGAAGAGAAAGCAACTCCCTTTCACGAGTCTCTTTGGCATCCAATTTAGCTTCGGCCAACCTTTGATTGGAACGGTACTTCAAGCTCAGGTAGAGCAACACTGAAAAGATGGCTAACGCCAGTAATCCACCCGCCAAAAACACTTGGTTACGGAAAGCTTTTTCTTTTGTGGCTTCTAATTCCAGG
>ERZ1740068.791-NODE-791-length-12671-cov-10.556595_pt1 | contig 12671 bp, 8 predicted proteins | sample MGYA00581735_ERZ1740068 | MGnify/ENA primary metagenome ERZ1740068 (study PRJEB43018, sample SAMN04849740) | marine metagenome | isolation source: floating plastic debris | place: Pacific Ocean | collected 2008-08-30 | study: EMG produced TPA metagenomics assembly... | reverse complement strand
TCCAGGTAGGTAATGCATGTACAGGTAAGTAGATAATACATCTATATGTAGGTACATAATACATGGTATAGGTAGGTAGGTAAGTAAGTAATGCATGATGTTTGTAAGTATAATAACTATAATATAATAGATATTAGTTACAGTAGTACTATTATAGCCTTTCTGTCTTTCAGGAAGGCTATATATAAATACATGCATGCCCATGGCTTATACACAGTGGAATAGTGTGTGCTCTGCATTTACACATACCTTTAATTCAATCCCTATTATTTCATTCCACTGTAGCAAAGGAAAAAGGTTTTTTCTCATACAAAATAATTGAACTGAGTGTAATTATCTTTTTGCTTGCTTCTTTGTTGGCATCAACCCCGTATGATGCATCACAGTTTCACATATATATTGAAATATTGTTGAGCGAAACTATTCATAAGCTGTAAAAAGGTAATGGTATTGAGCACATAAAAATAATCCTAATCACATCAGGAAGACTCCACATTCAAGTCCCCTCGTACCACAATTCTATATATTTATGATCATGAAGTGACATTCAATGACTAAATTTTTATTTTAAATATTTAAAAAAACTGGTATATTCAATCTTGTTTATTAGATACTGGATCAATAATACATGGTATATCCTGCCATGCTCTTTCTTTTTTACTTAGAGGCTTCAGCAGGTAGGTTGTGTCACAATTTTTTGAGGGCTTTAGGGAGGCTTTGCTTGTGTTACTAATTTCATTCCTTCATGTATTGAATAAAATCCCCCCCCCACCATTATAGTAGTTTTATGTGGGATTAGGGTTTAAAAATTTATGGCCCACTATCTCAAACAACAGACACATATACATGCATCCAATCCATACATTATTACTTGCATTATTTATTTACTATCATCATGTAAATAAATACCCTCCATGTCCTGCAGTATATAGAGGTATTTTGTTGTCATTCATTTGGTGTATTTTTATATCATTATTGGTCACATACCATGTGATAAGTAAATTATAATTATAGAAAAAAAAATGCATGAATTATAATTGTTGTGCCAAAACCTGTCATTATTGTAACTTATACAACAATCAGTAACTCCTCAGGAGTTGATTTTGGCCTATAACATTACATGATCATCATGTTAATAATGAGTGAAAGAGTGAGTGTCAGTGTAGTTTTAAATCTATATAGTAGTAAGTATGTTGCAATGTTTGTTCTTGCAGTTTAGCCAAGATGCCTCGCTTAAAGACGAGCCACTCGAAGACTTCTGCAACCCCCAGACGACCATTTGAGAAGGAACGTCTCGACCAGGAGTTGAAGCTCATTGGTGAATATGGACTGAAGAATAAGAGAGAAGTATGGAGAGTTAAGCTGGTTCTGGCTAAGATCAGAAAGGCTGCTCGTGTACTTCTTACTCTGGAGGAGAAAGATCCCAAGAGACTTTTAGAGGGTTAGTACACTACTAATGTGTCTGTGATTGTTAATGTTCAGGAATCAATACAATGTATGTGTCAAGATGATGGATATTTTTGCAATTTTGCACTCAGGTCTGGTATGGTGATTTCATTTCACGAATAACTATGCGTTGTTCATTCCATGTAATTTTATTTTACTGTGGTATGAGTGTTCAGTACACTGAATCTGATCTCTTGTATGATAAATAAAATACAGTAGTGTCAGACAAGAATGGCGTTAAACGAAACTTCCTTTCTTAAGCCAACAGTTTTAAACCAGGACTTTGAACCTTTTATAGAAACAGGCCCCATGTAGTGCGTTTCTAAGTATTGGTCTAAAGTTGTTCTTCTAAGTTTGGTCATGGTATAATCATGGCATTACGTTTTCCATCAAAATGGGTTGCTATAAAGTGCTAATATGTGACAATATTAAGTGTGGTGTGTTATTGCAGGTAACGCTCTGTTACGTCGTCTTGTGAGAATCGGAGTACTCGATGAGGGCAAGATGAAGCTTGATTATGTTCTTGGCCTGAAGATTGAGGACTTTTTGGAGCGACGTCTGCAGACCCAAGTTTTCAAACTGGGACTTGCTAAGAGTATTCATCACGCTAGAGTGCTGATCAGACAGCGACACATCCGGTGAGAGATCTTCTCGTTACTGTCACAAGACTAGTGACTGTGGCTGCTGACATGTTGTCTGTCAGATCAATGCTGATACACACACACGGCAATACTACTGCCCTGTCTGTACAGTATATCTGACAATGAGGACACAATATACCACCGAGTTTATGATGTATGAGAGTTTCAATCAGGTCAATTTTGTTGTATGTTTACATACACAATATACCTGACATGATTATCCTAGTAACACTAGACAGGTACCGGGTACATTATGCTACTCTAATGCAAGTTTTTTGTCTACGTTATTCTGTTCCTTATGTCTCTTATGTGTTGAAATTTATCCAGCAATACCTTATTCAATTTCATTTTGCCCTCTTCCAAATGTGATGATATCAAATCTTACCAATAAAGTTCTGAGAGCCTTGTTTGGCTTGAGAACTCTTGACAATACGTGCCATTCCTCAATATAATGTAGATGGCTCTCTATCATCTTACTGTGTTACCACTTGTAGCTGCCGGCAATGTATGATATTTTCTCTATTTAATATTGTTTCAGTGTACGTAAGCAGCTTGTAAACATCCCATCATATGTGGTGCGTCTGGATTCACAGAAACACATAGACTTCAGCCTCAAATCACCTTATGGTGGTGGTCGTCCAGGTATGTTGTAGTGAAGGACTTTTCATGTACACTGTACGACTCAGAACAATCACCAGGTTGCATTTGAGTGAATAATCACCTCTAAGCTTTGGTTTGACAGAGCGTGATTGTCTCTGCTTTGCGAAATGATATCAATTATTATCTTTTCCCTAGTTCAAGTCACTAATTGAAGTTCTGGGTAAAATAAACCTGTATTTCACACAGATAGAAATTTGATGCCAAAATAATTTTTGATAATAATAGTATAATACACAATGACGTCAACAGTTATCTGTTAATATTTGTACTATTTAGTTATTCTTGCCATTTTCAAGCACCCTGGCGGTGTGATTAGTGGCCTCGTTTTATCATGTATGTGATGTATGGCTGTATAGTATGATAGTATAATGATGAGTATTATGATGTTACAGGACGTGTTAAGAGGAAGAAGATGAGAAAGGCAGCCGGTGGTGGTGGTGATGATGATGAAGATGAGGATTAACTGTATACACCCCCCTCCCTCCTTGTGTCTGTATACGGCGTTGTCATGCTCTCACATCCTACCAACCTGACAAAACAACCCATCTATCACTTATACCATCACTATAGTTATTTCATAACAACTTTTGTTGACAAGCTACCGTATATTGGGACAAATAAAGATGTGATAGAACAAAAAGCCATTCCTCAAACTTTTTGTTGTCCTTTGTCATATTTGCTTTACTTACATTTAAATTCGATCTGTATCATGAAAGTTTTTGTGCTGAAGTGATGGACAACGCTGTATAATTGAAATACATCAGATTGTGCAAATCGGTTATCAGTTTGGCCTTGAGCTCACTCGCTGTCACACCCTTGCTTTAGTGTCAGTGTTGCACTGGCTGGTAGGCAGTAACGAGCAATGATTCATGCCTTAGGTAAGAGGGAATCCATAACAGATCATTAATGCTTGCCTTACCCCAAGGAGTACGTGTATGTGATTTCCATTCCCGCTTGTATTTTATCAATATCAAAAAATAAGATCATTCCTGCGCACATGGATGTTAAATTGGAACAGGAAGTGAAGTCGGTTACTACCTGGTGGCACTGGCAATTAATTTTTATTGCGATTGTCCACCCTATCACACGCAGCAGTACCAAGGCAAACACGTGCACAAGACGCAAGAAAAATATTTTGACCCTTGCCCAGATGCTGTAGCTTGTAATCGTGGTACAAATGAGTCAGATTTAAATTCCTATCTCTAAGTAGCACGGTGTTTCCAAAATGCTCAATGTTGTCATGAATGGAGCCGGGGAGTGGGGATCAAAATATATATCGATCAGTATTGTGTTGCAAATGAGTAGCTTTTGCAAGAACCATGTTGATTTTCAGTTGGAAAGCTGGGATTTCCTGCCAAACTATCTAGGGCAGAAGACAAACCAAATCGTCTTGTTTGTAGCAAAATTTGGGTATTATTTACAAGTTCTTCGAATTTTCAGCATCCTACTAGTAGGGTGGTAGGAACCCCTAAATACGCCTCTGATCAATACTGTAGGTGGATGCAGCATTTTGTGATTGCCATCCTCTATCTCCTCAAGGACAGTCCAAAAGAAACTAGGTGATCAAAACTCGGGGTTTCACGAGCCGCGCTCATTAATGCTAGTTTGGTAATATTTTAAATCATGGACTGCGCTTATATATACCCAAGTTGATGGGGCTGCACTGCTTCCTGTCATATCAGACAATGTTGAGTTGCCAAAGCACCAAGCTTAGGTACACTATTCATAGGACTTATGGTGCACTACACACAGAGCTTTTGAAACTCAAGCAAACCCGTTTTACATTAGTGACAATGACGGTGCATCTTTGCCATGACCCAAGGGCCAAATGGCATGCATAAATGCTGAGGCGATGGGACAGTTCACACCCGCAATTTTTAGGCAAGATTTGGGAGCGGATCACAAAATGCTGAGGAAACCACTTAGTTATGATGTCAGCGCGTGTACTCACTGATTGAGTTCCTAACACAGTTGGTGATTTCTCCTGTGCTTAGAGGATGGTGATGAAGTGTGTACGCGTAGCACATCAGGATATTGTCGCGTTAGTAACTTAATTATCAGTTCAGATTAATAAGAAGTCATATCTTTTGACAGCATTACCCGCCTACCTCTCCCTCAATTTTTGTGTTGTGCTAGTAGGTGTCCATGTTGGCCTGATAGTCCAGGTGATCACACATGCGGTAGGGGAGGCGCTGCGCTGTTCATGCCAGGGCGTGCTTTTGCTCTAGTTCAAAGTTTCTGGGTAAACACTGTCCACTGGTGTCTGTTCTCATAACTGCTCTAGTTATTTCTTATTGAAATATTCTTTGCAGCGCATGTGAGGGTGGAAAACGCAAGCAAAGATCAAGACAGGTTTGTTCTCCCAAGGTGTCTTCATACATAAGAGTAAGTCGGATCTTCAATATATGAAGTAACTTAGTCAGAGGGCCTTGATTTCCTTATTCATAATATGTGCAGTGCATGTACAATGTTTTCTATAAAACTTTAATTGTTTGTCCCTGTATATGCCCTTCTTCAAAGAACCATGAACACTTGATATTGTTAGGATTTGTGCTTTCTCTCATATTGAGGACACAACTTCGGCTAATATGCAGCAATAATCATAGCGATCATTAGCTGATTACCTACGTAAGAGGATAATCTCGCTGGTCATTCATAGGTTTTTGATCGGAAACCCTTTCCTTCTACTGAAGCAACTCGGAACTCATTGTCTGGAGTTTATAACACAGCAGTCATTAAGATATCACAATCTTATTGTAACCAATTTTACGACTGTCACGTGGTGTGAATTATAGTGTTGTTGATTTTGCAGGATTATGGCCCCAAATATGCACCTCGTACAATCGCTATTCGTCCAAAGACACATTCTGTTGATTCAGGGATTCCTATGGAGAGGGTAACAGAATTCAACCAGAATTTTACCCCGAAACAGGTAACCACTTAACACATCTAGTCTGTGAAATGTAAGTGGTAATGTGTGTTTTATTCAGGTTGAGTTATAATGTGATTCCCATGTGTGAAGGTTTTGAACATGTCTGATCGGGTGTTTAGTGACTTAATATCATAGAGAAAGATGTTTTGAGTGGCTGTAAGTGTAAGAGGTTTTCAAACTTTGGTAAGAGGCTGGAAAATTTCTCCTCAGGCCTGACATCTTATTGCCTGCAAAAGTTTTCCTAGTATTAAGGAAAGTCTTGCTCTAAATATGATACACAGCGACGCAGTGTGACATTAACCAGCCACAATAACAGGGGACACCTGGAGGCATTTATATATCCTGAGCGTGCGATGTTACAATAAAGGATTAAATTTACAATCAAATTCAAAGAACATTTTCTGTTATCATTTATAGTGCACTGAGAATAATACCTGGTTTGCATGTATGCATTGATATGATGTATCCAGTCCCATCGTCTTAATACAAATCAAAGATGTGTTTGTCCAATATACTCTACAAGTCTCTGGTTCTGGTATCCCACAACAAGTTCATCGGTTTATATACGCTCCATGCTTATAATCACATTGATGAAAATGTGTTGTAATGGTTATGAGGAGAGACACATTCAGCTCATCCTTTATCGGTATATCACATTATAGGACTGAATACATCTCTTCCAAATGACTGTTTGGGCTTTAATAACTATTTAATCCTATTGGATAGGTAAAAAGTTTTGAATGAGCTACGGTGACAATAAAGTAGTGGCAAAATGGTGGCAATTGAGCATGTATAAATCAGGCAACAGCTGGAAACAGCTGGTTTTAGGATTGTGGCCATTGTGAACAAACTGGACCAACAATTTTCATCTGTACTGCAAACAAATGCTAGACAGACGTTTGTCAAAGCGTCAGTCTATAAGTATTTTTGGAAGAATTTTAATATTGACAAAGCGTCCAATCATACAACCCTCAACAATCACTAACAGGCAACCTCCCTGCCAAGTATTGCAAGCAGATATAGATATGTCAGAGTTATCGCTTCATAACTAGGGAAGGCAACTCTGTAATTAACAATAGCTGCCGTAATACCGATATTATGCAATGCGCCCCGTTTACTTCCTTATGTAATGGGGTCAATGAATATGTATGTATTATTATATTAATCTCATTTTACTATGGGAAATAATCACTTAGGTTAGCACAGTGAGATCAGACAAGTATTTATTATGTCATTGGTCCGTGGTAAAGATAAGTGCGTCGAGTGTGTGTGATGATAGATTGAGATTGGTGTTTTTTTTTCTGGCCTTGAATAAAGTGTCACGGCCTGTTATTACACCGTTCATTAAATTTGTTGTCCCCAGTAAATTTCAATCAGATGATGCTATCCAGAGATAAAATGTTTCAGCTAACCACCAACTCTGTTGGCGGAAGAGAACATTTCCTTTGCTGACTTAACTGCTGCTACCTATAATGTTAAATTGGGATTACCGGTTCATCGCTTAACGGACTTAAAATATAAAGATATTGCTCTTTAACATAGCCTCGACAAGAAATATTTTCTCGTAAGCTGACACATTTGTTATACTTGTACATGTGATCAGTGTCATTTCACGGCTGTTCTATATGCATAGTAAAATGAGCCTTTCAATTTATTCACTTAAGGTTTTCAATTAAAGTCCTTAGTTACTGCATATTGTGTTAGTGTTTTCTTAACTTTAATTTATCATGCTGTGTTTTGTCCTTGGTCAACAAAGTTATATAGAATTAGACTTAGCCGTAGTTACAGTACAATGTATGCTGATTCTATATGCTGCCTGTATGCTGCTGCATCGACTGCAGCTCAGCTTATTATAGGATTATAATAAACCCACTGCTGACCTGACAGATATACTGATACTTACTATAACCTCATAGTATCTGTATTATCATATATACATCAGTATCAGATATACGCTGCTGCTGCTTCAGTGGTATTACTACTACAACTATACAGGTAATACTACATATATTTTAATGTTGTTCTGTAGGTAGCAGTACCAGAATCATATGCCCCTAAACGCAGATATTCTAAACCAGATCAGCCTATGCTTCTAACATCTCAATACAAGCAGATGTACGCTGAAAAACCCGTAAGATTATCTTATTGATGATTTTATTGGCATGTGAAAAGATTATTTATCAGGCTTTCATATGACTGTGTATTTAGGGGGTACCAATATCTAGTAAGCATTGTTGCTATGTGTATAATGATTGTATCTAACAGTGCTGCTCAATTTTATCAGGATGTCGTACATGGTTTGTATCAGCAGCAGCAGCAGCTGTGGTGTATATTATAGTAGTATTGTTTAACTTTAGCTGCCGGTGGTAGATCGCTGGCCTACGACTCTCATATCATACAGAGCTTGTCGTGTTAGCAGCAGTGGGCAGAAGACTGAGTATACATCATCGTATAATCTGTCATCAGAACAGCTTGCAGATAGAGTAGATATGTTAGCTGTAAGATTAGCGCCTATCCGTCAGAAGGATAATCTTTTACCTGAGGAGGGAAGTAAGATGGAGACAACTACCACTAACAGAGTATGTACTATTTATAGTACTATAGCACCATGTATATCCCATCACAATTCTCTCATTAGTGTTTTGTTCTAACGGTGCTGTGCTTCAGCAGTGTAAAACATCCATGGTTCTATGGACCAATACAATCGTAATATGTTCTCATTTCATTGTGATCATAAACTTATAGAGAAATTTCTCTACAAGTTTATGATTGTGATTTACATGAGGCTGTTATATTTTTGAACTGGTAGCGCTCTGCACACCATACATTTATACTGCTGCCTATGTGTCTGTGTACAATCTCTATAAGCTGACAGCTGCATGCCAAGGAGTACATGTTCACCCACAAGTACTTCAACAGCCATATAAAACAGCAAAATAAGGCATTTTTAATTTGAAATTGGTTACAATTAAGCCATTCTCAATATGCAATTCACATGACTTGTCCAGTCTGGAAAGCTCTTTGTTTCCCTGAAATGCAGTTATCTGATGTCAGATATCTCAGTTTCATTAAATTCATACATTTATTTGTTAGGAAGCATATAAAGGAGCGCGGCAGACACCAGCGCACCTCATAAGACCCAAACACAAACCACTGGGAGGTGTTGAGCCCTTCCAGGGCAGTACAGAAAATCGTGACTCGTTTACACGCAAGCCTATTGAACCAGTCAAAGGTATGCACATGTAAAGTGTACAAATGTATGTAAGAAACCAGAAAAATGTATGATGTGTTTTAACGGTAGTGATTGGCTGGATTACAGGATTGGCATAATAGCCTACTCTTTCGCTCGTACTTACATTTAGTAACGTACAGAACAAGTTTTGATTGTCTTGCTATGGTTTTCATTGATTATAACTGCATGCTCTTAATTTTTTTAGCCTACAAGTTAAAAGACAATGAAATAATGAGTGGATCATTTGAAGGGTGCAGTGGCTACAAAGATGACTTTAAACCGAGGCATGCACAGAAAATTCAGAGGTCAGCCAGACGGTTCTGCAGCTTATAAATCATAAGTCCTATACTTACATGGTGTTATAAATCTACTACGCGTTCATGATCAATGATATTGCTATGAACCTACTAAAAAATGATAATGATAATGAATGCTTCATGTCAGGCACTTGTTCGCTTGTCCCCATTGTGTCAATGTAACAACATAGACGACAACAACGACAACAAGAACAGTATGTCGAAACACTGCATTAATATCTTTGTGATAAGTGTTGATAGTTGAGTTAGAGTTGTACAATCTCTTTATTACTCCCTTATTTGACAGCTTTGCTCCTTCATATGAATACAGACGACCGTCCGCTAAGTTTGCTAGTGAGACGACTAACCAGAAGGATTTTGTACCATATAAAGATGTGAAGAAGCAGCCATATTCTGTGATGAAATCTCAGGATCATTGGAAGGAGATGCAGAGGATGGGGGGAGATAATAATGTGGAGAGTACTTATAAGGTGAGTTATAGCCTGATTAGTAATCATCACAGGCTACTTAAACCTTCAATCATCTCTGTTTTCCACAATCTCCTCCGATCAGCAGGATGCTACTGATGGCGTGTAAATCTCAATGGCAATATTATATGAATCTGTTTTCTTTGGTAATTGTTAGCTAATATACAACCAGATTTCACTCTCTGATAGTCTAAGCACTCTGACTTTGTCAGCCTCTGCTGCGTGGGGAGCTGATAATTCTTCAGAATTTGCTTACATCTCCTCAGTCGCTTACATCAAATCAATCATAATACCTGTACTCGGCCTGTACTCGGCCTGTACTCAGCCTGTACTCAGCCTGTACTCATCCTGTACTCCGCCTGTACTGTAGCATAAATAGTAAGATTACCAGCAGCAGCAGCTGAGTTTATTTATTTATTTATACATTATAGTTGCCAGGTTACAAGCCATCCAAACCTCAGTGTGATTGCGTGATGTTTGATGATGCTGCTGCTTGTGCACATGATGACAGAAGGCGATGCAGTAGCAGATGTGTACAATCACCTGCAATAGCAGCAGATAAGATGATAACTCGAACTGTTACTGCTACTGCAGATATTCCAGCTTCCCCTCCTCCTCCTCACTCGCCTCTCGTCTATCTCCGTACTGTAACACCTCATACACCACCAGCTGCTGACCTACCTGCTGGTCATCTCTCACCTGATATCGCTCTCTCACCTGATGTCGCTCTCTCATCAAGGCCACCTTCTCGTCCCGCGTCTAACATGTCTCTATTACCCAATCATATCTGTCAGCTACACATGATGGCGATATCTACACCAGCTGGAGACTCTGCATCTCAGCAGGCATCTGGTGTTACACAACAGAGACCGACTTCTGTAACACAATGTTGCCAGTCTGATAGAGAAGTGCGGCAGCTTACTAATCCTTCCCCTCCTCAACGCGCACCTCCTGTAACATCCACGACATCGCTACATCACATCTCATCCTCTCCTACTACTAAACAGATACAACCTCTCATAAGATTCTACCCACATCGACAGCGTATCCATTAGTTATCACCGTCTGTTATCACTGTCAGGCAGAGGACTATAACACCACCCATATACGGACAGTACTCAACGTGAGGTTTAAGCTCGTAAATAGGAGGAGTTGTTCACTCATCAAGCATGGTGTGATAACTTTATCCCGACTACTATAGTGGTTATTATGTATCAGTGTAGATCATTATTCTGAATAGGAACCATTTTATTTTATGTTGCATGAATATACTGTTGCTGTTGTGTAATACACAAAACTTCAATACTCGCTTACACCAAGAAAGATGGTGGGATTCCAATTACCAGACATTTTGTTGAGCTGTTACAGCTCGGCATGAATAGAGTTCAGATAAGATTCAGATTAAAAGGCTCCCTCGTTTTGAAACAATTTTTATTAATTTGAAATGTTACAAATGCCTTTCAAGCTGCATTAGAACTTTGCATTTTGAGTTGGATACACACAACAGTAGCTGATCAAGGAATGATAACCTATAGCAATTTGATTGTGTTTTCTTTTGTTTGTCATCTCTCTCAATAGCCACTAGCCAATAAAAAACTATTTCCATGACTTTTATATGAGATTAGTCCTCTCAATAAAACAGTGGCCTCTGTTAGATCAGCATACTCCCAACCATCTGGAGATCACACGATTATTATAATAATGATGAGTTTATTCCTGCGGTTGGGGTACAGACTACATGCATATGAAGCAGTCAGTCAGTAACACCAGCTGCGGTCATCTCCAGGCTACTTATCAAAACAAAACAATATTATGAGTGATCGATGCTCCTATCATTATGTCACGTAATGTATGCATGCAGACATGTACACCAGGAGGTCATTCCTCCTGAAGGTCAATGAAGTTCTACTCCACCCATCATCAATTTCTCAAGGTTGATTTATTGTTTTTTATAGCATGATTTTCCTCAGGGCCTCAAATACGGGGATAGAGCAGATTATCAACCACCATCATCCACACTCAAGCTGGGAAAAGAGAATGTAGACATTTCTACTAACTACAAGGACGACTTCACCTTTAAATCGCAGGGCAAACCAAAGTCCTACGCTCCTACAACGACCTTCATCCGACCTGGAGTTAAGATGGATTCCTCAACAGAGGCAAAAGATCAGTTTAAAGGTTGGATGCTCACCATACACTTAAATCAAATTATGTCAAACATCACATTTTAGTGGGTCATATATAGACCAATGCATTGGCCTCTTTTTGTATTGAGGCCAATGTATTGGTCTAAATCATATTATCGTTTAATTATAACATTTATATTAGTGTATTCTGTTTGAGTTGGAGATTAGATGTTGTGGTTTTGTAAGGATATCAGGGCAAGCTGTGGCGATGTAAAAGAATGTAAACTTAATATTTTTTGTTGTTACATGAAAATACTCATGTATTTATACTTCGTTTAAAGGAGAGTTTCAACTGCCACCCCCGAGTTTCCGACCTCGATATGAGATCGATCCTAGCAGACCTCCAATGGATATGAGCACAAACTACAGCGACTCATTCAGACTCTTCAAATTTGTGAATGAAGTAATTAATGACAGGGCACAGAGTGAACAACTGCCTAGAATTACATCTCGACAGAACAGCCAGCCAGAGAAGCGTAGAATGTCGTCACATGACACAGCTCAGAATAAGTGAAGAAGTAGTAAAGTAAAATAGTGATGACAGAAAGAGAGCCTCAACTTACAAACCCTACAGGGATAAAATTTCCATCAGAATTTAAATTTCGCCATATCGCTAAAATTAATTACTGTCATTGGAATTTTCAAAATATCTCAATGATAGCTTAGATAATTGGAAATCAAAATTTGTCAATATTTAATTCCGTGAACTTGACCATTCTGAGCCAGATTGCTAACTTAAATTATGTGAATATTTTCATGCAGTAGGGTATAAAATAGGGACAAAATTCAT
>ERZ1740068.790-NODE-790-length-12692-cov-8.216903_pt1 | contig 12692 bp, 2 predicted proteins | sample MGYA00581735_ERZ1740068 | MGnify/ENA primary metagenome ERZ1740068 (study PRJEB43018, sample SAMN04849740) | marine metagenome | isolation source: floating plastic debris | place: Pacific Ocean | collected 2008-08-30 | study: EMG produced TPA metagenomics assembly... | reverse complement strand
AACCAGGATTCTCTATCGCTATAGTTTCTCTTGGTTCTATTAATAGACGTAAAATTAAATCGAGTGCTTGTTGAGTACCATTAGTAATTAATATTTGTTCCGGTTCGCAATTAACTGCACGAGAACGAGTAAGATAACGTGTAATTGCTTTTCGTAAAGGTTGATAACCTAAAGGTTCGGTTGAATAATCTAACCAGTTCAAGTTAGTATTGCAGTAGCGCGATAGCAATCTACGCCATATTTTGATTGGAAATTCGCTAAGCGCTGGTGTTCCGTAACGGAAGTTTATTTCTAATTTGGGTTCTGCTATTCTAGGAACATTTTGTATTGTAACTAAACTTTTTCCATATTTAGATAATTTAATTAATGGGAGATTAGTTTTATCTGTATTTTCGATTGGATTAGAGTAGATTAAATCATCGGGAATTTGTTGACATATAAAAGTACCGCGACCCGTTACTGTTTCTAAATAACCTTCACTTAAAAGTTGTTCGTAACTTGTAGTAACTGTAAAACGAGAAATAGCAAGAAATCTCGCTAGAGAACGAGTTGAAGGAATTCGTTCTCCTGGTGTTAGTTTTCCAGTGAGGATAGCTTGACGAAGTTCTTCATAAAGCTGTTGGTGTAGGGGTTTTGATAAATTATTGTCGAGGTTTATTGCTAAATCCATTTTATGGATATTATTAATTTTTGTAGATAAGTAAGTTTATATTTTAAAATTATTTTTGAGGTTTAACAAAGCATATATTAGAAGTTGTGTAAGATGTCATTAATTACGGTGAGCAGATGAGAACCGCATTCGTAAATAATTTGCAGCCCATGATTTTCTTTTTCCTTAACTGAAATTTTCTTGTTTTTCTGCAAGTTTGTAAAAATTATTCAATTCATCTGAAAATTTTACAAAGTTAGCAAATTCTCGGCTTTTAGCCAAATTAAACACTAGCTTTTGTGCTTCTTGTCTATTATTAGGTGATGCGATTAATAATTTATCAATCCTATTAATAATATTTCGTGATTTACTTGCAAACTTAGTGACAGTTATTTCGTACTATTTAAGTAACTGCAATTAATAATGCTAGTAAGTAACAGTAAATAATTTTATTTCTAATTTTCATATTGATAATTTAATGGCAATTCAATTATAAATTCCGTTCCTTCTCCATCAGTAGAATTACAACTCAAATGTCCTCGATGTTTTTCTACTATAATTGAATAGCTAGTTGATAATCCCAAACCCGTACCGCTACCAACGGGTTTTGTAGTAAAAAATGGGTTGAATATGTTATTTATAATTGATTTATTGATGCCAATACCATTATCCTTGATACTAATTAAGACATGTTTTTCATCTTTAAGGGAAGTACTAATGATAATTGTTGGTTTCTTCTCATGCTTTTCTCGCAAAGCGTCAACTGCATTACCAATAATATTTATGAATACTTGATTTAATTCGGAAGCATAGCAATTTACTTTAGGAAGTTGACTATATTTCTTAATGACTTCAATCTCTTGATGTTTGGTATTAAATGTGAGCTTATGCTGCAACACTAGAAGAGTGCTATCAATACCAGCATGAATATTTACGGGTTTCATTTTGGCTTCATCTAAGCGAGAGAAGTTCTTGAATGATGAGATTATTTCTCGAATACGTTGCGTTCCTATTTTCATTGAATCTAGGAGTTTAGGTAAGTCGTAAATAACAAAATCTAGGTCTATTTCATACATTTTTGCTTCAATTTCTGGTAAGGTTTGAGGATAAAACTTTTGATATAGATTAATCAAGTCAATTAACCCTAAAGCATATTCATTGGCTGGAACAAGATTACCGTAAATGAAGTTGATGGGGTTATTGATTTCGTGAGCAATACCAGCAACAAGTTGTCCTAAACCTGACATTTTTTCTGTCTGAATTAGTTGAGATTGGGTGCGTTGTAATTCTGCTAAGGTAGATTCTAACTCAGCCGCTTTTTGGGTTACTTCTTCAGTTCTTTCTTGGACTTTTTGCTCTAAGGTGTGGGAATAATTATTCAATTGACTGTAGAGTTTGGCATTCTCTAAAGAAATCGCAGCTTGAGTGCAGAGTAAATTGAGAGTGTTTATACGATTTATTGTAAATGCACCAATGGTCAAGTTATTCTCTAAATAAAGTACACCAACTAATTTACTTCTATCTAAAATCGGCATACACAGCAAGCTTTTTATTTGTTGTTTTCGGAGATATTTGTCTGCAATAAAATCATTTTGAACAATTGCATTGTCTAATACAACTGTTTTTAAACTTCGTTTGACATAGTTAATTACTGTGTTTGGAATATCTTCGCTGTTTGCAGATGCTAAACCTACCAGAGTTACATCCTGATTGCTTTTTGATAAAGCTTCAATAATTAATTCATTGTCTTTATGCAGTAGTAAGGCAGCTTTTTTTGCTCCTGCATTTTCCATAACTAATTGCATTAGTTTAGATATTAACTGTTTTAGTTGAATTTCACTTGATAGTGCTTGTGTCGCTTTAATAATGCTGGTAAAATCAAGAGCTTCAGAAATACTGCTGCTAGAACGATTAGTATGCATTTGCTGGCTAATTAATACCGATTGGTTCAAGCTTTCAAAGCTGGTTTTATTTAATGGCCCATTGTTGGAATTATGTGCTTCTAATATCGGTATTAATAGTTTAGTATGGCGTACTTCTAAATCGTTTATTTTAGCTGAACTACCCCATTTTGCATAGCAGAAATATGCTTTTTGTATATAGTTTTCCGCAATTTTTTCTTTATCCCAATCGAGATAGAATTCGGCAGCTTTCTCGTTAGCAATGGCTTCTTCATGAACAAAATTATTTTCTTTAGCTCCACTTATAGCTTTGTCATAAAGCTCAATTGCTTCAGCTTTGTTTCCTAATATTCGGTATTTTTCAGCTTCTACTAAATGGAACTTATGCAGGCAATTCTGGGGAGAATTTTCAGCCCAATACTGCATTTTGATTTGGTTTTTCTCTACCTGTTCGCTGATTTGGCTTTGCTCAATTTTATTTGCGTTTTCGTATCGAGCAAGTTTGACCAAGGAATCATAAAAATAAAACGAAACAATGCATACCATAGCTACTACACCGTCTAGGTATTCTTGCGCTCGGAGTGCAGTTTCTGCTGCTTGGTCATAGTCATTAAATAGATAACAAAGCTTGAGTTTGGCAATATACAAAAATGCTAGAGTTGTTCTATCATTGGCTTGCTCGTGTACAGATATCATATGCGACTCATTATAAGCTTCACCAATCAAATCACAGGGATGCTCCGAGCGGTTTAATAAATTGAGTACCGTTTGTCGCGAAATATATATCTGATGAAGAATATGCTCCTGCTTAAGCTGGTCTACAGCATCACCATAAGCAGCAATTTCTGTTTCCAAATTTTCTAATTCTTGACCTACCAAAATACAGTCAAAGCAATAAAAAGAAGCTGAAAAACCTGCGAATTCTAAATCACCTGCTTCTAAACCAACCTGATAAGCTTTGGTTAGCAAAGGTAGACTTTTGTGGACTGATTCTCGCCAATGTTTGATGAAATGTCCTACTAGTAATAAAACCTTTGACTCGATATCTTTGCTGTTAAATTTTTCAACTAAATTTAATGCAAGTTGACCAAATTGGGTGCCAGATTCAATATCGTCAACTATACCGCATAAGATAAAACCGTACATTGCATAGCCGAAAGCTGAAGAGGATGTATTGCCAAATTCGACAGATAGATTTACCATTTTCATGGCAACAAGAGGCAGTAATTTAGGAAATGAAATATAAGCAGCGGGAGCGACGCTGGCTAAAATACGCATTGCTGCTAATTGATATGGGTCTTCCATTTGTGGAAGATGCAACAAATCCGCGATTGACCTATTTTTTAGATTTGATTGAGTTTCTAGTAATGCTTTGTCGAAGTCAGATGGTAATGGTTGTTGGGGTAAATTGATATTTTTATCAATCAAGTTAAGTACAATAAGTGCAATTTTGACTGCTTCTAATAGCTTGGCTTGAGATATATTTCCATGAATTTTAGTGGTGTAAATATTTATTTTATCGAGTAGTGTTTTTGCTTTTTGTAATACTACTCTAGAAAGTTGCTCTGCTCCATCAAAATCAGTATTTAAATAAGCCGTTTCAGCGGACTCTTCATAAAGTGCTAAAGTTAGTTCGTAAGAAAAATGCCAACCATCTTCTCCTAATAAATCTCTACCAACAGCAAAATATTTAAATGCTGCTGCATAAGCTGTGGAAATTTTTGCTTTTTTCCCTGCAATTAAGTTTAACCGAGCTAGTTCTTCTTTTTGAGATTTAGTTACAATCAAATCCAAACCAAAATTTAGCTGGTTGACAATATCAAATATTTTTTCTTCTCTTTCTTGAAGTGAACAACTTTCTAGGAGAAGTTGACCTAATTTGAAATGAGTAATCTGTTTTTGGTTGTCAGGAATCAGTAAATAAGCAGCTTGCTGAACTCTATCGTGCAAAAATCTATATCCTGGATTATTAATATTGTCATTAATGTTGACAGCAGCGTTTTTATTTTGGCTTTCGTCGTAAATATAAAATTTATAGGATTCGTTTGTAGGTAAAATCAAACCTGATAGTAAAGCTTTCCATAAAGCATCTACGGTATCGGCTTTACTATTTTCTGAGATAATTGCCAAAATATCTAAATCAAATTGATTTCCGACACAAGCGGCTAACTTTAATACATTTTGAGTTTCTATTGGTAATTTATACAGTTGTTGAGTCATTAAATCAACCACATCATCGGTAACGGCTAATGCTTTTACCTTGCTGATATCGCATATCCATCCTCCTTGACTTACTTCCTTACTAAAAGGAGATTGAGGAGAGTCAAATTTGATTAAATTATCTTCATAAAGCGATTTCAAAAATTGCGTACTAAAAAATGGATTACCTTTAGTTTTTTGATAGATTAATTGTGTCAGCGGTTGTGCTGTTAATTGCGGACAATTGAGAGTATCGCTAATCAGTTGATTTAAGCTTTCTTCTTCTAAGGGTGTTAATGAAATTGTGTTAATTATCGCTTCTGTTTTAGCGATTTCCGATAAAGTTAATTTTAAAGGATGAGCAGGAAAAACTTCATTATCACGGTATGCACTAATTAATAGTAAATATTTACTTTCTGGCTCGCTCATCAGTAACTGTAGCAAATTTAAAGATGCTGAATCAGACCACTGTAAATCATCTAAAAATATCACTAAAGGATGTTCTTTTGTGGTAAAAATCTGAATGAATTTTTTAAATAATAAATTAAATCTATTTTGTGCCGCAGCACCTGATAATTCTGCGACGGGTGGTTGTTTACCAATAATTTGTTCTAATTCGGGAATCACATTAACAATGACTCCTGCACTGTCTCCTAGAGCCTCTAAGATATCACTTTTCCAACTTGATAATTGAGCATCATTTTCACTCAGCAATTGTCCCATCAAATCTCGAAAAGCTTGGACAAAAGCATCCAAGGGAGTATTACGATTGAACTGGTCAAACTTACCTCTAATAAAATAACCGTTTTGTTTAACAATTGGTTTATGAACTTCATTAATAATTGCGGTTTTACCAATTCCAGAAAAACCAGCTACTAGCATTAATTCGCTTTTATCTTTTGATGCTCTATCGAATGCTGCTAATAATTCCTGAACTTCAGTTTCTCTACCATAAAGTTTTTCAGGTATAATAAATCTCTCACAAATATCTCTTTGAGCAATTTTAAAATATTTGATTACACCAGTTTCTTGAAGCTGTTTTAAACAAATTTCTAAATCATGCTTTAAACCCAAAGCACTTTGATATCTATCTTCGGCATTCTTTGCCATTAATTTCATGATGATATCTGAAACTACCTCTGGAATCTCTTGTCCCCTCTCCTTGATAGGTCGAGGGTTAGGGTGAGGTTTATTTATCGAAGGAGGGGTTTCTGCAATATGACAATGCACTAGCTCCATTACATCATCTGATTTAAACGGTAATTCTCCGGTTAATAATTCGTAAAAAGTAACACCCAAAGAATAAAAATCAGTGCGGTAATCAATTCCGCGATTCATCCTTCCGGTTTGCTCTGGAGATATATAACCTAAAGTTCCTTCCAATACCGATGGGTTGGTTAAATTTTGAATTTCTCGATTAAGTAAAGAAGCAATACTAAAGTCGATTAATTTAATTTTTTTAGTTTCGGGATTAATTAAAATATTAGCTGGTTTAATATCTTTATGAATTATTTTGTGGTGATATAAAGCATCTAAGGTATCGCATAGGGAAATTGCAATTAGGAGAAATTCTTCTAGAAAAACCTTAGTCAAGCGTGATGAGAGGATATTATTTTGGGAAGTTATATTTTCTATATTCGTAAAATATTTGTTGAGAGAAATTCCTCCGATATCTTCCATTACCAAAAAGAAACCATTTTTATAAGGTTCTAAGCTGTAGGTTTGGATAATTCCGGGAAAATCTATATTTTTAGCTATGCTGTATTGATTGCGAAACTGTAACAGTTCGCTGAAACTCGGATGAGGATTTTTAAGTAGTTTAATAACTACAGGTTTTTGGTCATGTTCTCTAACAGCGCGATATACTAAAGTTCTCGAACTATCATAGAGCTTTTCTAGGACATAGTATCCGGAAATATTAATCTCAGTAGCAACCATATTCATAGTACTAAGTTCTTGAAGCTTTCAGATTTAGTGTTCCCATATCTGACCCCAAAATTTAAGTAATTAGTAACTTTGATTACAATTAAAATTATTTTTACCTATACAAAACCGAGTAAAAGCTTGCTTTAAATGCATAAATTAGCTTTTATTTTCAAATATCCGGGTTTTTAGCTGATTTTAACAGAGAAAAACTTACCCCGTCTCTGTTAAGCAGAGCTAAAAGGTAAGATTCATTTGTATTCCATCCAATTAGAATTTAATCGGTAATTCAATCAAAAATTCCGTTCCCTCTCCGGGAGCAGAAACACAAGTTAAATTACCTCGATGTTTTTCGACTACGATTGAATAGCTCGTTGATAATCCCAAACCCGTACCGCTACCAACGGGTTTTGTAGTAAAAAATGGGTCGAATATTTTATTCAAAGCTGGTTTGCTAATACCAATCCCATTATCTTTGATACTAATTAATATATTGTTATTATCCTTAAGTGAAGTGTTGATTGTTATTTTTGGTTTATTCTCTTGCTTCTCTCGTAAAGCATCAATTGCATTACAGATAATATTCAGAAATACTTGGTTCAACTCCGACACATAGCAATTTAAATCTGGAAGTTCACTATATGTTTTAATTACTTCAATTTCTGGATATTTATGATTAGAGTGAAATTTATGTTGCAAAATCAACAGAGTACTATCAATTCCAGAATGAATATCTACAGGTTTAATTTCTGATTCATCTAAGCGAGAAAAGCTACGTAACGAAAGAACAATTTCACGGATACGTACTGCTCCCGTTTGCATTGAATCAAGCAGCTTTGGTAAGTCATCAATTAAATATTCAAGCTCTATATCTTCAATTTTTGATGCAATTTCCGGTAGAGATTCAGGATAAACATTTTGATATAAGTTAATTAATTCAATTAAATCTAAAGTATATTCAGAAGCTGGGGTGAGATTACCGTAAATAAAGCTGATGGGATTATTTATTTCGTGAGCAATACCAGCAACAAGCTGTCCCAAACTAGACATTTTTTCGTTTTGAATTAGTTGAGCTTGAGTCTGCTGCAACTCTTTTAAAGTTAGTCTTACTTCTTGGGTTCTCTGTTCAACTTGTTCCTCTAAAGTATGAGAATAATTTTCTAATTTGTTATAAAGTTGAGCGTTTTTTAGAGAAATTGCAGCTTGAGTACAGAGCAAGTGAGAAATTTCTACACGATTTTGTGTAAATGCACCAATAGTTAAGTTATTTTCTAGATATAGTAAGCCAATTAACTTACCTTGCCCTAGAATGGGCATACACAGCAAACTTTTTGGCTGTTGATGTATTAAATACGAATCGATAATAAAATCCGAGTCTTGGGTAGCATCATCTAATACGATAATTTTTTGAGTGCGTTTGACATGGTTAATCAATGTGGTGGGGATGTCTTTACTATCTTGGTATGGTAAATCAAGCAGCTTTATACTTCTTGAGGTGGTAGCTACTGCTTTGAGTATTAAGCTTAAAGTATTTTCGTCGAGCAAAATCAAAGCAGCTTTTTTTGCTCCTGCATTTTCCATTACTACTTGCATTAATTTAGAAATTAATTGTTCTAATTGAATTTCATTTGATAATGCTTGTGTTGCTTTGAGAATGCTACCTAAATCCAGAGCTTCGTCAATATTGCTACTGCTACGAGTTGTTTGGAAAGTTTGATTAATAATTGAAGATTTATCAAGACAAGAGGAGAAAGTTTCGCTTAATCCTAGATTGTTTTGTTTTGTTTGTAATATAGCTGTTAGTAGTTGAGGATAGCGTTTTTCTAGGTCGTCTGTTTTGGCTGAGCTTCCCCAGCGAGCATAACAATAATATGCTTCTTGCATATAGCCGCTAGCGACTTTTTCTTTATTCCAACCCAGGTAAAATTTTGCTGCAAGTTCGTTACCTAGAGCAGCTTCATAGATATATTCATTTTCTTGAGCTTTAGTAATAGCTTGTTCGTATAAATCTATAGCTTCGCTTTTTTGTCCGTTGAGTCTTGCTTTTTCAGCTTTAATTAATAAACATTTATGCAAAACATTTTCAGGACAAGCTTGTGCCCAAACTTTCAACTTTTCTTCTAGAGAAAGAAGCGCTTGTAAATGGATTTGAAGTTCTGTTTCATCTTCAGAATTTTCAATTAAATCCAGATGCATTAATGCAACATAAAATACGCTTGAAGGGGTTTTTGCATGAGTTTTAACAGCACTTTCAATTATTTTCAGTCGAGGAATTAAATCGAGATATGCTGCTTTATTATCAAATAGATAAGCATGACGAATTTTGACTGCATAAAACCAAGCTAGAACAAAATGATTGTTACTATATTTTTCTACATGCTTGGATTCACTAAAATTGTCATCATCAAAAGTAAATGGTGTTTTTGTTAAACCTAGAAGGTTACGAATCGGTTGAAGAACACTAGCAGTGAAATTCTCTAAATTATCAAAACTTTTAATTCTATACAGAAAATCAGCACTAGTTTTTGCTATTTCATATAGTTCATTTAGATTCTTACCGTAGGTGAGCCTATCGGAACCGCTTAGCATCATCATAAAACTTACTGTTAGCCAGTTTCCGGCTTCCATACTATATTTATAAGCATTGTCATAATAGGTATCTGCTTCACGAATTGGACGACTCCAGCTATGTACATCACCAGCAAAGAGGAAATTAGTCATCCCACGGATATCAGCATTATCAAACTGTTCGCAAAGCTGCACTGCTGTTTCTCCAAAGCGTCGAGCAGTATCGTAATCTTTCAAAGCAGCAATTGATATCATCCCATAGCCGACATAGCCAAAGGGAGACATATCACTGTTTCCATGCTGCAAAGACAAAGTTGTCATCTTGGCGATCGCCAAAAATGCTAAATATGGTTGACCGCTAAGCCAAGCAGTATAAAAAAGAATTTGCAGTATTCTCAAAATTTCTGCAATTGTGGAATCTTGGATTGGGGGAAAATCAAGAATAGATTCAACGGTATGCTGTTCTAAGAATTTTTCAACTGTACTAATTTCTTCATTCAAACTAACTTGAATTACCTCTGGTTCTGTTGGCATTTCCCAGCCAAGTAATTGCAAACTTTGACGTTGAATTTCTATCGCTTCAGTATTCTTTCCCTGTAGTTGATATTGAGTCATTTGCACTCGATAAATCGCTGCTTTATCTAAAGATGTTTGAGCGTGATTCAGTGCTTCTGCATAAAGAGATTCTGCAAGTTCAAAATCACCAGATAAATAAGCGACTTCTGAACCAGAATAGTGCAAACTATAGATTAGCTCATAGTCAGTTTGCCAAGCATCTTTAGATAATAAATTAATCCCAATAGTCAAGTAACTTTTAGCCGCTTGATAAGCAACAGAAAGCTTCGCTTTTTTCCCCGCTTGTAAATTCAAACGAGCTAAATTTAGTTTTTCTTGGCTGATTTTGATTGCAGCTTGTCCAAGATTCAACTGATTTACTATGTCAAAAATTCTTTCCGCTTTTTGTTCGTCGGATAGCTGTTTTAATAATGATTGACCAATGCTCAGATGCGTTGCTTGTTTCTGTGCTTCTGGAATCAATAAATAAGCAGCTTGCTGAACTCTGTCATGCAAAAATTTATAGTTTACAACCTGTTTTGGGAGCGAAGCATCTTGTGTTTGATTATCCAGATAAAACTTATAAACTTGACTAGTAGGTAATATTAAACCAACTTGTAAAGCTTTCCATAGATGGAGAGCAGTCTGGGACTCCGAATTTTGAGAAACTATTGAAGCAGTTTTCAAATCAAATTGATTACCAATACAAGCAGCTAATTTTAAAATAGTTTGTGTTGATTCTGGCAACTTCTGTAACTGCAATGCCATAAATTCAACAACATCATCACTAAGCGATAAAGCCTTAACTTTAGAAATATCGCATATCCATCCCCCTTGACTGGAATGAGGAGAGTCAAATTTAATTAAACCATCCTCGTAAAGCGCTTTTAAAAATTGCGTACTAAAAAATGGGTTACCTTTAGTCTTTTGATAAATTAATTGTGTTAGCGGTTGCGCGATTTCTCCGGAACAATTAAGAGTATCGCCAACTAGTTGATTTAAACTTTCTTGCTTTAGTGGTGTTAAGGTAATTGTATTAACTATCGCTTCCGATTTAAGAATTTCTTCCAACGTCAAAATCAAAGGATGTGCGGGAAATACTTCGTTATCGCGATAAGCTCCAATTAATAATAAATATCCATTTTCAGATTCGCTCATAAGTAGCTGCATTAACTTCAGAGAAGCCGAATCAGCCCACTGTAAATCATCTAAGAAAATAACTAAAGGATGTTCTTTGGTGGTAAAAACTTGGATGAATTTTTGAAATAATAAATTAAACCTATTTTGTGCAGCAGTTCCCGATAATTCCGGCACAGATGGCTGTTTCCCAACAATTTGTTCTAATTCGGGAATTACATCAATAATTACCTGTGCGTTATCTCCCAAAGCTTGTAAAACTTTATTTTTCCAACTTGATAATTGAGCATCGCTTTCACCCAATAATTGTCCTATCAAACTGCGAAATGCTTGTACAAAAGCGTCCAAAGGAATATTACGGTTAAACTGGTCGAATTTTCCTTTAATAAAATAACCTCGTTGCTTAACAATCGGTTTGTGGACTTCGTTAATAACCGCAGTTTTACCGATACCAGAAAAACCAGCAACAAGCATTAATTCTCTATTACCATTTGAAACTCTACCAAAAGTAGCTAATAATTGCTCAACTTCCCTTTCTCTTCCATAGAGTCTTTCCGGGATAATAAATCTGTCACAAATATCTAGAAGTGCAATTTCAAAGTCTTCTATTTCCCCAGTCTCTTTTAGTTGATACAAACATTTTTCCAAATCATGCTTTAAACCCAAAGCACTTTGATATCTATCTTCCGCATTTTTCGCCATCAACTTCATGACGATATTATTAATAACTGGGTAAATCTCTTGTCCCCTCTCCTTGTTAAGCAGAGGGTCAGGGTGAGGTTTATTTATTTCGTGAATTTCCTTTCCTTTAAAAAGAAAAGAGTTAGATTGAGGTTGATTTATCGAAGCAGGAGTTTGTGCAATATGACAATGCACCAACTCTACCGCATCATCCGATTTAAACGGTAATTCCCCCGTTAATAATTCAAACAAAGTTACACCTAATGCATAAAAATCAGCCCGGAAATCAACTCCCCGATTCATCCTTCCGGTTTGCTCTGGTGATAAATATGCAAGGGTTCCTTCTAAAACATTAGGATTTTTGATTTCTTGAGTTTCTTTAGGTAGTAAAGAAGAAATACTAAAGTCAATTAGCTTAATTTCTTTTGTTTCGGGATTAATTAAAATATTTGCTGGTTTAATATCTTTGTGAATAACGCGATTTTGATGGAGATTATGAAGAATATCGGTAATTTGTATTGCAATAGATAAAATATTTTGTAGGGAAGTGATATTTTCTCCAGCCATATATTCACTCAGCGACACCCCTTGCATATCTTCCATTACCAAAGCATAGCCATTTTGGTAATTTTCCAAGCTATAAGTTTGTATGATTCCGGAATAGTTGAGATTTTTCCCGATGGTGTACTGATTGCGAAACTGCAACAATTCATTGAAATCAGGATGAGAATTTTTGAGTAGTTTGATAACTACAGGTTTCTGGTCAGCCTCTCGAATAGCACGATACACTAGGGTTCTCGAACCGTTGTAGAGTTGTTCTGTTATCTGATATCCGGAGATGCTAACCATGCTGCTGTGAGTTTATCTAAATACTTCCAGATTTATTGTTCCCACATCATTAGATAGAATTATAGTTGAGTCAGTATTTCTTATACTCAATTGTCCTTAGAGCAAGATGCTCCTTAATACAAACCATTTATTTTTGCCGCAATAATTACCTTAATTGAAAATTAATCTACAAAGCTGATAAGAATGTAGAGACATATCAAAAACATCTCTACATTCTTTTCCATCTGTGA
>ERZ1740068.788-NODE-788-length-12711-cov-8.878003_pt1 | contig 12711 bp, 7 predicted proteins | sample MGYA00581735_ERZ1740068 | MGnify/ENA primary metagenome ERZ1740068 (study PRJEB43018, sample SAMN04849740) | marine metagenome | isolation source: floating plastic debris | place: Pacific Ocean | collected 2008-08-30 | study: EMG produced TPA metagenomics assembly... | reverse complement strand
GCCAATGAAGTCACGGCATAAGTGACAGGATTTGTAAAATCGTTTGTGGTAGTACCGGATGATTGTGCGGCACTGTTGACCATGGCACTGCCTCCATTGGATAAGATAAATGACGCCGCTAAATCCGTTACATCAGTGGCTTCCGGCACATAGATTAAAATCGTCTGAGCATCTACATCCAGTGTAACATCGGAAATGCTCACGCTACCCAAGCCGAAAGACAGGATCTCTGCGCCCGTTTCCTCTATCGTGACCTCCCAATCCTTGGTTTCGCCTGCCAGGGAAGTCACCGAATAAGTCAATGCACTACTGAAGTCATTCTCAGTGAGGTTACTTGTCTGCTCAGTACTCCCCACAAAAACATCGGCACCATCAGAGATGGTAAAGGCCGCCTTCAAAGCTTTCAGATTCAATTCTTCAGAGATATAAACGGTGATCTCCTCATTGTCATCATCAATTGTGACATTGGAAAAAGCAGCTGCTTCTATGTCATAAGTAGTGATATTGGCGCCCACTGGGATGAGCGTGACTTCCCAGACTTTTTGTTCACCCGCCAGCGAAGCCACATCATAAGTCAATGTGCCGGTAAAATCATTAGTAGTAGCCCCTGATACCTGCGGTACCGCACTGACGGCCGCTCCTGCACCAGTGGATAATTCGAATGAAGCTGTCAAATTGGTGATGTCTGTTTCTTCGGGCACATAAATGAGTACAGTCTGGTCTGATTGATCGATGGTAATATCCGAGATCCCCACATCATCCAAGGCATAAGCCAGGATCTCAACGCCGGTCTCTGTTACACTTACCTGCCAGTTTTTCACTTCTCCTGCCAGGGAGGTAACCCGATAATTGACCGTACTGCTGAAATCATTGGCTGATACCCTGCTGGATTGCGTCACACCACTGACACTAGCTACTGCGCCAGCAGAGATGGTAAAATCTGCTCTCAGGCTCTTCAGGTCAAGCCCTTCCGAGATATAAACGGTGATCTCCTCGTTGACTTCATCAATCGTTACAGCTGAATAAGTAATGCCACTGATGTCAAATGTAGTGACCTGGGCACCTGCCTGTAACACAGTGATTTCCCAGTCAATTGCTTCACCTGCGAGAGAGCTGATCGTATAGGTCAAAGGGTTGGTAAAATCGTTGGTAGTAGTACCTGACACCTGCGCCAGTCCGCCCACCTTAGCTGTGGCACCGCCCGATAATACGAAAGAAGGAACCAGGTTATCTAAATCGATGCTTTCTGGAATGTAAGCCAGAATAGAATAATTGATGGGGTCAATCTGTACGTTGGAAACGGACACGCCCTGCAACTGAAATGACAGGATGTCGGATCCATTTTGGGAGATAAACACATCCCATAGCTGTACCTCTCCGGCCAGTGACTCAACGCGATAGGTCACCTTACTACTGAAGCTGTTCTCCGTCACATTACTCTGCTGATTTACACCGTTGACTGTCGCCACGGCACCACTGGAGAGAGAGAAGGATGCCACCAAAGCATTGATATTCAGTTCGTCAGACACAAAAACTGAAATGGTCCTGGCATCATCGTCTACTGTTACCTCAGAGAAGTTGGCCGCCCCTATGTCATAAGCAGTGATGGCAGCGCCCACCGGTAAGATGGTCACCTCCCACTGTTCCTGCTCACCCGACAAGGCGTTGATGTCGTACAAAACTGCATTGGAAAAATCATTGGAGGAAACACCAGATACCTGTCCGTTGCCCCCTACTGAAGCACTCGCACCATTTGACAAGACAAAAGAGGCGACAACATTGGCGATATCAGTTTCTTCCGGTACATAGACCAGGATTTCATGATTGGTCGAGTTGATACTCACATCTGAAACGCTCACGCCCTGCACGTCATACGACAATATATCTGTGCCAGTCTCTATCACATCTACCTGCCAGTTTTTCACCTCTCCGGCAAGCGATGCGACCTGATAGGTCACTGTATTGCTGTAGTCATTTTCAGAAACACTGCTCAATTGCGTCACACTTCCAATCCTGGCAACCGCGCCGTCGGATACCGTAAACGCGGCCCTCAATGCATTGATATTCAACTCCTCCGAGATGTAGGCAGTGATGCGCTGTGTATTTTCATCGATGATGACATTTGCATAATTGGCAGCAGTGATGTCAAATGTTTCTATTTGAGCACCTACCGGTTCAATGGTAACGATCCAGTCCTGCTCCTCTCCGGCCAGGGATTTGACGCTGTAAGTCCGGGCAGTCCTAAAATCATTCACGGTCGTTCCTGACACCTGCGCATTCCCGCCTACCGTAGCCGTCGCACCGTTCGATAGCGAAAAGGAAGCGGTTAGGTTTTCGATGTCCGTTTCCTCCGGTACATAAATCAGGATTTCGTGATTGGCTGCGTCGAGGTTGACATCAGCAACTGAGACACCATCGAGTGAATAGCTCAGAATCTCAACGCCTGTTTCGACGACATCTACCGTCCAGCGCTTTTCTTCGTCAGCCAGTGAAACCACCTGATAAGTGGCTGTTCGGCTAAAGTCATTTTCTGTAACATTGCTACTTTGGGTCACGCCTCCTACACTTGCTACAGCACCATCAGACAAGGTGAATGAAGCTCTCAAAGCATTGATATTCAACTCATCAGAAATGTAAACAGTAACGGCTTGTGCAACATTGTCAATGGATACGCTGGAAAAATTCGCCGCATCAATATCAAAACCCTCAATGACCGCACCAGCCTGTTCCACAGTGACTTCCCACTCCGTCTGCGCTCCTGCCAGCGAACTCACCTCGTATAAAACAGGGCTACTAAAATCATTGGAAGTAACTCCTGAAACCTGATTGGTGGCACCTATCTGAGCAGAAGCACCATTCGATAAGGTAAATGAAGCTGTCAAAGCATTGATTGCGTTTTCTTCCGCTACATAGATCAAAATCTCATTCAAAGACTCGTTGATTTCCACCTTGGAAATCGTGACACCATCCAATTCATAGTCCAGGATATCGGTTCCCGTCTCTGTTACACTTACCTGCCAGTTTTCTACTTCTCCGGCAAGCGATGTGACCCGGTAGTTCAGTATGTTGCTGAAATCATTCTCCGTCACATTGCTGGTCTGACTTATTCCGTCAACAGTCGCTACAGCGCCGTCGGACAAGCTAAATGACGGTCGCAGTGCATTGATATTTAATTCTTCAGAGATATAGACAGTCACTGTCTTAGCACCCTCATCGATGGTGACATCAGAAAAAGTGGCAGCTGCGATATCAAAAGACTTGACGTCTGCTCCTACCGCAACTACCGTTACATCCCATAACTGCGACTCTCCTGCCAGTGAGTTCACCACATAGTTCACTGTCGTGGAGTAGTCGTTTTCTGACACACCTGCTATTTGTACGTTGCCTCCTACCTCAGCACTTGCTCCACCAGACAGTGCAAAAAGTGCTTTCAAAGCGGTGATATCCACTTCTTCGGGCACATAGGCCAATATGGTATTATTCCCCTGATCTATGGTAATGTCAGACGTAGTGACGCCATCAAACAGGAAAGAGATAAACTCCGTTCCCGAAGGCGTCACCGTGACTGACCACGTGGCAACCTCCCCAGCCAGTGAGGTTACCTTGTAAAAAAGGGTACCGCTAAAATCGTTTTCTGTCACATTACTGGTTTGAGACACACCCGAAACCTCCGCCGTCGCACCATCAGACAGGGTAAAAGATGCCTTCAAAGCATTCGGGTTCAATTCTTCCGAGATGAAAACCGTAATCGTTTGAGTCGTGGCATTGACCGTAACATCGGAATAGTTAGCCGCTACAATATCAAAGGTTTCAATGGCCGCTCCTGCCTCAATGACGGTAATGGTCCAGTTTTGTACTTCTCCTGCAAGGGACGCTATGTCATAAGTCAACGGATTGGTAAAGTTATTGGCAGTCACCGCAGAAGTTTGCACATTCCCTCCTACCGTTGCCGAAGCTCCCGCTGAAAGCGTGAAGTCGGCCACCAGGGAAGTTACATCGGTTCCTTCAGGCACATAGAGTAGGATTTCCTGCGCGTCTTCGTCCAAGACCACACTGGAACTCGCCAAACCATCAAATGCATATGCGACAATTGCTGATTGTGCTTCCGTGACGGTCACCGTCCAGTTTTTCACTTCTCCCGCCAGAGAAGTAAGTGCATAGGTAACGGCACTACTGAAATCATTCTCTGTGACATTACTGGTCTGATTGACCGTACTCACCTGGGCCGTAGCCTGATCAGATAGTGTGAAAGCGGCTTTCAGTGCATTGATGTTGAGCTCTTCCGAAATGTAAACAGTCACCGTTTGTGCAACTGCGTTGATGGTGACATCCGAATAGTTGACTCCCGCAATATCAAAACTCGTAAATGCTGCATCCACCGGGCTCACGGTCACGTCCCATGATAAGGTCTCACCTGCCAGTGACGTCACCTCATAAGTGACTGTACTGCTGAAATTTTGAGCACTGGTTCCGGAAGTCTGAGTGACAGCGCTTACGGAGGTAACACCGCTGTTACTCAATGTAAATGTTGGTGTCAGGGCTGATAAGTCAGTTGCTTCCGGTACGTAAACCTGTATGGTTCTGTTCGCTTCATCTATCTGTACACTACTGGGAATCACTGCAGGCATGTTGAAAGTCTGGAAGACCGACGATGTCTTTTCTACCTCTATTGTCCAGGTCTGGCGATCACCAGCAGAGGACTCGATTTCATAGCTGACTTCATTGGTAAAATCTACGGTACTGAAACCACTGGCCTGCAAAGCACTTGCGATAAAAGCATCGGCCCCAGCCGAAAGCGTAAATGTTGGCACCACCGCTGTGATGTCCTGTGATTCAGCTACAAATACCTTAATGGTCTTGGCAGCATTGTCTATTGATACGGTACTATTGGAGATCGCAGGAAAATCAAAGGTTAGTATCTCAGCAGAGCCTTTTTGTACGTTCACGGTCCATTCTATCAGCTCATTGGCCTGAGACAGTACCTCATAGGTGACATCACTAGAAAAATTGTTGGTGGAAACACCCGAGGTCTGCAGGTTGCCGCCGACACGCGCTACAGCACCAGTAGACAAGGTGAAGTTGGCAACAAGGTTAGACAGGTCAACTGCTTCAGGCACGTTGACCAATATCGTTTTGGTACCCTCATCGATGTTGACCACCGAGTTGGCAACGCCATCAAAAGAAAAACTGCTGACCTCCGCGCCAGCCTTTTCAACATCAATAGTCCATGTGAGGGTATCCAGGTCAGAAGAAACAATGGTGTAAACAACCTCGCTGGAAAAGTCGTTGGTTGTTACACCGCTGTTCTGTGTTGTGGAGTTGACCAATGCGATGGCACCATCTGAAAGGCTAAAAGAAGCCGTAAGTGCCGATATATCTTCATTTTCGGGAACATATACGGTGATGTTATTCCCCAATATCTGCGTGCGTGTACTTGACAGGTGATCAAAAGAAAAGGCAGTAATCTCCGCTTCGCCATCTACATTTTTCAGCAGTATCGGATCTTCGAAGCTGCCGGCATCTCCGTCTACTTCAAACTCCAGGTCATTGAGCAGGTCAAATACTGCATCGCTGGATTCATCATAGTACTTGAAAGTAATGTCTTCTCCGGAGGAACCGTAGATGAGGAAGAAAGCAAAGTAGCGGTCTAAGGAGGGGCTGTAAACCAGCGAGTTGACTCCACGGACCTGACCTCCCACAAATGCGGCAATCAAACCGCCGTCGGAGCGAATTTCTTCGTGATCGATTTTTACAATCCCTTTGACCGTCATCGTATTCTCAAAGGCAGTTGGATTAACCGACCATGAGGGTACCTGAGCGTATACAATAGCGGTGAAGAGACATAAGGCGAATACACACAAAATCTTTTTCATTGGTGACAATTTTGTTGTTCTCAAACTTTTTCTCGTTCTGTTGCACCTCTGGAAGTCTCTAAGAATAATTCAATTCTTTATTCCGTCCGTGCAATACAATATTCGTATAAATAGGGGTGTGGGATTGGGGTATTTAGTAGACATCTGGCGGACATTGGGTCATCGGGCCCGATTCCTTGTAGACATCCAGTAGACATCTGGATAGATAAATTGGAATAGTGCTATTGGATTGTAGCGTAAATGCAAAAAGATGTTGTTAGTCTTTTGTGAGGACCTGCCGGCAAGACGGGCACAAAAGGTTTGAGGGATCTCCTGTTGCTCATAATTCTGGCTTCCTTTTGTAATAAATGTCTCTAAAGGGCTACTTATCAGATAGCATATTTGACTGAAAACAACATGACAAAGAAAAAACGCAATCAATACCTCATTTTTGTACTGATATTCTTGTTGGCGGCAATAGGTTCTTTTTTCTTCTTTAAAATACTGAATGAAACAGGCATGGAGCTCTCCTGGGCCCCAAAACTGGAGGGTAAAACTGAAAAAATCATTGGTATTGCAGGGATGGTTCCCATGTTGTTTGTGATCCTGGGAATACATGAGTTGGGACACTTAATCACGGGCTTGTACCAGGGATTTCAATTCCAGTTGTTCATTGTGGGGCCGCTGGGAATCAAACGCGAAGACGATCGGGTGAAGGTCTACCTCAATAGAAGCATGGCCATGTTTGGTGGTGTTGCTGCAACATCACCCACTAACACCGATGATGACAATGCCCGAAAGTTTGCTTATATTCTATTGGGTGGCCCACTCACCTCACTGATTGCAGGCATCCTGATGATTGGACTTGCAGGGCTAATGACTGGTGTTCCCGCATTCTGGGGCCTGACAGGAGGGGCAATGTCCATTGCCATTTTCTTTGCAACAACTATCCCTTCAAAAACGGGCATGTTCTTCACTGACCGCAAGCGCTATCAGCGTCTCATCATACCGGGACCCGATCAGGATGTGGAGCTGGCTCTTTTGCGAATCATGGGACAATACAGCAAAAAACAATCTTATAAAGACCTGTCGCCAGAGGACATTGCTTTAGTCACTGCTGATTCGCATGACTTCATTAAGATGACGGGCTTGTTGTACCAGCTATGCCGTGAACTGGAGACAGAGAAGTCTATCAGTGAAGCCTCTCAAACGCAATACAATGAGGTAGCAGCAGGAATGAGCGCAGCTATACAGAAAGCTTTTGAAGGAGAAATCAACCGGATGAAGCAGTTACATGAATCTCCCGAACTCACAGAAAGTCCTTGAGTCTTTTCATCATTTCATCTTTGGTCTGCATACCTGACTTTCGCCACTGTAACTTGCCATATTTATAAAAACAAATGGTAGGGACACTTTTGATATTCATTTCTGCGGCCAGGCGTTGGTTCTTGTCCAAGTCAATTTTGATGACGCGTACTTTGCCACGGGTCTCTGCTGCTATCGCTTCCAGCATGGGCGAAATGACCTTACAAGGCTTGCACCAGGTAGCAAAAAAGTCTACGAGGATCAGGGGATGTGATTTGACTTGTTTCTTGAATTGACTGCTCATGTGCCGTACTGTGATTTCGGTACAAAGTTATTGTTAAACTAATTGAGCTGTGTACATAAAATGATGGTTTGTACAATTCAATACCTTTTTTACGGAGTAACCTTCGAGCATAATTGTAAATTCTGCGCTCGGGATTGAACGGCCTGTTTGAGCCCGATGGGGCCATGCGGGTTGGACTGGCGAGTAGTGAAAGCCCGTTAAAGCGCCCAAAAACTAAAGGTCATTCTACTGATACTCATCATTGAACGAAACACCATGATCATATGCGCAATAAGTCCAGAATAGCTTGTACAATCCTATTATTTGAGCTTTTTTCGTTTTTCATATTTAATACCTTCCTCCTGTTGGCCCTGAGGTGGGATTCGGCTGCGTAACGCTCCAATTCTGCCTGCTTCTCTTCCTCAGTCTTTTCCTTCCACTGCTCAGCGATCCTTTCCTGGATTTTAGTGCCCTCCTGATAGATTTGCTGCTGCCGTTCTTTCATCAGTTGCTCCGCTTCCGCATCGGGGCCTACCTTTTTCAAGGCTTCGACCACCTCTTTCACTACATTGGGCACCGGATCTTTGAGGGCCTCTTTCAATAGAGGAAGGTGCGAATGATCGCGCATTTCGCCCAAATGAAATGCTGCACGGGCACGATCCTGAAACGACCCGTTTTTCAACAGACCGATCAGTTTTTTGGCATTATTCGCGTGTTTATCTGCTTTTGACATCATGATGATTTTCAGTAGTTAGGAGTATTACTTTCTGGCGTCGAAAGTTAAGCATTTTCAACTGAACGCAAACAACCTGGCAGCCCCTGGCCTATCCAAATACTACCAGTTCTACTATGTCAAAAAGACTCGATGAGCCAGTAAGTAGCATTTGGATCACGTAAATTATGGACTCAATTGGAGTCCTTCGAAGTCATTGACTCAAGTGATTCCAATAATAAAATTATTCTTGACTGGGCGTCCCCGACAAGTAGGACTACCAACAAAATATCAGCGCTTCCCAACAATCCACCTGCGTCTTACTCCAATCCTATTTTACAAAATGCAGATACCTCAGAAATTGCCGGTATAATCAAATTCTAAAACAGCGAATTATGAAAAAAATATTGATAACACTAACGATGATTCTCATGGGATTTACCACCATCACGGCACAAAGCAAATCTGATAAAGAGGTGAAAGCCATTGCCAAAACATTTGTACAGGCCGCAGACGTGCAGGATGCTGATTTGCTCGCTTCGGTTTTGTACGAGGATGCATTGCAGTTTGTGCTCTTCGGGCCCAAAGTGATGAAGATGACTGGCAATGACTTTGTGGGAATGATCAAAGCTAAAAAGCTTGGAGGCACTCCCAGAAGCACCTCCTTCAAACATGTGGCCGTGGAAGAAAATGATACTGCCTCAGTGACGTTACAAGCTACCAGCAATGAGTACGACTTCATCTATCACCTCAACCTGTTCAAGCATGAGGGTAAATGGAAGATTTTCACCATCAATACGAGAGTCAACCCAGTGAATGGATAAGGTCCACAGATTTATAGACGCCTCGCCAACTTATGCTGGGTCTTTCATGGCAGCAACAAGTAGGCAATAGGCAGTTGGCAGTAGGCAAAATAGACGCTGTCAATGATAGTGTAAACTGAATACAAAGACCGAATCATTGACAAAAGCTCAACTGGCCTATGCTTTTGGGCTTTTGTTCCTTCACAACGGACACATAGGATTATGATCGAGAATTCCCGTAAATTACTTAGCCAATGGAGACAACTCTGATCAAAAACAGGTGGAAGATCGTTTTCGGTGTCTTGTCGGTACTGGCATTGATCACCTCGTTTCAGCTTTCTTTCAAAATGAAGGTAGACAGCACCGCTGGTTTTCTGATGCTATATGGCATCCAGTTGATCATCTGGTACATCTGGGGCGCTTTGACTTTCTTCATTTACAGGCTCTCGCCTCGCCTCTTCGCCTTCAGGGGGGTTATTCCCGTACTACTCCATACGCTGAGCGGCGTCTTTTTTGTGGTGGTCTTCCTCATGCTGTATGCCATCATCTACCACCTTGTCACACAATTCTCCATTAATGGCGCATCGGGTACATTCAAAGCTTTATTTACCTCCTCGTTTCACTGGTATCTCATCTTGTACTGGATCACAGTAGGGCTGGAATACTACCTGAGGATGCAACATCAGCTCAAAGACCAGGAATTGCTGAACGTAAAGCTGGATGGTGAACTACATGCGGCGAACCTGAAAGCACTGAAAATGCAGCTGAACCCTCATTTCCTGTTCAATAGTCTCAACACGGTCTCTTCTATGGTGCGTGCCAGCGATGCACAAAAAGCCAATATGATGCTGGCCAGGCTCAGTGAGTTTCTAAGGGAAGTACTGGCTGATAAAAACAAACAGGTGATTCCTATCGCTGAAGAGCTCGCCTATGTCAAAAAATACCTGGAAGTAGAAAAACTCCGATTCCTTGACCGGTTGGAACTACAGTTCTCGGTTCAGAAGCAGGCGGAGCACCTGATGGTGCCCAGTTTACTATTGCAGCCGCTGGTTGAAAACGCCATGAAGCATGGAATTGCCAAAAAAGCAGATGCGAGGCACCTGACGATCGCCATAGTAGCAGCCGAAGACAGATGTCACCTGGAAATTTTCAACGAAGGTCCCCCACTGGACGACAGCAAACTGACGATGCTGACCAATAGTGTGGGCTTGTCCAATGTGTTGAATCGTCTGAGTCACTTCTATCCTGATGCCCATGACTTTTCCATCAAGAATGTTACCGGAGGCGTCAAGGTCCATATTGCCATTCCTTTCACTCCCATACAAGTTACTGACGGAAAATGAAGTGCCTGATAGCAGATGACGAACCCCATGCACTGAGGAGCATTGAGATCCTGCTGGAAAAGGTCCCTGACCTTACCGTGGTGGCTACCTGCAATGACGGGCAGGAGGCATTGAACCAAATCATCCTTCACCGACCAGATCTCATCCTGCTGGACATTCAGATGCCTGGGCTGAATGGATTTGAAGTGGCCGAGCAGGTTCTGACGCATTATCATCCCCAAATTGTATTCATCACAGCATACGATGAATATGCCATCCGCGCTTTCGACATCAATGCGGTCGATTACATTGTCAAGCCTTATGATGACTTACGGTTTTACAAAGCGCTCAACCGGGCAAAGGAGCGCTATGAAAACACCAATCTGCCACAAGCCAATTATCAGGCGGCTGTCAGTACCTATCAGTCGTTTCAATCTACGCAGATCAGGCACATTAGCGTGCGGACAGGCAACAGCATCAAATTTGTGGAAGACCAGTCAATCGTTTGGATAGAGGCTGCAGACCAGTATTGCAATATCCATACAGCCTCGGAAAATCACCTCATCAGAGAGTCTATGCGCTTTTTCGAAGAAAATCTGGACCCTAAATTATTCTTTCGCGCCAGCAGGTCGGCAATTATCAATATCAACTACATCAAAGAACTGCAACTGTACAAAAAGAACCGGTACCTTATCCTGCTCAAGACGGGCGATGAGGTGGAACTTGGTGCCGGTAAGCTGGAGGCGTTGAAGCAGCTAAAATCATTTGGATGATACTTGTCTGTACCTTTTCATTCATTGTAAAATCAACAATTGCTATTCAAATTTCATTATCCAATACAAATAGTTGATATTAGCCGCTTTAGAACGGCGTGCCGCAGCGGATAAATATTTAACAACCAGTGAGCACAACATACCGTCCGGGTCATCATTGAAATAACGAGGAATGAAAAGGCAAGCAGCACTACCTTTTATATTTGTCACTGCATTAATAGACATCATTGGCATTGGGTTGATTATACCAATTACCCCAAAGCTAATACAGGAAGTAAGCCAGCTCTCTGATGACGATGTGGCCTTCTGGGGAGGACTTTTGTTTACCTCTTATGCCTGCATGCAATTCTTGTTTGCACCTATCCTGGGAGGACTAAGTGATCGCTATGGCCGAAGACCGGTACTATTGGCAGCCTTACTTGGATTTAGTATTGATTATGTGGTGGTTGCCCTGGCGCCTACGCTGGCCTGGATATTCATTGCCCGACTAATTTCAGGAGTTTGCGGATCCAGCCTTACCGTAGCCAATGCCTACATCGCCGATATCAGCACACCGGAAAACCGTGCCAAAAACTTTGGAATGATTGGCGCAGCCTTTGGGCTTGGGTTTGTCATCGGACCCGCGCTTGGAGGCGTATTGGGAGAAATAGGCACAAGAATTCCATTCTTTGTGGCTGCAGGTCTCACCTTGCTCAACTTCCTCTACGGCTACTTCTTCATTCCAGAATCACTCAAAGAAGAAAACAGACGTTCCTTCTCATTTGCGCGTTCCAACCCTTTCGGCACCCTGCAGCGGTTGTTCTCTTATAAAAAGCTGGCGGGATTACTCGTTTGCCTCATTTTTGTGTACATCGCAGCCCACGCGACACACTCCAACTGGACATTCTTTACAGAATATAAATTTGGGTGGAGTCCTTTGGACATCGGCTTGTCGCTGATGTTCGTTGGCGTGATGGTTTCAGTGGTACAAGGGGTGATCGTTGGGCCATTTGTCAAGAAAAACGGAGAGGTGAAAGCAGTCTATGCAGGATTGTTTTTCAATGCGGTAGGACTGTTTGCCCTGGGAATGGTATCGGAATCGTGGATGGTTTATGCCGTCATAGTTCCCTATTCACTGGGCGGACTGGCAGGACCATCCCTTCAATCTATCATGACTAGTCAGATCGCTGAAAACGCACAAGGCGAATTCCAGGGAGGATTAACCAGCCTGGCTACTTTCACCAATATATTTGGTCCATTGATCATGACTACGCTGATCTTCAGCTATTTTACCGATCCCAAAAACGGCTATGACTTACCAGGCGCGCCTTTCTTCCTGGGTACAATTTTGGCTATTATCGGGGTCATGATTGCCTATAAATCACTGAGCAAGCATCATTCGGCCAAGGTGGTGAAAGGTTGAGGGTTGAGGAAGCTTAGCCGTACTAGTGTTGAAGGTATGCTAATCATGATTCTGCGCTTGCATAATTCTCCCACACTGGGCATAGATTCCGATCTATGTCCTACGTGTTCTCGTAGCTTTCTTAGCGATTCAGTTGCTATCATACCTTCCCCAAACACGATTCCTCAAGCCTGTAAGAAACAGACTGGGTAATTGGGTAGTCGCTGCCAGCCATTACCAGGCGAAAAGAAATGGCAATAGCATTTATGCATTCATAGCT
>ERZ1740068.787-NODE-787-length-12715-cov-10.561611_pt1 | contig 12715 bp, 9 predicted proteins | sample MGYA00581735_ERZ1740068 | MGnify/ENA primary metagenome ERZ1740068 (study PRJEB43018, sample SAMN04849740) | marine metagenome | isolation source: floating plastic debris | place: Pacific Ocean | collected 2008-08-30 | study: EMG produced TPA metagenomics assembly... | reverse complement strand
AGTATAGACTGTAGCATTATCATTATATTACATCGGCATGAATTTCATTATTTTAGATAATCAGTTATGTCATGCCACCACTTTTCCATGCAGCTTGATTTGTCACCTGTTTATCGGTGTGACAACTGAGCAACATGAGAGTGAGCCAACTACCTACATGAATGACTTTCTTTATATCATATCGAGTTTTCCATTATCAAAATTTTACAGGTTTTACACAAATTGTATTTTTGTACGATGACAATGTACTATAATATTTTTATTATGAGTAATATATTTATTTTCTTACCATTTTGTGGTTATGATTATTTCCTAGTGTACCCTTTTTGCATTATTTTGGTGGCATTACAACAGCAATCGCATTCAGGGCTAGAACTACCGCGGAATTTATTGATCAAATTGGTTCTACACATATATTTTCACTTTGTGCCATGTACTATTTTTTATCAAGTAACAGCTCATTGATGTAGCTCAGTAGTGATTTAAATGATGAAATTGTATGGAAATACATTGTATGTCGTTACGTGTTATTTGTACTATGATTATATATTATAAAAAGCTTGCCGAGTGAAGGCCTATAAGCAGTATTTTCAAACTGCGATACTTTGAGATCAAATGGTGCAGTTGAACAGGCAGCCTCCAAGAGCTGTATGAAGTTCACTGATTGGATGATTGAGACTTACTCCTTCATTGGATTCCAGCTCTATGGCTATTTGCTGAATACACATGTACCAGTGGTACCTGTATTCCAAAGCCAGGCACTAGCCAACACTTTGGCATGGATACAAAACTGCTCTTAGCCCCTATAATGACGTGGGAAAGGTAGATAGCTCTAACAAACAATCAGGGAAAATCAATTTCTTGGTATATTTGCTCTCTTGATTATGAATATTTTATATCCCCTAGTCTATTACAATTTTGAGAAGCACAGGAAGAATTAAGGCACTCCTATTACCTTATTGACCTCCAATATTGCTGCTGAAGCTTGGAGATCTTCTGACATCCTGTGGCTAATATAGCATCCTGTCTTTTAACTAATTCTGCAATAGCCTAACTTGCCAAGAAGTGAAAGAATTTTTTTTGTTCCAAGGACTTTTTGAGCCATTTCATGACATTCTAGTTATTGTAGTATAAACCATGGATAGCTGAGATTCTATAAATGTCATACCAGTCCGGCATAATTGAATGCTATACATGCTGTAAGTATCATGTTAATACAAATCACAAGGTTTGAAAAATGCGCTCGCAGATCCATAATCAGCAGGTTCTCAGCTTTCCAACGACGTATAGTAAAAAGGTCCTCTTCAATGCCCAGATGAAGCTAATTTTAGGGCCTTGGTAGTTGGTACCCTGACTAATGCAAGTCACAGCCTTGTCATTCATTGGAGCGTCTGCCTGCAACAGTAATGTAAATTGTAGCACATTGACAACCTCAACTCACGGGTATATATAATATTTACAATTCTGTTGGTTTCAGTCTCTCATTTCAAAGATAACTTGGTAAATCACATACCAGAATCATGTTATCATTTATAAATCAGAACTTATCCTCCCACGTTAGTTGGGAGCGTAACTCCATACCCTACGGGGATAAGCATTATTATGACCAATTGGGATTATTGCGACCACTCATATCTCTAATGAATGACTACCGTTTCACACTTTGCTTTGAGGTAGTCTCTGCACAACCCATCAATTCCTGGGAGCGGGCAGCATTAATTTTTGCTGTAAATGTGATTGTATATATATATGATTAGGCCTACTACTGAGTTGTGATACAATCAGGTATACGTTGTTTAGTGGCCTTTAGTGTAGAGTAGAATTTTTATTTGCATCAAAATATATGTGGCGCTGCTGTCATAAATAATTGAAGGAATCAATTACATGAAACATTTTGAATTTTTTATTATCCTTATGGTATATCATACTATTGTACATTGAACGATTAGCAAACCTCATGAATCAGATTTTGATGCCTGAAAAAACATGGAACTATCTTTGATTGACACGATTAATTGGAAATTAATAATATCCATGCATGGAAGTCAACATGCCATTGAAGTTGTTAAACAGGAAGACAATTGATACTGATATCATCTTATATTGATCTCCAATAGGCTCCTTTGGCTGTAAAATATTTTGGCATATTCTGTCAGTCTTTGCTTGTATGGCTTTATTTGCTGGTCAATAACTCACTCTACGTCGCATTGCCAAGGAGGTAAAAGTTATTTGTAGTTGTCATTTTGTCATCTCTTGCAGGACATGCTGAATTTTTTTTGCACTGTGGGATCTGGAAAGCAGAGATCTTATACATTGTATATCACGCCGTAAGGCATAAGTGTGTGTTCTCTTTAGCTCCGCTTTTGAGTTCACAATAAGGTGTGAAATGATAATATTACTTGGCTAATTATGTTGTAATTATGCTTAAATTTAATGTTTCAATTGTACCTGAGAGGTGGTATTGACACTGTTATGTCATTATTATTAATCTAACGGAGTTCAATGTGCGATAAAATAATATGTGGCCAAGATAGCTGTACCCCCAAGTGCTAATCAATATCCCATTAATCACCGTGCTCTTATTGTTTTTCTAGTGTGGTGTAACGTCTACAGATTTTCTTCTATTTTGTTGGATCATGTTTTCTCTTGTTTGTTTGTTCTCTTAGAAAGAGGCAGTATAGACCAATACCCACTAGAAACTCACACAACCTCCTGATTCATTAATGGTGAGAACATGCTAACAAAACTAACGACATCCAAGGTGAGCATTATAAAATCATTTTTCAAAGTTAATTAGACTGTTTTTTTGACTGGACATTCCAAATAAATGGGTTAGTGATCAATTGGATTATTTCTTATGGTATGCATCCTTTGTGATTAAAAGTTGGTTTTAGTTTTACAATACTGTGTTTAGACATTTTTTAAGCAATCTTAGTCATGCCGGCAGCTAGCTCAGCAGATGGTTTCCATTACTTGACGGAAATGCACAGGCTTTCCTGGGGGCCACACTGGTCTTTTGGGAACCGTGACAAAAGCACATTGTTACATGTGAAGAAATGAAAGTTTGAAAAATTTTGGATTTAAATTTGAAGGTGAAGACTTACAAGAGCGAATTTTGGCCAATAAGCCTGTGAAGATAAGTTACTTAAATGTGACAAGTGTGAAGTGAGATTGTCATGGTAGGACCCCCTTTCCTGGTCCGGACCTATATCAAATAATCAGGTATAGCACTCTGTAACTACGAACATGTTTATGTTTAAATTTTCATGACTTTAGTATTCAATGTATATCGGAGGTTTCAAACCTGATATGGGCAGCTTGGGACAAATCAATCATCGCAGATCATTTTCATATTGCTGTTTCAGGCAGCAAATGATTATAAACACTACAAGAAATAAGAAGTGGATTGCTTTATGCTGGTAACATTTCTCTCACTTGAGACATGGCAGCATTGAATGGACAGGCTGACTGGTATAACTTTACACAGGATACTTCCTTACATGGTCTTAGATTTATACATCTGCCTTCTCTGTCTAAAGTACGCAAGTAAGTATCTACTCTACTATCAAGTATTGCGTAGCTGTTGTTGTCTCCCCCTCCCTGCCCCTCCCCGCCCCTCCGCACAAGCCCCCTGGGTTGACTGATCATTTGTATTTGGTATACTTACTACATCCATTTATGAGTTGTAAAACTTATTTGTTAGTTTGTTCATCACTTTCAAAATCTCAAACTAGTGGGAAAATCTAATTGAATTGAATTATCACATTATGTATGAGAAATGTAAAAAATTCATTTGCAATAGCTATGCAGGTCCATATTACCCTACATGAAGAAGATTTTGAAAAAAAGAAATTTTATTTTTTCCTATTTTGCTTATGGAATATTCATTAAATTCAATCTCCATTGATTATTAGATTTTTCAAATGATAGCTTTTAGGAGTGAGTTTTAAAAGTCCAAATTATTAAAACCTGTGATTTCTATATTTATGAGCAAGGGCGCTAAATTATATGCCATGAATAATTTTCTCCTGTAAAGTTGAAAAGCCCATTGAGCTTATCGAGATCTATCTTCGCTCGCCAGCCATGTACTCACTTTACATGATTGTACCACATCAGTGCTGTTTTGTTTCCAGAGTAATTTGGAGTATTTGTGTAGTGGCAGCTGTTGGTTATTTTCTTTTTGCTGCTACCCTATTTATGCTGGAATATTCCCGCAAGTCTCTTAGTACGAAGATTCAAGTGGAGCGAGCGAACCGACTCACGGTAAATACTAATTCTGGTTGTGGTATGGGAACTTTAAATAAATACAGGACATACCCTGGAGGGTTTGAATATTATTGGAAAGAAAAGACAGCAGTTATTATTACCATTTCCTAACATAAATACTAGTTATCATTGAGAAGCCACCGGGTAGCTAAACTAAACTCGCCAAATCTGATGCATCTGCAAGTGGTGACATTGAACTGTCTTTCTTATCACAAACTTTAGCCAGTAAAAGGTTTCACACTTTATAGTGTTTAGGGTGATTAGCTATTTTTGTTTTAGCTACTAGGGCGTTCCTTCCATTATATCATAAGTATAGAGTAGTGAAATTAGCCACTTTTAAAATTAGCTACCTCAAGTTGCGAAAATGGCGAAAACCAGTGACGATATGAATACATTTTGTGTAAGGTATTTCAGTCTTAGTGTGCTAAGGCCTTGACATTGTTATTTAGTTCATTGATATCAAAGTTTCCACAAAGTATTTGTTGCGATATGAACATAAAAGTTTCATCATACTCTTGAACGCTGATTCAGGCTATCTGCTTGTAACACTTGGCCCTTGTGAGAGTTACTGCATACCTGTTTTGCATTGAATATAGTACTGTTAGTTTCTGTCATATCTCTATTTGACAGTTTCCCACAGTGACAATATGTAATAATAACCTATGGATGATATCATACATGATCGGTGCTGCCCATAGTATGGGTACGGATGCTATGTTCGGGATATTTAATGACTTGTATACGAGTAGCGGAGAACTGCCCCCTCCACCTGGCAAGTATGTGATTTATTATCATGAAGGATTGAATATACTTACTAGTAAATCCTTAATAGCTCTATGCAGACTGTTGGTATGAAAAATAGCCAGTTCTCACATCAAATTTCTTGATGCAGAACTGGCATTATTTTTAACCTTGAATCATCAGATGACAATCATGTGATTGGGTACCGCTTTATGTAGACAGCAATAGATTCCGTTAGACCGTTCTTAGACCGATTAATAATACCACTTTTGCCAAACAGCCACGCAGGCCAGGTATCTAGCACAACAAGGGATTAAGCAAAGAAAGTTCAGCTCTCAAGCCACTAATCTGCGTACAAGGAACCGCAATGACATCTACGCCAAATCTAACCTTTAAAGACAGGTCACCTCTGAGCAAGGATATTTGGCTATATAACACAAGATTTGACAGATCTACCATTATTTTTTACATGTTACGTGTCTATGTCTCATGAATGCCCGTTTATATCTTGTCTGCAGATATAACTGGACAACGGACCCCAAACTGATTCCTATCGCAGCACTTATGGAGAATGACACAGAAAGCTTCCTACAGGACGCTGCCCACACTCTAGACCTCACCTTCTTAACCTGTACTGTGTTTGGTGTGGAGACAAACTGCTCTGATATTCTGAAAAAAGTACCAACTGATGGCGGTATGTAACTTAAGTTTCACTGCATTAGCTTGATGGGAGGGGATGGGAGTTTAAACATTGAAACATGTGGTTTATTTCGTTGGTTTAAAAGGTGGTTTATCCATCCTATTTGCTTAATCTGTACATGTATGGTATTCTGTCTCCACAGTACTGTACAGTCGAGAAATAAAATACCTTGAACTGTGGTAATATCGATTTCATGTGCGCAACCAAGAGTTCAATGTTTGAACTACAAGTGCATATGAAAATGTATCACTTGTAGAGCTTTTTTCATAGAGGTAATATAAACTTAATATATGACTTTTCCAGTCACACATTCAACCTTACTGGTACAAAATATTTTGCAAGTGTAGGCCCATGGAAACCGATTATAATAGTAAGATAAGAGTAATGAACTTCTTGTATTCCATTATTAAAAGCTATAATACTCTGTACTAAAAGATCAGTGCTACTGGTCAGTGTCCAGGTAGGGTTTTTTACGCCTTGAAATGATTTTCAAGCTGACACTGATGGACTTTCCTTAATTGCTTTGAAGTGTTTATATAGGTCTACTCAGTAGCTGTTTAACTCCTGTACTTGCTTGGATTTTAAATATTTTATTTTATACCATCAATACAGCAAATTCTCAAGTTTAGCATTGCAATACTCCTTATGATTACTATGTAATGTCATAATTCGCAGTAATATCATAAATACTACATCAAAATTCCACAATAATATGAATAACAACTCAGAACATAATATGAGTGACTTTCAAAATTGTTATTGGCGCCTGTTAGGTACCTACCTGCAGCCTGTTCACATGTTCCTGTCCGTGAAACAAGGAAAACTGCTTTACTCTCTGGGTTTGACTTAGGCTTCTCTCCGGGAAACAAGCTGACTTGACATCTCTTAATTAATTACCTTTCCTACTATACCACATTGCTGGCTTTCATCTCACACAGCATCGTAGATGTTACTGCACACATGAACATTGTCGCAATTATATTTCTATGTAATAATTTTAATTTCATGTTTATGATGAAAACATACATTCAATCCAGATCAGATCTACTAAACTTTGCGCTGCCATCAGTTAGAGCAGAGCTTCTTGCAAACTATTTAATTTAAATTGTTTTTCAGGTTATTGTTACCAGTTTAATTCTAATGGCTCAGCAATGTCTAACGCAGCAGGTAAAGCGGGAGGAGTACAGTTTATATTAAATACAGCTACAGATCAATACTCAACTGGGCCAAACTCACATGCTAAAGGCTTCTCGGTACGTATAATGTATATGTGTGTATAACATTGTTGAAAGTCATTGGCATGCTCCAGTTTAACTGTATATAAACTACCTTTGTGCTTTGAAATTATTACGGGAAAACTAACCAGCATATAGCTTACAATTGCCATGGTGAATTTGTAGTCATTTGTGGCGATGACTATGGCAACACTTTAAAGCCGAGGTGTGTTTATGCATCACATAATTTGTTTCGGCTGTGTACACACATGGAAAACATACAGGGTAAGGTTGTATAACCAGTGGCATGATTTCCAAATCAAATATATCATATATAGTAAGAGTAACTTGTAGAAACATTCAATATTTTTAGAGTGGTTGTAGGAATTCCACTTGTGATATAGTACTGCTTTGTTTTGGCTTCCAGATCAATGTACTCTATACAGCATGGGCATTGTTGGAAGTTATTGGTAACAATTCAACATTCAAACATTAGTTTTGAGAGATCATCATAAATGTGCTCATATGTGCAGTTGTTATTAGGTATTTGTAGGGCAGGGAGGAGTGGTCGTTTTCCTTTCCTTCCTGTTTGATTATTACGCTTGAAGTGTACGAGTAAATCTCTATGGATGACATGAATATGAGGCAATATTAGTGTTATCCTGTGACGTAGCAGGTTACGCTAATGTCATCAAATTAATTCTGGTTTTTAGTTTTAATTCATCACTGTATTGGTGATTCATACAAAAAAGAATGTTGTTCTGTTACAATTGTATTTTGAAAGTTAAGTATTTCCAATTTTGCGTAGTTTGTTGTTTTGCGGTGGAATCGAAGCTGCGTATATTCACTATTCGGAAATGGGCACTTGGTTTCTAAGGAATTAAACTACTCAGAAAAATGAAATGTGCGTCATCACAAATTTTTTTGAGCAAACATATCAGTTTTGAAGAATGAAAAAAATATGAAACAAAATCAAATAATGCAGAAAAGTTTGTGCTTTGTTTTTCTGATAATACATCTTCAGCTTGCAAGCATTAAAAAATCTTTGCAATAATCATTACCGATATGGTATGTGGATGTCTGAGAGGAGCATCTGTTTGTATTAATATACAGATAGCGTTACACGACTCCCACGAGGTACCACTAGTCAGAGAGCTCGGAGTAGCTGTATCACCTGGTCAACAACTCAACATGCTACTCCAAAAAGCTACTGTAAGTCCTCAAAAAAGCTACTGTAAGTCCTCAAAAAAGCTACTGTAAGTTCACCAAAACGCTACTTTAAGTCCTGAAAAGGTACTGAAAGGTACTGTAAGTCATCAACAAAATTTCTGTGATCCTAATAAGCTACTGTAAAGCTCTCATAAACGCTGCTGTAAGTCCTCAAAAAAGCTACTGTAAAGCCCTCAAAAACTCTACTGTAAGTCCTCAAAAACTTTATTGTTTGTAATTATAAAGCTACTGAAAGCCATTCAGGAAAGCCATTACAAAAATGCAAAAACACAACATTATCCTATAGTTTACTTTAGTTGGCTAGACTACACATGAACCCAGAGTATTTGTGCTGGTGACCTCCAAGATAATGATTGGCCTGATCAGTCTGTTGAGGGTCTTAACACACCAACTTGTGTTTTGGCATTTTCCCTGTGTCTCCATCCATTGAATTGAAATTGAATGGTTAAATCATATACGTATCCATTTTCTCTTTCTTTACAGACAATCAGATACCCACCGTGGGCTGATGGAGGAAAAGCAAATTGTCTGGATACGACGAAGAAGCCGAACCCTCTGCATTATTATACAGATACTTACTCCTTCTCTGCCTGTCAGGTGGAGTGTAAAACTACATATGTACTCAACAGGTGTGGCTGCAGAGACCCTCTACAACCACGTAAGTTTTATCCTGTCTTCAGTAGAGATTTCCTGGCTATCGAGGTTTTGGTTCGGATTAGATGTTATTGTGGAGTATTTTTTCAAACTCTTTTTGAAGACAGCTCCAACTGTGGCAATTCATAAAAATCCAAAAATGGAATCAAAGAATCAAATACTTGTAATGACTATGTTTCAGACATGAAATAAGTCGAAGCCTCAATGATCTGATGTGTTGAGGATGGCTGTGGACCACAATTGAAAAAGTGCTCTACAATTATGCCAAATACCAATCCACAGCTGCGACTAGGGATAGGTTTTAGCTGAAAGTCTTCTTGTCAAGCATGATAGCTGTCAAGTGTCGCCACTCGCCAGTGCATATAATGGAAAAACCACTCTTATTTAGCAATGTAACTCGACTTGGGTAGCACCACTGATTTATACAGATCAGTGGGTAGCATGTTTCATTTTTGGGTGACCATAAGCTCTTGTGTTCAACTGAGATCTCTTGTGCCAATGTATTTGAAGTATGTTGTTGGTTTTCTGATCTGGTAGTTTTGCGATCAGTATTGGATCTTTGTTCGTTCCTTGAACCATGACAGCAGTTTCACTGATTTGTAGTGGCTTTCTAGGTAATATCGAAGCTCTGAATGACCATATATCCATATATTTACTGAAACGTAGTATGTAATACGATTGCAAGTTGTAATAATATAAAGGCAGACAATAGACACAAAGACAGAACATAGACTACAATGGTAGTATAACCAAAGAGGTTGGTATAACGTAGACAATGGTATTATTGTTTCAGCTTTGAATGGTAGCAGACTGTGCCGTATACCTGAAATGTTAAACTGTTCACAGGTCGCACTACGTAAGTACATCAGCATTCAGTTAAACAAGCAGCAGGCTGCAGCTTTACTGTAAGGCAAGCAAAACCGAACTATTAAAAATGTGTTAGATAAGGCCATATTTGGCCATGAGATATAGAGGAATTTGATTCTGAAAATTAACAATAAAATAAGGCAAATTGTACACTTAAACTGAACCAGTGATACCGGGAAGAGTTTGTCAGTTTATGAAGGGAAATCCATGTGAGACAGGGAGGCGTTTTATATTTGTTTGTCATAATTTGCGGTGACGCATGGAGGCTTTATTTTTTCGCTTCAAAATTATCTGATGAGGAACTAGCCCAGATATAATTTCCAAGTTTTGTGTGCCTAAGCAGCTGCGCTTCTCCTTGACGATAAAAATAGGATGCCTCTATATGTCGTCACTTCATTTTATCTCATTTTTCAGTATAATATCTATTGACTGTTGGGCAGGATGTGTATTTGAGAATCTCCACTTACCAATTGTAGATTCTCCGGTAAATGAAACAATTGGGTTTAGTTTAACGTTGTGTTGCTTTTCTGTCACTCATGCCCACCATTGATCTTCCGCAAAGTTTGTCTTTGTCTTCAGGTAGTTATTATTAACTTCATAAATATTTTATGAAGTCTTTAATAACTTTCCGGCATTTCACTTCATGCTGCGTATTAGAATTACTAAGATGTGATAACAAACACAGAAAGACAACATCATGAATCTTTAATTGCTGGATTAAAAATGAGAAGTAGGATAAAATTAGGTATTGAAAAATTATCTTCTAGACATCTCCTAGTCAGTAATTGATTCATATTATGGATTGTTTGCTGAGAAATGTCTCCATCAAACTATAGAGAATTCCAGTATTGCTGTACAAATGTACATATTGGGTTTCGACACGTGGTAGCATGTTGCTGGCGGCTCTGAACAGGGAAAAACAACTCATCAGTTAAAACTGTAAATGAGAGAAATGACATCCAAATGTATTTAACCCATACTATCTCATCTTATCGCACACCACACACAAAACTGCAAAAAATGCAGTATCTTCAGTACACATCACAACTTTTTTTTTACAACTGCAACAATTTTTTGACAGTTTTTTATATGAGCAAAAGTTTTCTCACCGACCTTTTTAGAAGACTCCTTGCAGCTTCGTGTGTAGTGTGCAAGGGCCTTTATCTCCACCCTTTTTAAATTTCCGGGACTCAATTCATTGTAACACTGCATTGATTGATCTCTCTTCATTATTCAGGTGATTTTGCTGGTGATGAGAACGGTTTACAGTCGTGTAATTGTAGAGATCCGTGTATAGAGTCAGAGTATACAGCGACACTCTCCTCTCATATATTTCCAAGCTATAACTACTTACTGCTACAGGGACTTCAAGATCGTAAGTAAAAAATATACCTTATACACAACAAGTATTGATCAATACTATTTTCGCTAGTTGAGGCAGCTAATGTATGTTATATCGGAGGGAAACCATAGTAGCTAAAATAAAAATAGCTAAATTACGTAATATACGCAAAACTTTGAAACCTTTTCCTAGGTAAAATTAAGGAGTCTAGCTAGGGTAGACAATTCATTTTCTTCTATGAAAAACTACGAATTTTATGATGAAAAACTTGAAATATGTCAAGCCATGCTTCTGAGACAATCCATGTCTATGGTAAAAATTTGCAACGCCTCAAACACATGCTGTTTAGTCATGTCACAGAAACTTGGAACCTCCTGCATGCTTTCATCAATATGCTAGTGATGATGTTCCCTGTACACATTAATTTTAGCCAGTAAGAAGTTTCACAGTTTTTAGAGTATTGGGTAAATCAATTATTTTTATTTTGGCCACATTGGTCTCCTTCTGTTATATAAAAAAATTAGTGAAATTAGCTATGTTCAAAATTAGCTGCCTCCACTAGCAAAAATGGCGAATTTAGTGCTGATGAATATTTTTTTGTGTTTAGGGTATTTAGCCTTATGCTCTAAAGCGGAAAGCGTCATAAAAACTAGGTTTGAGAAGAGTTTGTCAAAAACATAGTGTCAAATAAAAATGATTTTATGCTCTCAATGAAGCAAGACAATTACCAAAACAGTAGGTTAGGAAATGTGATGACCTGAAACAACCATGTTATAATGCTACAATTACTTAAAAACTGTTGATATCCTGGACCCTTGTATATTATATCTTAACTATATTTTAGCTTTTTACGCTGTTGTAGTACAAGAATATATAGAAGAGAATTGGGTGATAATAGATATATTCTACGGTAAGATGTCCTTCCACAGAATAGAGGAAGAGTTAGCCTTCACATTTCCAGACATGATTGGTAAGTGTTGTCATGGAAATTCGCAAAAAAATTATGCTGGTGACAAATTATCGAAAAGAGATCGCAACATTTTTATGGAACATTTTGAATCGATGTTCACTTCTCGTTTTTGTTTTTCAATGCAGAGAGGGTTATACTCTCTAGAGTACTGCGGAATGCGTAGTATTCCGCATAGATGTTTTTATAGAAAGTGATTTTTGTTGGAAACTAGGATGCTAGAATAACCAGCTAGTTTGATGATCAACTTACGTAGCGTTCAAAAATGTTTGTCATGGTGAAAAACAGCTATTCCTTTTAGTGTGAAAAATGTAGCCAGTTAGTGGTGCAAGTTTAATGAATATCACATGTAAGACCAAGCCTGTCAAGGATGAAAGGAAATGCAAAATCAGTAAAGGATTGAGATTAATAACAGAGAGTTATCTGCAATTGCAAACTTCTCAACATTTTGTAAATTGTTAGGAGTCAGGATTGGTCCAATGGTTAATGGTTAAGACTTGTGATCGTGAGATCCGGGTTCAATTCCTAGCGCCGGCAGTCATTTCTGATTTGGTTGTGGCGTGCCATTCATCCTAACAAGGTCCTTGCGGAACGGGTCTAAAAATACCATGTTTGCACACCCCGCGTGCAGTCTAAAGATCCCGTTCTGCCTCTTCGCAAAGAGTTGTCGATTTTGGAGAGCTATATTTTTTTCCCAGGGTTATTCTTTATAATTTTTTCTTATTTTTGCTCAT
>ERZ1740068.786-NODE-786-length-12720-cov-13.926490_pt1 | contig 12720 bp, 5 predicted proteins | sample MGYA00581735_ERZ1740068 | MGnify/ENA primary metagenome ERZ1740068 (study PRJEB43018, sample SAMN04849740) | marine metagenome | isolation source: floating plastic debris | place: Pacific Ocean | collected 2008-08-30 | study: EMG produced TPA metagenomics assembly... | reverse complement strand
CGCAGGTCTTTGCACTGAGGTGTGAACTATAAGCTGTGAATAGATGAAATGAGAGGCAGCAGTAGGATTATTTCTATTGTCAAGTGAGAAGTGTGATTACAAAAGAGCCGCAGCTATCAACTCAATGGATCAGACAATTTGTTATGTAATTTCTCCTGTCCATAGATAATATTCAAGTATATATTCCGTTCATTGACTCCAGGCCTACTAACTAATCTGCACTCTAGTAGTACCTGTATTCTAAATACAATTCTCACTAGTACAGACGCCATGTGCTTCATGAAAAGCAATAACATTGTGTCACTTGATCTGTCACTCTTTTGATTGGCTTTGACTGAAGAGGGGTGGGGCACTTTTTGTTTTGGGTGTGTCTTCAAATTGGTACTATTCTACAGATTTTTTGAAATTCATAGAAGCTGAACGTGGAGTTGTCCACTTTCACAACATGTGTTTCACAAGGGGGTTTACTATAAATAAATGTTAGTGGCCTGGACCAACATAGAGTTTGTCTGGACTCGAGTCTAAGGGGTCAGGTTAGACTCCAATTTGAGAACGAATTTGATCAGTTTGTGGTGTTAAATGAGAAATTAAAAGAAATTTAAAAATAAGAAACCGTCCTCACAACCTTGGCACTGGACAATGGAATTATGAAGTGAGAATAGTTGTCTGCCTCAGATCAACCTCAAGCACACATGAAGTGTAAGTGTGAAATGCGAATTCAATGTAACCGCACGATGAACATAGAAGGCAAATTTGTGAAATATGTAATGGTCTGCCTCACTGCTACTTCCATGAAATCTGGACACAGATCTAAGCTCAAAGTTTTGCTGGCCTGATGATGCCATTTCACAAAACAGCCCATCTCAGTATAGGCCTAGGTACAGTCATCCCTTCATAAACACCAGAGGCCAGTATGCCATCCATGGCAAATAAATTTTCTGATTACTCCTTGCTATCAACACCTCGGTAGGGTTATCAATCTCCTACGTATCAGCTCATTTCCTCATCAACTTTTTTTCAATATGCAGTTTTATTAAGTTTGAATTTCAACTGCTACAACTTGGCTCACGGAACACTTTGTATGCTATAAAGGCCCTCGCACACTACAACTGAAACTACAAAAAAAATCGTTATCGTTCATACACACTACAACTTTTTTTCACAACTGCAAAGATTTTTTCAACAGTTTTATATATGGGCAACGATTTCCGCAACGTTTTTTTTTGAAAAATTGTTGTAAAAATCTTTGTAGTGTGCGAGGGGCTTTATAGTGCTTACTCCTTAGGCTTTTATCCATCATGGGCAGATTATTGTGTCAATGATACCGAAAAAGTGAGTTGGGCGGTTTAACAATAGGGATTATATCTTCATACTGGCACAAAATTCTTGATGGATCTTCAAAAGATGATGCAAATACAGAAAACAGACAGTCACTTATGAAAATCACCATTCATGAAGCTGTAGGTTGATGAGTGATTAGGGAAAGGACAGATAGATGGTCATCTGCGTTGTCAACAGGTAGACAAAAAGTTTGTTGCAGACCATAAACTGTTTTTTATGAAGGAATGACGTAGGCTAAGCAACGAGTCTGTTTGGTGTATTTAGGTTGGGGGCCATTACGATTGCTACCAGGTCGATCCGTAACCAATATCATACTAATCATTGGTCATACCTTCATTGGTCATACCGGGCCAATAGCCTCGAACAATGTTTTTACTTCTACTCAAGCCATTTTATTAACAACTGTTCCTTAACTACCATGAAGTTTATGCCACAAGTTTTCCCACCAAAACTTTCTCGGGAACATTTTACTTTTTGATGCTAAGTGTTCATCCATCTTTCATCAAGCCATCAGCCATCATAGATTTGACCCATACTAGATCTGTTTTTATGCAATTCATTGTAGATACCAGGTTTGGCACATTGCTTACAGCAAACATGCAATTGTGGGTACTGAATGCCATATGTTTCAGTCCAGTTGAGGTTAATTATACCATTACCAACAAGAACAGAGTGCTGGACATAATTTTCTTTTTTATGTTTCTTTGGTAATGCAATATACAAATCTTTTACAAGAGTGAGAAATCCTGACCAGCAACTGGAGATGTGAGGAAGAACTTCTAATTGTACGATCAAGGGGTTCCTTATCAAATAGTGGAAGAAGACAGTCTCAACAAAAAGCAGAATGGTCAATATAAGTCTATATCCTGCAGACATATTTATGTTTGGTAGGTATAGGTGCGGGTGTGCAAATAAATTAACTTCTTTGATATATATGGTGATGCAAAAACCAGTCCGACTTTTGTACAGCTGTTCCATATATAACTCAATGAAATTTTAGAATTTAATACTCAGCTAGGTATACGGTGATGTCTCCAAAAAGTAAACAAGTCAAGCCAAAACTGACCCTTTCTATGATACTATTTAGAGCTTCAGCATGTCAAAAATGAATAGTCTATATACAGTCTATTACACTTGATCACTTGCTATTTTATTTAATGCGATGCTACTCATGGAACTGATATCTGTGACTATCCTTGGGTCTAACGTTTTGTCGCAGATAGAAATTCACTGGGCCGTTGCTGCACAGTAAATTTGCCTGGCTCAAATGCACATTTTCCAACTGGCCATGTTCAAAATAGTGTAAGCCGCAGGTCAGAAAGCAATTTTAAATACATAGTGAAATCAAACTCAAGCGTATCTAGACAAGCCAAACTGAATCAAGGAAAGTTGACTCAATACAAACACCTAAACGAGGGCATATTGAGTACTGTGGTTAATCAAGGAGTTAGGTTAATGGTGAAGATTGAAAGAAAGATTTAACTTCCGTCTGTTTTAGACATGCTGATGCTAAAAGAAATAGCGTCATAAGGTCATCTTCACTCCAAATTTTTGAGAAATAAGGTGCTTTTAAAAGTCAGGGCGTTTTATGCATCACCCGATATGTTAGACTCTATCAATGATAGTTTTTTTATACCTGAAATTCAAAAGTCAAAATTTGCTAGACTAGAGTCACATAGAGAGGACGAAAAATTAACAGCGTGATTTCGCTATTATTATGTAATTATAACAAACTTGTGTTTTTGGCCGAGTGCCAATTCCTGGAATAATTCATGTTTTTGAAACATGAAGTTCTTTGGGAGGATAAGCTATATCTCATGAATGCGACAATTTCAGTAAAACTATGGACCAAACCTGTTTTTATGAACCTTGAAATTTGACTACCCTGCTAGTACGTCATCATCACCAAGGGAGGCAACTCATAGTACAATCAATGTTCGTTATATCCAAGTAACTATGAATATTTTGACTGCACCTAATATTATTGATCACAGACCAAGCCCAGTAGGTCTTTATGTAGTCTTTAATTAATCCATGTTTATTTTTATTCCTGTAGTGAAAGGCAAAGGTTTTTCCCTGATAGTTATTCTATATTTGTATAAAAACGCAGAAGGCCCCACACCACATCAACTGAAAACCCCCTACCCAAAACCCAATTCAAGACCCCAAACCACCATTAACGAGCAAAAATGAGACGAGAATGCAAAGAACAACCCTGGGTAAAACATAGCTAGTAAAAGGCATAAGCAAACATGGCATGATTGTTAAAGTGCGGAGTTACTGCCTCGATGTGGTTGTCCACAATCACAAGCTAGCGGTTTTTGACGGGAAAATTGACATTGTGGGAACTCCTTTTTTTTACAAGATAATAACACCCATGTATTTGTCTTAATGTTCAGGTTCTCCTCAATGTAAGCTCGAGTCCATAAGTAGGTGTTTATTGATACATTTAAATGGGTAGTTGTTTTTGAAGCCCAACAAAGTTTCATACCTTATGACTAATGTTATACCTGGTATTAGATGGGTAAATCTGTTCATGAGCAAGTAATTGCTGTGGAGTTATGAATTGTACCATAGGAGAAGGGTAAGGTTATCTACAGGACAAAATACTGTCGATTTTTTACCTGTGAGAGTTTACTCTCGAACTGAATTTTTCATTTGATTCATGTTTAGGATGACAATTCTTGACTCCTCCACGATAGGCATAGAGGTTTCTAGACAGGCAATTGTGTGCCCCTGCCTATTTAGAATTATGATCCCCTGTCACAGCCCTAGGCCCGAAATCAGGTTCAAAACCAGGCTATGTATAGACCAATCAGATTAGGAATTTGGTAGGTTTTAACAAACAAGCGGACTTATTGGTTAGCTGGTAGGTTTTACAAGACTTGTGAAAATACTGCTTGAATAATATGCTGCCGGTAGATGTGCTATACGTGGTGGAAAATTGAGGGTGGTGTTGTGGCACTGCGGAAGTCTGATAATACAAACTTTTTCTTATCTAATGGCTGATCCTGAAACCTCAATATCTATGTCCTCCACCTATCTACTCACTAAACAATTGATGAGGTTTCATGTTGGTGAAGTGAAAGCCAACCCAATTTAGCAAGGTGTAGGCAATGTGGTAGTGGAACTCAATATTGTTAGTGTTGGATAGCAATTTGAGTAGATATGTTGTTTTGACCCTTTTCAAATAAATGTCACATCGTTTGTCCACAAGACTATTAGTATGGAAACCTATGCCTGTGCTTGTCGCTCTGTTTTAGATTCTGCAAATATACTTGTCATCTTTGATGCACCTGTATTCTAAAGGAGACTGATATAGATCTCTATGTAGTGTTAAGGTCCTCTACATTATGTCTGAAAACGACATTCAGGATACAAAAGTGTATGAAAACTCGACAGCCAACGTTTCAACTGACACAGAGCCTAGTCTTCCTTGTATAGTTGATGGAAATGTGACCATACAGCTCGAGAGGTTAGCCAGTGTGAGAGACACAACATCAGAAAGCAGTGTTGGAGGCGCTGTAGATGTAATTACTTCAAGTAGTGCTTCACAGACCTTCCAAGCGCCCAATGGGGATGAAGAAGCTGTAGCAACTGCTGCTTTTCTGGTGCCTCAACAGAGGAAAGGTTCAGTGGACCAAGCTGAGGAGTCAAGTCAAGAGAGCTGCTCTCCGCTCCACTCGCCAAGAGATGTTGCCACTGAGGATAAATTGAGCCCATTTTACACATTTCTCCATTCAAAGGTTTGCATTTTCTTACCTGTCAATTCATACATAGTGCAAAATTTCCCTGCCATGATGAATTTTACCCAAGAAGTTAAACTAAAACTTGTAATTAAGAAACATTAGAACTTAGAACTTTTCTTGATAGTTCATCACGCAGCACTCATCAACATTTGTATTCTTATTTCCTCAGTTTTGCTGCTCCTGGATTTCTTGATGATTTCACTGAACCCGTATGGGTTGGGTCGAGGGAAAACTATAACTACACATACATTTTAACATTGTACTAAAAATAGGTAGTACTAATATAAAATCCAGTGGAAAGCGTCGCTCAGACAACAGTTTCTCATTGCTTAGCTTTTTGAGACTGTAAGGGTGAACTGTTGAATTTGTTCTGGAGTCAGTCCTAAAAATTTCATCAAAGCCCAACAATCATGGCTTGGATGCACTCTTGAATTAAGTATCAAAATCAGATAATGTGCCATCCTAACACTTCCCCTGAAGTGTCTTCCAAACAGCAGTGTTGTGATGATTGAACCTTTTTTTGGGATGTGCTGGTGTATGTGCTCAAACTGTCTTGTGTGTGGCAGTGGAGGTGCCCACTATCGACGGCCACACACATACAGTCTTAAAGCACTTAAACTAGGGATGTGCATACATTCACATACTGGATCAATCTGTTTAGCCAAATCCTGAATGTTTTCAGGGACTTGGTGACTGCTGCCAATATTTCCCTTCGTCAATGACTCTTGAGAATTTTTCTCAGCTCACTGAGTACGAGTTGATCAATTTATATGACATCCAAAGCTCACATATAAGGGAGGTAGTATTGCACACTGTTGGCAACATGGAGATGAGTCTATCCAACAATTCTGTTGGTTTGATTGCTGGCAGTCCACAACCAATTCATGCCGGTAGTGGACAGCAACATTCAGCTGAAACAGTGAATGAAGATGAAGAGGTAAGATTTGTCTGTTGAGAATGACAGACCTGTTACGAGGTTATCTGCAGAGGCTGCCGCACAAGTTAGCATCTTAATATTTTAAGTGTCGTTGTATCAATTTTCTGTACATATGCCTTGTAGTCATTTGTTTTGGCAACGATAGCTATTGTGAGAACTGAGAAAAATTTAACCCAGCAATAGCATGTGCAAATGTCAGCACATCACAACTGTGTCGGCGATAGGTTGGTTTTACGGAAACATGGATTTAGAGATGGACTCACTATACTTAGACCAGCATCGGTTGTGCACATAGGCAACAGACTTAAAATCGGCCATTGTTTTATGTTGTCCTGCCTGCCAAATATTCTTCCTACGCAGTTCTAATTGAACATATGAGTTAAACATTCATATCCAAAAAGTGGGAAACAGCTATGACATCACAAGGTCATGTGACCACAGCATCACTAAAGCAAGCACATAAGGAAGATAATAGAGAGGTATTTTTTATCCGCCTATATCTCAAAAAGTTCTGCGCATCCATCCTTGAAACTTCTCACAGTGAATTGAGGGACCCCTAGAAGTATGATGTAAAAGTTTGACCATGATCAGACAAATAGCCACAAAGTTACAAACAAAAGGTTTGGTGTAGAAGAATGCTGGTCTTACATTAGTGTGACTCATTGATATATTTTAAGGAATGATCAATATTACAAAAGGCAAAAAATGAGATCCGCCTGTTGAATTGTTCAAGTGGCATATCCACACTTACATGTACGCTGTGCCAAAATTATAAAGATGAAGCTTGTCTTATTGGGTGGGAAAGGGGTGCCCCAATCGCAATTTTTCCAGGTCGATCTGTAACATCTGTAATACAACTTCATAGAGGATATTATGTTTAAATAAATAATGAAATGATATATTATTATAATATCAGGTGTCCCAAAAATTAAAGCCACCCCTCTTTGACTGCTAATAACTTTGATCTGCTTGGAATTTCGGTTTTAAATTTTCAGAAGAATCCCGCTTGTTTTATACTGGATTGTGAAATTTTGTCCGCATGCTTGCTGTTCGACTGTTGAAAAAATTTTTTTCAAACTCGTCCATACAATTCTCTATCACCAACTTCTCGTTACACAGACAATCTCTGTCACCCGTGACCGCGGCAATTTGAAAGTGTAAGCCGTGGTTTGGTAAAAACAAACTTGTTCAGATTTTAATGATATTGACATGTTAAGCTATTAGTTTCAAGTGTTGAAGTTGTGTGATCGCAGTAGCCTAAAGCATAGGTTGTGAGCTCCATTAGCGCGCTTACGGAGTTTACCAAAAAAAGGTAACAATAACAATTTCAATACCATTTTACTCATAGTTCATCAATTTCAATGTAATTTTGTACCCAATGTAAAGCATATTCAATTTGAGTTTATGAAAATTTCGGATTAAAACTCTTAGTCGAACAAAAGTTATAATTAGTAAAAGAAGTGTGGCCTCTTCATTTGGACACCCTGATATATTCACAGATCTACATGGTTGTTTTTGTCTTGTTTTACTTACTCTCAGGTGGCAGCCTTACATAAGCGGCGTTCACATACATTAAGCAGCTGTACCTCTACACCCCCTCGCTCACCTTCACCTAGGAAGTTGCTGTATGAGCCAGTCTCAGATGTACCTTCAGGGTTGTCTCGCAGACTGCTACATCGAACATTTAGTGAAGATGTGAGAACAAGAAGACGTCGTCGTGAGAGTATGCCACACAGCCACTCTAGTTTGGCACTGAACAGCCTCAGCTCCAGTTCCTTAAGTTCTCACAGTAAGGCCTCGTTATCATTACAAGTTTTTTCTTTACTTACGGAGGTCTTGTCAGAGAGTGAGAGGATTAACTGTCGAATAGCTTGGTTGCTAAACTGATGCTGTGTTTATCTTCAGTACATGTTTTTCTAACATCCCGCATACTGCAGTGAACGCTTACATGTAGGTATTAGCTGCCTTTTCCCACAAGGTGCACTAAGGTAATTTAATCACAGTGAAAGATGAAAATGTAAAGTTCCATGTTTCTATTGCTTAGGGTTAGGGTAATACCTCATCAAACTAATGATAATAATAATCATCTATTCTTTGTAGGTTGTGGTAATACCTCTGAATTTACGAACCTGTTGAGAATAAGAAACTCATTACTCGGACATTCTGCTCCTAACCTTACATCTAGTTTGGTGGGTTTTTATTTATTTCTTTGTTAAGGTACGGCTAGATCAAGTTTGATCCATTTTGCCTGCATTGGAGTAGCTTACCCTTGACAGGTCATGCCGCGTGGTGCAGTCATGGTCATGAAAGTGTGGCGTGACTAGTCGAGAGGGAGCAACTCCAATGCACACAAAATGGATCGAACTTGATCTAAGGTACCGCCTCGCATGTAGTTCGTTGACAGGTTCATTCATATATCCAGCATCGTTTAGTCAGGTAATTTATGTTAGTTCGGTCTGCCAAGTTTGGATGTCAAATCCATCTGGTTATTTTACTCGCAAAAATCTCATCGCAGTATTGATAAATCATTTTTTTATAAATTACTAATTCAGGCTTTGTTTCCGAATTATTATAGAAATATTATTTTAGAGATCCATCTCCTTATGAATATTTTGCTCAAGGAGTTAAAAATCTTTGGTTAGCTGTGACAGTTTGTCATGCTGCTAATGTGAGCCTATAAAAATATACTGATGTACATGTAGATGTTAGTCTGATATATCAGCAGGGATGGACAATCATAATTTGCCGATGTACATGTATATGCACTATATGTACATGCATAGGTACTATATAGACATGTACATGTATATTGCAAGGGTGAAAGCAGATTCTATGGCGAAAGCAAATATCATCAAATACTGGTTATGCTGTCTTCCAGAATATTCCTGCTGAACTGATGTCATTATATCTCTTTGCTGGCAATTATTCTGAATTTTGGTGGATGTGAAACTGTGTATCAACTCAAAGCACAGCAATGATTGAGAGTTTGGCATCACCGTGGGTAAATGTTTAAATTCGCACCAGTGCAGATAAATGGAAGATGCTCAAACGACCTAGCCAACTGATCTGAATTCTTGTCTTTTTTGTAGAAGGAATTATCCGTGAGCAGAAAAAACAGGTATAAAATGCACACTTGACTTCGTTTTCCATCATAAGGTTGATGCTTTGGACTAATCTGGGGTTGTAATTTGCAAATTAGTCATTATTTTACTTTTTTATCGGTACTATCTGCCTTGTTTGTGATGATTCAATAAGTTTGCAGCAGAAGACCAAGTCGCCGTTAGTCGGCTTACACATATAACACATGGTGGTAGTAGTCGGTTGATTTGCTGTTGTAGTTTCCACTCTTTGGCAATAGTTGGAGGGGCTCATTGTTACCTTTTTGTTACTCCAATTTGCACTAATGACTTACAAAGACTTCTCTCATTTTGATCTGTGTGTTTCTGAACTTTAATGAACTTTCTGTTTTTTTTTTCTTTGTTAGTGGAAGGTCAGCCGTCTCTACTCCAAAGAAAATGATTATTACACCACAGTACCCAAGATGTGTATCCCCACAGCTTTCTTTGTGTAAGTAGACAGCTGTGAAAAAATCAAGAGGTTCTCTTTTAATTTCTCTTGTGGTCCTATGACATCAAGCACTGACAAAAAACATGTAATGGTGCTATTATGTGGAAGGAAGTGAGATTACATTGCTCCTCTTAGTGCCACTTCTCAAAAGCAATGCAGTTGTATCTAGATTGGTTTGTGGACTGGACTGCCAATTGGATACCCAGATAATGTCACCCTAAATAATAACAATTGAAAAAATGCACCGAGCTTACATCTGGGCTTTAGATAATCTGTTGCAATAAGTCAGCACTTGTGTTTTATTTGGTCAATTATTCTAAAAGTATTTTTGGCGGTTTCGAAGTTCACTGTGCTAGGAACATATTTTAGTTTAAACAAATGACACTCATCCAATTTAGTCTGGTTCGTTATTCAGTATGTTTCAGTCTGGTATCCACTGACTATATTCAAATATTTTGTTTTTTTTCTTGTAGCCTCGTCATTCAACCATCGAGAGAACTCACTATTTGGTATGGTTTGATGTGTTATAGCTGCTTAAACCTTTCTCTTGGGAGAAGAGGCCTTTTCCTACTTGAGACCAACCTCAGAATAAAACAGCAGTGATGATTTTTCATGCTGAAATTTTTGGGGGTTGACTTTGTTTTTTTTTGGGTTATGCATTCAGGTCAATCAGCACCTCAAACATCTTCCTTCTAGGACATTTGAGGGTAGCCTAAGTGTGTTTACATACCTCTGCCCGGGTGCATGGATTGACTTGACTTGATTCCAAACTTATGAATATTAGGGTCGTCGAGGTTCAGTTATGTTCACAGTTAATTTTATAAATTGTTTGCGATCTTTTTTCCGGGTAAGCTTTGTTTTCAGTTTGATTATTAAATCGATGATGTAAAAAAATGCAAAACAGAGGCTTATTTCCTATTCAAATATGGACACAGTCCAAACTTAAACTCACTGATCAGAGGTTATTTATACAGAAATTCTGGAGTATTCTGAATCATGCACCATTATAGTGGAGGCTGTCCTTTTAGAATTCCACTTTTATTGCAAAATGATCATGGCTGTTTCAACAAGTAGTTATCGGTCATGTGACCTGGTCACATGACCATATAAATATAGCTGGATATTTGATAAAACATAACTGTGATTATTCCAATATTGGTCACCATGGTAACTCGAGCAATCCTTCTTTTACTTTTTAGCTAGCCCTGTGGAGTTACGGCCCCCAGCATCTCCTTTACCACCCCCCATACAGAATCTGAAGAAGCAACAGACGTAAGTTCTCACTTTGAAGTATTACACACAGTATGGACATCACTTATATTATTAATTAATTTCGTATGCGGACGGGTCATCAATGAAATGTGTTTGGACACCATTTGAGCAAGTTCGTATACATGTATAGACCTCTGTGTGTTTAAAATTTCCTGTGTGAAACACACAGAAACAACCAGGTATTTTCTATCATTGCTCAATCATCGCTTCTCGGCCTATTGGCTAAGCTGTGTTTGGTGTGTTGCCAGCGCATTGACTTTTGGTCTTGGATACGGGCACTGTTTTGGTATCCCTTCCGACGTTAATCTGTGCAGGTTTTGTGTATTGTCACTATACAGGAAGGTGGGCGGTGTTAAACAAACCAATAGATAGTGGTGCATACCATGGACCTTGAACAGAATTCTTGGCTCAATCGATTGGCGATGAAGGGCGGTATGGGTTCAATCCCCTTTTGTTCTGAGTTGGTAGCTGGTAGAACGTCGTCCTTGTGGTCAAAGGTGTTGACCTCGAAGAGGTGAAGTTGTTCATTTTCTCGTTAAAATGTTCGGCGTTCCTTAAATAGAAACGGGAGTGCTGTATTATTTGCTGTCGGAGCCAAGACAACTGATCCTTGCAATGGATGGGAGGGCTGTGAAAATGTATTATATTCTGCTTATGATGCGTGAGCAAAATTCCAAACAGGAGCTGCTTATTACAAATTATCCATGTTTTAATTATTACATGACATGCATTCATACTGTCAACTGCGGTAGTTGCAATCAATACGGTGGAATGCGGTTTGGGTCTGGTCCAGAGTTCCACTGGGTCGTAAAATCAGGCGCTATTTCTGTAAAGAAAATAAGCTAGCTAAGTATGTACAAACCAGTTCTTCAGTCGCAGTCTAAAAGTAATTCTCAAACTAAATCCAGTTAATTTACTGTTTAGTGTCCCCTGTAAATGCATGGGCTTATGGTAGGTACTCAGTTTTATTAAATGAGTGAATTCAGCTCTATTGTGAGATCCAACTTCCTTGACGATTACCCATTGCGTATATAGGCTTGACTCAAAAGGGGATAATACATTATTATTCTCCGAGTTCAAGGCCACTTCAGCATATTATCCGTAGGAAAACTAAAGCAATGGAATTGATGCAGATTTGATGATTTCTGGTTAGAACACTCAGACTATAAGCTTTGTCAATTAAAGATGAGGTGTTTATATGCGCAGTCGGCATAGGTTTGCGCTGAAATTTCGTACTTATCTGGTTTATTGGCCCATTTTCGCAGTTAAAAGAAAAAATTAGACAGTTGGTGCCAATTTGATTTTGAAATTATCTCCCCACATCTTTGAAGATTTCACCCTTAGCAAAAGAGGATAATTCCAAGTTTTAGTGATTTCAGTTAGTCTGTGATTGAGTTTAGTCTGGACTTCATACCTGCTGCTGCGTCGGTTTGGAGGCATGACACATACCATGCAAGCTATGCATGTGCATAACGCCTCAACTCAAGTTTGGTAAACCCAGATAGTAAACCCAGATTGAATTGAACCCGTGACAATGCTACATACATGCAACTAAGTTTGTGATTCATGCGGATAAGAATATAACGCATATATGTATGTTGGATGGGAATTGAATCGCTCTTAGCTGGAGTTTGGGTGGGACGGGTGCGGGTGAGTTGATGAATGAATGAATGTGAGTGATGCGATGTCAAAAGTTTTAGATCACAGTTAGGCCATTCCAAATTAATTCCTAGGTCTAGATGACCGCCCGCATCACTCAAAAAGGTCATAAAAAAATAAAATACCGCCCGCTGAAGAGTAAAAAAGTCTTTAATAAAATAAAATGATACCTCATCAAATATTTTCTTCCATAAA
>ERZ1740068.784-NODE-784-length-12788-cov-6.796513_pt1 | contig 12788 bp, 11 predicted proteins | sample MGYA00581735_ERZ1740068 | MGnify/ENA primary metagenome ERZ1740068 (study PRJEB43018, sample SAMN04849740) | marine metagenome | isolation source: floating plastic debris | place: Pacific Ocean | collected 2008-08-30 | study: EMG produced TPA metagenomics assembly... | reverse complement strand
CCTCCGAGATCATCTGCCCCCAATCGGGCGTGGGTGGCGTGACGCCAAAGCCCAGGAACGACAGTGACGAAAAGGTCAGCAGCATCCAGCTTAGCCGCATCGCTCCTTCGACCATCATCACGTCCAATGTGTTGGGTAAAAGCTCCCGCCACATGATCGAGGCGCGTGAATGGCCGCGCGCCCGGGCCGCCAGCACGTAATCCCGCGCCACCACATCATGGGTCGCACCCCGTGCAACGCGGATGACAGGAATGCCGAAAAAGAACGCCAGCGTCGGGATCAGCACCTCATTGCCCGCGCCAAAGACGAACACGAGGACCATCAGCGGCAGGATGCCCGGAAGCGCCAGAAACGCATCGACGATCCGCATCGCGATCTCATCAACCCAGCCGCCGCGCAAGCCCAGATAAACCCCCACAAGCCCGCCCCAGATCATGGTGAGCGGGATGGCCAGAAAACACACCCAAAGCGCCTCTCGCCCGCCAAGTAGAACCCGGGTCAGCACATCGCGGCCAAGCGCATCCGTGCCCAGAATATGCTCTGGCGTGGGAGCAGCGAGGATCAAAGAGCTGTCGAGCGCTTTGAAATCATAAGGCACAAACCACGGCGAAAAGATCGCCACGACGACATGCATCACCACCAAGAACAACCCGATCAGGCCAGAGGGGCGGCGCACCAGATCGCGCAGCACCTGCAGCATCCGCGTTGTCATCGAGGGGCGTTGTGCCTGCGCGCTCTGGGTCGCCGCATCCGTCATTTCGCCCTCATCTTCAGGGTGCGCAGGCGCGGATTGAACAGCATCGACATCAGATCCGCCACCAGATTGACCAGCACGTAGGTGGCCGCGATGAGCATCACGAGCGCCTGAATGATCGGCAGGTCACGATCCGAGATGGCATCGATCATCATCCGCCCGATGCCGGGATAGTTGAACACCACCTCCACCACGACAACCCCGCCCAAGAGCCAGGCCACCGTCAAAGCCACCACATTGATCGCCGGCAATAGCGCGCTGGGCAGGGCGTGTTTGAACACGATCCGCCAATAGGGCACGCCCTTCAGCGTGGCCATCTGCACGTATTCGCTGGCCATGACCTCAATGACTGAGCTGCGCACCATGCGCATGATATGGGCGACCATGACCATGATCAGCACGATGACCGCGGGGATAAACTCGGGCCAGAAATCCAGCATCGGCGCGTCCGCAGGCGTGAGCACAACGGCGGGCAACCACCCAAGCCAGATCGACAGGATCAGAACCAGGATGGTGGCCGAGACAAACTCGGGGATTGTCATCGCAAAAATAGCCGCCGTTGAGACGAAAATGTCCGGAAAGCGATCCCGGGCAAGCCCTGCGACGACGCCCAGGAAAATCGCCAGCGGCACACCCACGACCAGCGCACCGAAGGCCAGCAAGATCGAGTTTTTCACTCGAAGCGCCACCTCCGTGCTGATTTTGGTTTGTCCATCTGCTGCCACGCCGAAATCGCCGCGCACAGCCCCCGCCGCCCAACTGAGATAGCGCTCGAACGCTGAGCGATCTAGCCCGAGGTTTTTGCGACAGTTTTCAAGAACCTCGCCTTGCGCATCGCGTTCCAGCACCACAGTGCAGGCATCGCCCGGCAGCACTTCCATCCCGGCGAAAATGATCACCGACACCAGCCAAACCGTCACCACTCCAAGCGCCAGACGGCGCACAAGCAAATCGATCATGTCCCTCGCGCCTTGCTGATTGCGCCCTTCGACAGTGAGGCGCACGCAATCCGCACACGCGCAGGAAGCTTAGACTGATGATGTCAGCGCCGTCGACCCCAAAGACGCCCCCAAAGACGCGATGTCAGGCGGCTTGGCCAAATTGTGATCTCAGGCTTTGCGCTTGATCCCGATTTTGCGGCCCACGCCCTCGGGTTGCGGCATGGCGGCATTGGCGCGCGCCATGGCTTTGAGACGCCCGAAAATGGGCTCCGGCATGGGCGCCACTTTGGGCTTTGGTCCGTTGAGGCTCACATGAAGGGTCAGCCCTTCTCCGGTGGCCGCCAGCCAGCCGTCTTCGTGATAGAGTTCCTGAAAGGTGTGGAACCGTTTTTCGTCATAATCGATGATCCAGAACGACGATCGCACCTTGTCGCCCAGCTTCACCTCCTTGAGATAGCGCACATGGAATTCTGCCGAAAACGTGGTGTGATTGGTCTGAGCGATGTAGTCCGTCCCAAATCCTAACTCTGAATCGGCCTGAGCTGAGGCGCGATCATACAACACCGGGCAGTAGCCCATATTGAGGTGATTGTTGTAGTCGATCCAGTCGGTCTCGATATCAAAGAAATTGGACATGAAGAGGTCTGGATGGGTCATGGTGCGTCCCGGCATTCGCATTTCGTTGCGGGGGAAATAGTGCCAAGCCGCCCAATTGGGCAATCCCTATTTGTAAGCGGTTAACAAAGTGCCGCGACAGGATTACCGCAGGATTCCCGTTGACATTCCCGGCCAGCCTTTGGCTTACTCCAGAGGAATAAAAGTTTCATACAGATTTGGCTCAACGAGGGAGATGCACATGGCGAAGAAAAGAGTGGCAGTGATCGGAGCCGGTCCATCGGGCCTGGCCCAACTGCGCGCCTTCCAGTCGGCAAAAAACAATGGCGAGGATATCCCCGATGTTGTCTGCTACGAAAAGCAGGATGATTGGGGCGGACTGTGGAAATACACCTGGCGCACCGGCGTTGAGGAAAGCGGAGAGCCCTGCCACGGCTCGATGTATCGCTACCTGTGGTCCAACGGCCCTAAGGAAGGGCTGGAGTTTGCCGATTACACCTTTGAGGAACATTTCGGCAAACCGATCGCCAGCTACCCGCCCCGCGCCGTGCTCTTTGACTACATCGAAGGCCGCGTGAACAAGGCTGGTGTGCGCGACTGGATCCGGTTCAACAATTCGGTGCGTGACATCCGCTATGATGAGGGCACGGGCATGTTCTCTGTGACGGCGCGCGACGCGATAGCCGATTCTGAAAGCACCGAGGAGTTCGATCACGTGGTGGTCTGTACCGGGCATTTCTCCTCACCCAACGTGCCCTACTACCCCGGGTTCGAGAGCTTTAACGGCCGCATCCTGCACGCCCATGATTTCCGCGATGCCCGCGAGTTCGAAGGCAAGGATATCCTGATCCTCGGCACGTCCTATTCGGCCGAAGATATCGGATCCCAGTGCTGGAAATACGGCTGCAAGTCTGTGACAGTGGCCCACCGCACCGCGCCCATGGGTTATGCCTGGCCCGACAACTGGCAAGAGGTGCCAGCGCTGGTGAAGGTCGAAGGCCGCACCGCGCATTTCAAGGATGGCACCAGCAAGGAGGTCGACGCGATCATCCTTTGCACCGGCTACAAGCACCACTTCCCGTTCCTGCCCGACGACCTGCGCCTGAAGACGGCGAACCGGCTGGCGGCGGCGGATCTCTACAAGGGTGTGGTTTGGAACAAAAACCCCAAGATGTTCTACATCGGCATGCAGGACCAGTGGTACACGTTCAACATGTTTGACGCACAGGCCTGGTGGGTCCGCGATCAGATCATGGGCAAGATCGCCCTACCGGATCAAGCCGCGATGGAGGCCGACCCGGTCGCACGCGAGGCCGCCGAGGACGCGATCGAGGATGATTACGGCTGCATCCGCTACCAAGGTGACTATGTGCGGGAGCTGATCGCCGAGACGGATTACCCCAGCTTTGATGTCGATGCCGCCAATCAGGCCTTCTTTGAGTGGAAAAAGCACAAGAAGAAGGGGATCATGGAGTTCCGCAATCACGGCTACACCTCGCCGATGACCGGCACCAAGGCCCCTCCGCATCACACCGCATGGAAAGACGCGCTGGATGACAGCTTGGAAAGCTATCTTGAGGTCTGAGCGCCCGATCCGATCGCCTGCTCTCGTGGCGGCGGTCGGGATTTGGGTATTTTTGAAAAGAACGAAGCCAGAAAGGGGCGCACTGTTATGGTGCGCTCTTTTGCGTTTTCTGAGTTGGCGCGCTCCATGGTCTTGGCGCGGGCCCACGTGTCAGGTCGTGAGGCCGCGACTAAGCTTCCGCGATGGCGTCGATTTCCAAAAGCCAGCCATCCTCAAACATCCCCGCCAACACCACCGTCATGGCGCAGGTATGCCCATTGAGCTTGGCCATGCGCACGTCGCGGTTTTCGTCTCTGTAGGCGCGGTCTGTAAGGTAGGTCGTGGCATGCACGATATGTTCTGGGCCCATATCGGCGGCGCGCAGCTGCGCCAGGATGTTGTCCCAGACCGTCTCGGCCTGCTCTTGGAACGTGGCGGGCAGGGTGCCATCGGGCCGCACGGGGGCCTGCCCGCTGACATAGAGACGGCGGGTGGTGTCGCGCACCTCGAGCGCCTGAACATAGGCGCCAAAGGCCGCCGGGCCGTCTTCGGCATTGATGCGTTTGATGGTCATGCTGTTTGCCCTCCCGCTTGCGGCTGCAACTTGTGCTGACTTTCGCGGCCCAGGCTGCGGCAGAGGATGAGCACCGGGACCAGACCGAAGGCGACAAGCACGAGCGACGGCACAGCGGCCTCAAAGAGACGCTCATCGGCGGCCAGCCGATGCGCCTGCACAGCGAGCGTCTGGAAATTGAAAGGGTGCAGAATGAGCGTGGCGGGCAATTCCTTCATCACATCGACAAACACGATGAGCAACGCCGTGAGCACAGAGGCGCGCGCCACAGGCAGATGCACCCTCAAGAGGAGCTTGTGCCCCGGCTGGCCCAAAGTCCGCCCGATCGCGTCGTAATGCGCGGGGATGGTGGACATGCCGCTGTCATAGGCGTTGAGCGCCACCGCCATGAAGCGCACCATGTAGGCGGCCACCATGAGCCACATCGAGCCTGTGATCAAAAGGCCGGTGTCAATGCCGAACCGTGCCTCCATGAACGCATCAAGCGCGTTGTCAAAGGCCGCCATCGGCACCATCAGCCCCACTGCGATCACCCCGCCGGGCACCGCATAGCCAAGCCCCGCACCGATCAGAATGAACCTTGATGAGCGCGACGGGAAGGTGCGGGCGCGAAAGCCAATCAGGATCGCCGCCGTCACCGTCACAAGTGCGGCCACCGAGGACACTGTGAGCGAATTCCACATGAAGTCCAGATAGCGCGACGTGGTGAGCAGATGCGCGTACTCTGACGCCATTGTGCCCAGCATCAGCACCGGGATCACAAATCCGATGCACACCGGCAGAAAACAGATCGCAAAGGCAATGGCTGCGCGTTTGCCAGTGAGTTTCTGGCGCTGCATCACGTCAAAGCGCTGGCCTTTTCCGGCGGTTCCGGCCTTGCCCCTCTGCGCCCGCTCCAACCCCGCCAAGAGCAGGGCAAACATCAAAAGACACAACGCCAGCTGCGCCGCCGCGCCACGATTGCCGAGCGAGAACCACGCCTGGTAGATGCCTGTGGCAAAGGTCTGCACGTTGAAATAAGCGACCGTGCCATAGTCGGCGATGGTCTCCATGATGGCCAGCAGGGCGCCCCCCGCAATGGCGGGTCGCGCCATCGGCAAGGCCACGCGGGTGAACGCCCGCACGGGCGAGGCCCCCAGCGTGCGCGCCACCAGAAACGCATTGCTCGATTGTTGGCGAAACGAGGCGCGGGCCAGAAGATAGACATACGGGTACAGCACCATGGTCAGCATCATCGCCGCCCCACCCAGAGATCGGATTTCCGGAAACCAGTAGTCGCGCGCGCCCCAGCCTGTCACATCGCGCAAAAGCGTCTGCACCGGCCCGGGATGATCCAGCATATAGGTATAAGCATAGGCCATCACATAGGCCGGAAAAGCCAAGGGCAGCGCCAGCGCCACCTCCAGCCAGCGATGACCTGGAAACGTGTACACCGTCACCAGCCACGCCGTGACGCTGCCGATGATGGCGGTAAAGACCCCGACAATCACAACCAGGGCCAGCGTCGTGCCGATATAGCGCGGCAAGACCGGCGAGAGCACATCGCGCCAGTCCGCGATATCGGCATGCCAGGCGGCCAGGATCGCTGCCAGCATCGGGGCCAGGCAGATCACCACCGCCACCCACGCCAGCTTATGAAGTATCCTCTCAGTCATGTGACATCTGATCCCTGTGAGCGCTGTCCGCGCCGATCCGGCTTGAGACGTCGTATCACTTTGTGCGCCCACGCCACCATAGGACATTGCGCAAAAACAAGGACAATCTGGGCAACATGCGCATCTTGGCGCGGAGGATTTGGGTCACGAGACGCCGGTGATAAGATGCCGATTTGTATCAATTTTAGGTGTGCGTGTGAAAAAACACGCAAACTGGCCTATTTTTACAAAAAGTTTACAATTTCTGGCATAGCGATGTGCAGGGACTTATATTGAAAAGAAAAAAACGAGCGAGACGCCTAAGCGGTAAGGTCATGAGCAAGTTTGCTTTCAAACAAGAACCGATTGTTCTGAAGGACAGGAACAAGACAGAACTGCGGACGCAATTTGCGGCACTTTGCTATCGCATGGTTGAGGGCAAACCAAAGATCCTGTTGATCACGTCGCGCGGGACGGGTCGCTGGATCATACCCAAAGGCTGGCCGGCCCACGGCAAAACGCCGATTGAAAGCGCCCTGACCGAGGCCTGGGAAGAGGCGGGCGTCAAGGGTCGCGTGACCGGGGAATGTTTGGGCCTCTTTTCCTATCAAAAAAACATCGAAGATGCCGATGATCTGCCCTGCGTGGCCATGGTCTATCCGGTGAAGGTGAAGTCTCTGGCGGGTCAGTTTCCCGAGAAAAGGCAGCGCAAGCGGCAGTGGTATAGCCCCAAAAAGGCCGCAGAGCGCGTGGACGAGCCCGAGTTGGCGCAGCTTTTGAAGAGTTTTGATCCCAAACGTCTGCGCGGCTGACTGCTGCGTTTCGCCGCTTGAAACGAATCCCTGGTTGGTTAAGTATCCCCGAGCTTTAGTCAGAGGCGCGCGTGATAAAATTTACCTTGAAATGCGATCGGGATCACCGATTTGACAGCTGGTTTGCGTCGGCAGATGCGTTCGACAAGCTGAACAAGTCGGGCATGGTGACCTGCGCGGTCTGTGGATCGAGCCACGTTGAAAAAGCCCTGATGGCGCCCAATGTGCGCGACAGCAAAACAGCACATGCTGCGCCTGCAGAGGGCGCGCAGACGCCAATGGCCGCGAAGGAAGGCGCGCTTACCACGCCGTCGAGCCCAAATGAGATTGCCATCGCCGAGATGCGCCGCAAGATCGAAAAAAACTCCGAATATGTCGGGATGAGCTTTGCTCAGAAAGCCCGTGACATTCACAATGGCGACGCGCCAGAGCGGGCGATTTACGGAGAAGCCAAACCACAAGACGCCAAAGCACTGTTGGAAGAGGGCGTGCCTGTCGCGCCGCTGCCCTTCGTGCCAGGACGCAAAACCAACTGAACATCAAAGAGGGACAACCGATGCACGTTGTGATCACCGGGGCCAACCGGGGCATAGGGCTGGCACTTTATGAACGCTACGCGGCGGCGGGCGACACGGTCACCGGCACATCGCGTGCGGGAGGCGACTTCTTTCGCATGGACGTGACGCAAGCGGACGACCATCAAGCGCTTTCGGAGAAAATCAATGGCGATCCGGTGGATCTCTTGATCTGTAATGCCGGCGTTTATCCCGACAAGGGCCAGGCATTGGGCGATGGCTATGCACCCGAGGTTTGGCAAGACGCGTTCAACACCAACGTGACCGGCGTGTTCATGACCATCCAGCGCCTCTTGCCCAGTTTGCAACGCTCTGCCGCGCCCAAGATCGCGATCATCTCCAGCCGCATGGGCAGCCAGGCGCGCGCCAAGGGCGGCAGCTATGCCTATCGGGCGTCCAAAGCGGCGGCGGTCAATCTGGGGCGCAACCTGGCGGTGGATCTGGAGCCGTTGGGCATTGCTCTGGGCGTCTATCATCCTGGCTGGGTGCGCACGGATATGGGTGGGGCTGGCGCGGACATCTCGGACGCGGAATCTGCCGACGGGTTGGTTCAAGAATTTGCAAAGCTGAGCCTTGAGACGACGGGGTGCTTCAAGAACTACGACGGAGAGGATGTGCCGCTTTAGAGCGGTTGGGTCTTAATCGCTGAGCCGCGCATGGCCAGACCGCAGGGTGGTAAATCCAGAGCCGTTCAAAGCACTTTATCGTGCCTTGTCATTGCGAAATTTAAACGATGCGCTGACCTCACTAAATCGCCAGCCCATTCGGGCGGTCTGGCGATGCGCGGCGGCCTACGGCCTTGATTCCGCGCGCTGCAATTCGACGGTACTGGAAATTGAAATGGCGGCCTACCTGCGCCCCCAACGATGCATCACGTCCCCGGCAATGGGCGTGGAACTGATCAATTCAAACCGCGGCGCATCGCCCAGGTCTGAAATCCCCATCACACCCAAAGAGGGCAGCCCCTCCGCCCCGATCACGACACCTGCGGTGAAGCCCACAAGCTCATCCACAAGGTTCGCACTCAGCAAAGATGCCGCCAGCGCGCTGCCGCCTTCGCAATAAACACGCCCCAAGCCCTGCTGCGCCAGCTCAGCCAGCACAGATCGGATATCCAAGGAACGCCCCTCCATCGCGCAAGGCAGCAAAATTGCGCCCAAGCTTTGCCAGGCCTGCCTGCGGTCATCGCTTACGTCCTCGCCGTGGCAGAGCCATAGCGGTACATCGCGCGCCGAGCGCGCAAGCTGTGCCTCCTGAGGCAGATCGAGCTTGCGCGACACCACCACGCGCACGGGCTGCTGCGCCGCACCGCGCCCGCGCCCATGCCCGCGCACTGTCAGCATCGGGTCATCGGCCCGCGCCGTGCCGCCGCCCACCATCACAGCATCATGTCGCGCGCGCATGGCATGCACCAAATGGCGCGCCGCAGGCCCGGTGATCCATTTGCTCATGCCGGTTGCCGTCGCGATCCGCCCGTCAAAGGAATTGGCCAGTTTCAATGTCACCCAAGGGCGCTCATGGGACATGCGCATGAAAAAGCCCGCGTGATCATAAGCCGCCTCCTCCTGTAAAACCCCTGTGGTGACCTCAACGCCCGCCTCGCGCAGCCGGGCAAACCCCAGCCCCGAGACGCGGGGATCTTCATCTTCGATCGGCGCGACCACCCGGGCGATCCCGGCGGCGATCAATGCATCCGTGCAAGGCGGTGTTTTTCCGTGATGCGCGCAAGGCTCTAGGCTGACATAGGCCGTGGCGCCCCGTGCCGCCGCGCCCGCTTGGGCCAGCGCTTGCGGTTCCGCATGAGGTCGCCCCCCCTCCGAGGTCCAGCCGCGACCGACAATGCGCGATCCTTGCGCGATGACGCATCCCACGGCTGGATTGGGCCAGGTTTGCCCCTGCGCCCGCCGCCCCAAAGACAGCGCCAGGCGCATGAAGCGGGCGTCTTGGTCGCTCACTCTTCCCCGGCGTGCTCGATGGCGTCGTCAGGGGATTTGGGCCGCAACTCGCTGACAAACTTGTCAAAATCATCCGCTGCCTGGAAGTTCTTGTAGACGCTGGCAAAGCGCACATAGGCCACGGTATCGATCCGCGCGAGGCTTTCCATGACGATCTCACCGACGATTTTCGACTGAATATCGGTCTCGCCAAGGCTCTCCAGACGCCGCACGATGCCCGAAATCATCTGCTCCACCCGCTCTGGCTCCACAGGCCGCTTCTGCAGCGCGATGCGGATCGAGCGTTCCAGCTTGTCGCGGTCAAAATCTTCGCGTCGACCGTTGGATTTCACCACGATCAAGTCGCGCAATTGCACCCGCTCATAGGTGGTAAAGCGTCCGCCACAGGCCGGACAAAACCGCCGCCGCCGGATCGACACGTGGTCTTCCGCCGGGCGCGAATCCTTCACTTGAGTATCAATATTTCCACAAAACGGGCACCGCATGGGCACGCCCCCTCTCTTCCGCCTCAGTTATCATGGGTCTGAACGCCCAATTACCGCATTCACTATAGGGGAGCCGCAAAGTTTTGGGTAGTGGGGAATTGCCACCGCAAGATAGGCGGGTGCTTTTGCGCGCACACCGTGGCTTTAACGCACTCATTTTTGGCACAATGCATGCCGCATGGTCTGAAACTCAGGTCATGTGACCCCAGACGCGCAAGCGGGTCCGGCATGATCGGCAGGTGCGCTTTTCCAGGTGCTGTCAACGGGATGTATTTGTCTAAAAACCGGCGCAACTGATCTCTAGGTCTTTACCCATTCTTATGGTTGCCATCGCATAGACCGGCGATGGTTTTTAAAACTCCCCAGCGGCCCAGCCTGATCGGATTAGGGGTTTTCTTGACGGCCCTGGCTGTGTCGGTCGCAATGGCCCTCTCCACATATCTCCAAAGCATCGCCTCTGTGCAGGCAGAGTTCGAAGCGCGCTCTGACAGTCTTGCTGCGCAAATCTCCAGAGAGCTGGAGATTACGGTCGCGACCATTCAATCCAGTGCCTCCGCCCTGCGCTTGAACGGCGATACCAGCGAAGAGGGCCTGCGGGAGCAGCTCTATTCCTACCTCGAGAACGGCGATGTTCTCGCCAGTTCGCCAGCCATTCGAAACATCGGGCTTGTGATGAATGGGGCCACGGTCGAAACCGTCCAGCAACGCCCGTTGCTGCCGTTGATCGGCGTGTACCCTGACACCGACAGCACATTTATCGGGGCCGATCTGTCTTTCAGCCAGGAAAGGGTCGAGGCCATTAAATACGCCCAAGACACCGGTGGCGCAGGCGTTGGCGGCCGGATCATGTTGCTCAGCGGCGTGCCGGGGGTGTTTTTTGCATTTCCAATCTACGCGCCCAACGTCGAGCCCACGACCATTGAAGAACGCAGGGCGCAAATACTCGGCGTGGTGGCGGCCGTGCTGGCGACGGACAGTTTCATGGCAAGCTCCCTCAACGAGACCGATCTGCTTGAGATCGATTTCGAGGTGCATGACTTGGGCCCAAGTTCCGACATGCCGCTTCCACTGGGAGTGCAAACGATCCTGGCCAGCAGCCGCATGGAGAAGATGAATTACTCTGACTTGGCCCTTGATGAACTCTTGATCACAGTCGCCCCGGATGCGGTGCAGCGCGATGTTGAGGTCGCCGGTCATACATGGCGGATTTTGCTTGCACCAAAGTCGAACGCGGCCACGTCCTACGCCCTGTTTGTGGCCTGCGCGATCGCCTTTGTTGGCTTTGCGTCCTCGGTGCTGGCGGGCTTTGTCAGTTACCAGCAATTGACGCAGGCCGCCGTCCTGAAGCGGAACGTAGATGAACGCACCCACGATCTTCAAACCGCAAATTCCCGGATCACAAAGCAAGCCAATGAAGATGAGCTGACAGGCCTGGGCAATCGGCGCGCGCTGGCTGACGCGATCCAGAACATGATTGCAGACGCCCCGCGAGAGGATCTTGAGATCGCGGTGGTGCATATCGATCTCGACCGCTTCAAGCAGATCAACGATACGATGGGTCATGCAGGCGGCGATTTTGTGCTGCGTCATGTCGCCGAACGGATCACGACCATTTTTCCTGCCGATGCCTTCTGCGCCCGCGTGGGCGGCGATGAGTTTACCGTCGCTTTGATCCTCGACGCGGGTCAGAAAGACGCGTTGGTGGAAACAACCCGCACGTTGGTCGCAGCGTGCTCTCAGCCGGTGCTGTTCGAGGGGCGCCCCTGCCGTTTCGGCGCAAGCGTTGGCATCGCGTCGCATCCTGTCTCCACGGCTGACCCAAAGCACATGCTGGTCAATGCTGATGTCGCGCTCTACCGGGCGAAAGAAGACGGCCGCGGCCGCGTTCAGCTCTTCTCGCCCGAGATCCAGGCCCAGGTCATCGCCCATAAGACACGGTCAGATGACATTCTGCGCGCCATCGATGCCGGCGATGAGTTTCTGCCCTTTTTCCAGCCTCAGATTTGCTTCTTGACCGGGCGGCTTTACGGGGTTGAGGCCTTGGCGCGCTGGCAACATCCCGACCTTGGCATCCTGCCCCCGATCGAGTTTCTGCCCATCGCAGAGGATCTCGATACTGTCGCGCAAATCGATCGCATGGTTCTCGAACGCGCAATTGAAGCTGTCAATCGCATGGATGCCGCTGGATTTTCGATCCCGCATCTCAGCACAAACCTCAGTTTCGCCCGTTTGATGCAAGAGGATTTCGTCTCGTCGATCTCGAACCTGCCGCCCTGCAAAAGCCCGATCAGTTTCGAGATTTTGGAGTCGATTTTCCTCGACGATGAAGCGGGGCCCGCCATGTGGAACATCGACAGCATCAGACACGCCGGTATGGAAGGTCAAATAGATGATGTCGGCAGTGGCCGGGCCTCTGTCTTGGCGTTGACCCGGGTCGCGCCGAACCGCATGAAAATCGATCGCGAACTTGTCGCGCCGATCGTCGAGCATGAAGAACGCCTGCAACTGGTGCAATCCATTGTTGAGATTGGCAAAGTTCTGGGCATTGGCGTGACGGCGGAAGGTGTCGAAACCCAAGCGCAGGCGCAACTGCTCGGCGCAATGGGCTGTGATGTCCTGCAAGGGTTCCTGTTTTCTCCGCCCATATCAGAGAGAGACATGTTTGATTTCCTAAAAAAGGAACATCACCCCGTCGTCTTCGCATGAGATGACCAGACTGCGGGGTCTCTGCCGCGTCCCTTCATGCGATCGCGTCTTCCAGCGCAACGCACAGGATATCAGCCCTGACCCGCGACTCGCGACAGATATCCAATCGCAGTCTGAGCGCAACAGCACAGCGGCGCCGCGGCCGCGGCGCGCTGCGTGTCATCTGGTCAAAT
>ERZ1740068.783-NODE-783-length-12788-cov-7.401162_pt1 | contig 12788 bp, 5 predicted proteins | sample MGYA00581735_ERZ1740068 | MGnify/ENA primary metagenome ERZ1740068 (study PRJEB43018, sample SAMN04849740) | marine metagenome | isolation source: floating plastic debris | place: Pacific Ocean | collected 2008-08-30 | study: EMG produced TPA metagenomics assembly... | reverse complement strand
TCTACCATAGGGGTGACCTACCTCCGCTTATGGCTTCGGCAGGCAAGGCTGAAACTGTATTTGAATGAGTTGAAAGCCTGTCCTGGACATTGATCCAGGATGAGTATCTACCAAAGAGGCTTTGCCATCCGAAGCCTTAGCGTAGGATGTGTGACTGAAACTGGGCTACCAGGTCAAAATCTGCGACGCCTTCTGTTGATGTGAGTATCTACCAAAGAGATGACTGAAACATTTTAAAGGCCACAAAAATTTCGCTGTTATCTATTGAAGTGAGTATCTACCAAAGAGGTGACCGGGCTGCGCAAGCTGAAACGCTCATTACTCCAAAGTGTTGAAGGCTGGCCGCCCGCGAGAGTATCTACGGCCACGCCCAGTGCAAAGAGGCAACAAAACAGTTCAGAGAGTAAGACTAGAGTTTTGAGGATTTTCTTTGCGGAAAATTTCCTGTACAAAAATGGGATTAGTTGAAAGCTTGTCCCTGACATTGATCCGGGATGAGTACCTACCTAAGAGGTGACTGAAACCTTGTGTCTATCACAGACCATCCTTCATCATCTTGTTGAAGTGAGTATCTATGGGCACGCCCAGTGCAAAGAGGTGACCGCGGCGCGTAGCCTGAAACGATTGGTTATAAAAATGTTGAAGCCAGCGTGGCCCGGTGGGTATCTACCAAAGAGGCTTTGCAATCCGAAGCCTTGGCGTAGGATGTGTGACTGAAACCCTATCATCTTACTCGCATGTTGAGGACCATATTGTTGCAGTAAGTATCTAGCAAAAAGGTGACTGAAACTTTAAACCGTTAAACTGGCCCACGAGCAGTTTTAGTTGAAGTGAGTATCTACCAAAGAGGTGACTGAAACGGTATGTTTGCTGGAAACTTATTGCTGTCACCCAGGTGACCCACACAAAGTTGAAGTAAGTATCTACCAAAGAGGTGACCGGGCGCGCAGGCTGAAACAACTATTACTCTAAAGCATTGAAGGCTGGCCGCCCGCGAGAGTATCTACCATACGGGTGACTGAAACCTCAGCAAATATTGCTTTGTATTTCTCTTGATCGGTTGAAGTGAGTATCTACCGAAGGGGTGACCTGCCTACGTTTAGACTCCTTCAGGCAAAGCTGAAACCGAATTTGAATGAGTTGAAAGCCTGTCCTGGACGTTGATCTAGGATGAGTATCTTTCGAAGGGGCTTTGCCATCCGAAGTCTTAGCGCAGGATGTGTGACTGAAACGTTATTGTGGTAGGGCAGGTCCAAGGGCACCATATTGAAATTTGTATCTGCTGAATAGGTGACCTACCCAAGTTTTGCTTTCGGCTGGCTAGTTGAATTTGAATTAGTTGAAAGCCTGTCCTGGACATTGATCCAGGATGAGTATCTACGGGCACGCCCAGTGCAAAGAGGTGACAAAACAGTTTCGAGTGTGAGGCCAGAGATTTGAGGATTTTCTTTGAGGAGAAATTCATGGAGTAAATCTGACTTGAGGAAAGCCTGTCCCAGACTCTGATCTGGGATGAGTATCTATCGAAAGAGTGTCTGAAACTCAATATACTCCTCTGATAAGGTCCACTCATATTGTTGAAGTGATAGTCTATTGAAGGAGTGACCGGGTTGCGCAAGCTGAAACGGCTGTTACTTCTAAGCGTTGAAGGCCGCCCCCGGAAGTATCTACCAAAGGGGTGACCTGCCTACGTTGTGACTCCGGCAGGAAAGGCTGAATCCGAATCGGAATTAGTTGAAAGCCTGTCCCAGACTCTGATTTGGGATGAGTATCTACCATCAGGGGTGACTGAAACTTCTTTTTTCAGTATTATTAAATCTTGCCGTATTGTTGAAGTGAGCATCTACCCTGCGTGGGCCGCCATAAGGGGGACTGAAACCTACTACATTGATGTTTGTCATTTTTAACAAGGTTGAAGTGAGCATCTACCATTAGGGGTGACTGAAACCTTTCTCTAAAGCAGTATCAAATAGCTCCTCTTGTTGAAGTGAGTATCTACTGAAGGGGTGACAAAGCATTTTCGAGTGTAAGTTGAGAGTTTTGAGGACTTTCTTTGCGGAGAAATTCATGGAGTAAATCTGACTTGCTGAAAGCCTGTCCCAGACACTGATCAGGGATGAGTATCTACTGGTTAAGACTGATAACCCGAAGTTCTCGTGTAGTATTTGTGACCTGTCTAAGTTTGGTTTAAGGCTGGTAGGGCCGCGCTGGTTGAGATCAATAGTGAGAGTTAGTTCCCAACATATGCTGAACAATGCAACTGATGGGAGTAAAAACAAAACTACCAACCCTCATTACTCAGAGAATTGGTAGTTTATGCTCTTAACGATTCTTACAACTTCACGAATTTGAATTGTTCCTCGTCGATCAGGAGTAGGTAAATTCCAGGTGATAGGTTTTTAAGGTCTATTCTGTCACTGGTTTGCTCCATGGAGTGCTTGATCAATACCTTCCCTGTTAAGTCCGTTACTCTGACTTGTCGATCAGCAGGCAATTTTGGTAGCGTTATGGTAAGCCATTCGGTTACGGGATTTGGATATATACTGGCGTTTTCGATTGTTGATGCTTCTTGAAACCTGCTTTCTGTACCATCGATCATTACCTGACCAGGACGTCCATTGATAAATACCACCGAGTTTTGAATTTGATCAGCTGTCAAAGTTCGATCCAGTCCGGTGATCTTGATGAATAGGTTACCATCTTCGTAGGTCTTGCCAATGTCCTGACTGTAGGAGGTGAAATTGAATCCTTCATCTGTATTTTGAGACATAGTAGTAATTGAAGCTGTATTCGAGGTGACTTCTCCAGGCCACTCGGTGAGTAGGTCAAGCGCATGAACGTTTTGTTGCGTTGCAATCGGAAGCCAGGCTTCAGATTCATTAATCCAAATTGTATTATCCAGATTGAAGGTGATCATTGGTTCTGTTTCATTCTCCATGCGGAAGTTATGTATCAAGCCATTGTAGTTGGCATCGACATCACCAACCAGAATACCGAAGTAGTCTGTAGCTGGATATTCTGGACAAGATCCATTGAGGGTGCTGTTTAACTTCAGACATTCTGTAATGGCAGGAACATTGCCTCTGAAGTAGCCGACTCCATCACCTGCTGGATAATTAGCAGAGATGGTAAAAGGTGCGCTGGCCAATGTTTGGTCATCCACGAACAACCAGTCTCTATTATGTGGATAGGCACCAATGGACAAAATACTTCGTTGATTGATCAATGTGATGTCACCAGCAGTCACTTGGCCGTCTAAGTTTGCATCAGCAGCGATGATCTGATAAATCGTAGGTACAAAGGTCTCATCGTCCAGTAAGATGCGAAGTGCAAAATAGGCGTCATTTCCGTTGATAGCACTGGTGACCAATGTCGCATCTTCAATATCCCTGACAATTCTGATAAAACCTCCGTTTCGAACATCTACTTCAAATTGACCATTCTCATCCTGATTGACCGGAGCAGTGAAATTGACGCAGTCATTACTGTTACTGATCTCAATAGACTTTCCAAGGCCCGCATTGAGGTCATAACCAAATGGAGCATTGGTGCCATAGTGTAAAAGCCTGCCTTCGCTTGTTACGTCGTTCTCTATGGTAATGCTTCCAGTATCTGCGCAATAGCTTATCGAGCCAATGGCGTAACTTTCTTTTACTGAAAGTACAGATACAGGAGCTGTCCTGTTTTCGTCCAGTGTATTTCGCACATTCACGCAAAGTATTTCTCCCTGCCCATTGAAGCCATCTGTATTTGCACTATTTGCCTTTAAGAATAATGCTACTTTAATAGATCCATCAGCGTTGGTGACAGTACTGATGTCCACCAAAGACGGGTCAATTACGGCGGCGTTGACAGAAACGCCAAGAAAAGACAGGTTGCTTTCCAAAGACAAAGTAAACTCCAATCCGGTGGCATCTGTCAATTGATGAGCGCTGCTGACTGGTACACAGAAATCAGTTGTCTGACAGTCCACTGTTCCGCTGCCTACAGCGTAGGAGCAGGTCAGCAGGGTAGTGGCACTGGAAACATTGGATACCACTTCCGTATCACTAATCGAAACTATACGATAGAAAACAGTTTCACCAGCGGTCACGGTTTCGTCCTGGTATCGATTGGCGGCACCACTCAGGAGTGTCAGCGTTGAATAGTTAATGTCATCTGATGATCGCTCTACTCTGTATTGATCCGCATCTCCTAAGTTTGTCCAGGAAAGGTCAATTTGCTCGCTACTTCTTGCAACAGCAGTCAGGTCATTGATAGGGGTCAGCACATTTTGTCGGTTGATAGTGACCATATTGGAATAGTCGGAGAGGATACCGTTTTTGCTGACCGCTACTCTGTACTGGTAAGTATTTCCTGCGCTGGTATTTACATCGGTATAATTGGTTGTTCCGGCAGCCAATGACACCAGTTCTATTGTAGTAAAACCATCAGTTGTCTTCTGTAATATCAATTCATCTTCACCGGTGGTGTTAAGTGTCCAATTCAATTCAATGTCATTGCTGCCATTGAGTGAAGCGATTAGATTCGTAGGTGCATTTAGTACAAAGAACAGTACATTGACCGTTTCGCTGGTGACTCTACCGCCTGTAGGATCAATTGCAGAGACACGGTAATAGTAAGTTGTGCCATTTTGTAAATTGGTACGGTCTGTAAATGCGGTTTCATCCGGTGCTACACTTCCGATATCGGTAAATGGTCCAGTCTCCGACTCTGATCGTTCGATGACAAAAGCAATTTCGTCCACACTATTATCTGTCCAGGAAAGGTCGATGCCGTCTTGTGTGGCGTTGATGGTAGCGGAGAGGTTGGTAGGTGAAGATGCATCGTTATTACTCGTCTCACCACTTAGTAGTGAGGCGGCACCACTGAAGTTCGTAAAGCTACCATTGACAGAAATACCCGAGAAACTCCCACCTAGTATTCCTATGTGTTCTACATTTCCTGAGGAACTTGCCGAATAGCCTGAATTTATCAGTCCTATATGATCAATTTGTGCATTACCTTGAACACAGTGCAATATTGCCAGTAAGCCAATGAGGTAGGTGAGTACTTTGTTACGCATAATCAATTGATTTTACCATTGTACAATAATGTTCCTCTTTCTTCGCTGGGCTTATCAACAACTGGGACTACTCGGTTTTCACGGGCATATCGGTCATTCCTAATGCCTGTTACTTGCCAACTCACCTTGACATTAGGTTTATCAGTTTTGATTTGAAAAGAGTTTCCATTGATTTCTTGCATGACGATTGCCTGACTGAATACACCAATTGGGGTGAGTTGATATCTAAAGTCGATATTGAGTGAGTTGAAGTAATCTGGTAGGCTGATAGTAGCCAGACCTTCTTCATCTGTTTCTACATTGCCATTGTAGATGTTCATCATATCAGGGGACTCTACAAAGGAGTGGTAGAGGTATTTGTTTTCCGGATCATCAGGATGATCGATCATGAAAGTTCCCCCTGATTTGGAAACTGTTTCTGTCACAGCTAAACTTCCAAATATTGTTAATACTCCTGTTGGTCCCAGGTCCAGCCTTAAATCGTTGATCTTCTGGCCTCTTGAAAGTTGTGCTCCTATTGTGGAGCTTCCAAACGACATGTAATCATTACTTCCCCTTAAATCAATCGTTTGAGCATTAACGATTCCCGTAGCCCCGTTTACTGAAAAAACGTTAGAAGATGAATTGTCCTTCACAATGAAATCACCACCACCATTTATTGTGATATCGCCAGATTCCAAGTCTCTCCAGCTAGAACTTCCGTTGCTCCTCATTTCTAAATTAGAGGAGATATGTAAATTTCCCTGGGTTCCACTGATACTTGCTGTTCCATCGAAATTATCGCTTATTGCAAAATAGGTACCATTAGATCTTTGTAAACTCAAAGACCCAGTTAGATCAAGACTATTGTTTATCATGGTCTTGCCACCTTGAGTAGAGATATTCAAATCTCCATTTGAATTTGATAAATTGACTGATTGGCCGGATGTACCAATGATGTTTAATGTTCCATTTAATTCAATGGTTTGAGGGCTAAAGGGCGATCCAACTCTTAAGGTATTGGTGAAAGTATTTTGGCCATTAAATGCCTGATCCCCTGACTTACTGGCCAAATCATTTATCACCAAACCATCGACCTCACCCGCGGTTTCAGCATATTCTGCTACTCTTGCATATAATACTGATGAAACTGGTATAGCTGCAATGATTGTATTACCACCGTCCAAGCTGATTGTGATTTGTAAGTCTGATTGATTCCGAAGCTGTGAAATTTCGATAGGATTGGAGGGCGTACTTCCTAGTTGGATGGAGTAGTTACCATCGGTGAAATTTGTTGTGATTGTTTCACTCCAAAAACTACCGATACTAATTGTAAGGTTTCTTTGACCATCAATCGGATTTCCATTTTCTGTCAATCTTCCTGTAAGATTTGAACTTACAGGGATTGTTTGAGCATTTAGTCCTGTGCATAAGAAGCACAGCAAGATCATGTTCAAGACTAATTTTATTTGTCTTGTTTTCATTGCGTATATGTTTATTGGATCAATAAGTTCTGCCTGTTTTAGCAGAGATTTTTATTAAGATTTATTTATTTTTAGGGGGGAGGAGTGCACTTATTTCTCAAAAAAAGTAACCTCTTGGGCCATTGATCTTCCCATGATGCTGACAGTTACTGAGTAGCCGAGGTGACAGAAGTTTCCAGATGGTGGTGTTACTAATTGGAAGGGATTGTAGCGAATACGGTATCTTTTTCCTTTTTCATTAAGTACTGTTCCTGATGTCACTGTCGCCTGAACAATCTTTCCATTTTGATCCAATATCTCTAATAGATAATTTCCGATAGTTCCTTCGCTCTGGGTACCAACTAGTCCAGGACAGCTTCTTCCTCTGTTTCTGTTCCCGGTTATTGTATTGATAAAATCAACAGAATGAAGAAAGCCTGCTAATCTTGGTGGTAAATCGCCTTCCTGCACAATTTCACCAGTATTGCCTGTTGTACCGTTATTGGCTAGAGTGAAGGTGCTTACTGTGATAGACTCCAAAGCAACATCTTGATTGCTGGCAATTCCAAACTTTTGATCGCCACCGATTACCACTATTTTACCATCGGTGTCAGGCAAAAGGAAGACTCTATCTTTTGTGAGAAGACTGTAGTCGAATGGCCCTCGTACTTCGGTCATATTTGATTCCTCAGGTTTTTCACCTTGTAAGAGACTTTCGCCATCATAGATCAATGAAATCTCGTTGCTCGTATGCTGCTGAAGGTTTCTGACTTTCTCATATTGCTCTTTACTGATATCTGATAGGAAACTTGATAGAACGAAGGATTGTGAACTTGAAATGTCAAACGGAATACTCGGAGTCGATACTTTGTAAGTTTCCCCGTATTTATATACGATGTTCTTGTTTCCAGAGAGATTCCAAAAGTCGTTGGTTGGTGTATCCGAACTTGGTAACTGATATCGTTGACTGCCAGATGCCTGAAATGTACCGATGTCACTAACTCTTCTGCCATCTTGAAAAATATCTTTGCCGGAGGCATAGTTAACAATAAAGAATTCGACCTGATCTGATGGTAAGGGATTAAGATTATCTAAGGCAACGGGGCCATTGGTAAATGAGTAGTTAAAACTATCAAAATTTTCTCCGGACGGCAAGAAGACTGGATTATCAATTTCTTTCCACAATTGATAACCGGTATCATCAATGTTTAGGTAGACCCTGATTCCAGTAACTCCTTTATCATCGCTAGCAAATAGTTTGATGAAAATTTGCTTGTTAATAATTGTGGATATTTCTGCGGATTCAACTACCTGTGTTTCCCCACTGGCAGAAACATAGGAGTAGGCAACTCTTATCGTCTGCGCAGATACATTGCCTGATAAACTGTCTTTCAACGATGGTATTTGCGTTGGATTTGTAACAAAATTCAGTTCGTTTTTAGTTGAGTTGCTGGAAATTTGTTGAGTGATTTCTGCTAAAGAATTACCTTCCAGACTTTGAGCATTCCGCGCTTGAATAGCGTAAGGGATTGAACTAATAGGTTGTCTTTCCACAACCAAAACTCCTTCTATTGTCACTGTTATTGCTCTTTGTGAGACGGAGAAAAAATCGGCTGGAAATGGATTTAGTGATCCCAGGAGAACACTATAAGTCCCATTGATGAATGTAATGTTAGGGTGAGTCTCTATCCAGTCATCAATTTGAAAGACAATCTCTTTCTGACCAACAACAGGAATATCTTTTTCCAGAAATTTGCCAGTATAGTTGATCATATACTGCGCATTTATACTTGTTAGAGCACAAATAATCAGAATAAATGCGAATAGGAATTTTTTCATATTTGTCAATCTTTAAAGGTTAAGAAACCAGCCTTTGAGTTGACAAAATTTGATCATGAATACTTTGATTGCAATAATGAGTTTAATTGAGCGGTGAGTATCAAGTGAATCGCGGTGAATTACCTTACGACAATTTAGGAACGTTGAAGATTGTAAGATAAAATATTGTAAATGAAGTATTTATGATTATTAATAAAAAGTAGTGAGAGGACCGATTCTTCACTTCTCGGTGAAATCTCAATCCCTTGAGGTAAAATCTTCCCAATCTTTGAGGTATGTTTTACTGACAGGAATCCATTCATAAACCTTCTTTTCAAATTCACCGTCCTTTGGCTGCAAGCGAACTTCAATAGGGGTTTTAATTTTGACTTCGCCGGAATATTTACCAGTAGGTCTATATTCTAGTACAAACGACCTGTTGACTATCCAACTTTTATGACACCTCACTAATCCATAATAGGCCAGGTCTTCTACATAATCCTTGAGTTTTTGTCTGATGATGTAATGATCATTCTTGCGAGTATACCAATACATGTGATCACTGACCATTCGAATCAATACAATGTCTTTGTAAAGCAGAGAGATTATTTTATCATTTTCATTAAAATGCCTCAAAAAAACTTTATCAGAGAAAAATGCGAGTCCTTTATTGATTCCTTCTTCCAAATCTTGATGTTGCTCCCGCAATTGCTGGACGTTCATTTCCAACTCATCGATGGCATCGGCTTTCCGTTGATCACTTGACGCCATATTTCGAAACCTTTTTCGGTAAATAAAAAGTCCTGCCACACTCAACAATGCGGCAGCAAAAATAACAATGAGGGAATTAATGAGTCGGTTGCGTTCAATGGATGCCAACTCTTGTTCTATCTGATGTTGTTGAAGCAGATGCGCCAGGCGTTCATCCTTCAAAGAAGCCTGCATTATATTGATTTTTCGTTGCTGTTCTTTAAAGATCACATCATCTAGCGAATCGTATTGCTGGTCATACAGTTGTGCCTTGGGAGCATCTTCCCAGGCAAAATAGGTGTTTCGATACAGGTCGTATGCCTCCAGCAACAGGTCATTGATGGGTTGCTGCTCCATGAGAGCCATACATTCGTTAAGTTCCTGCACTGCGCCAACAAATTCTTTACGAAGTATTAGCAGTCTTGCCTTAGACAATTTTACTGAGACATCAAGTCGATGATTGTTCTCTTTGTTTTGATATGCTGCCGCCGAGTCCAAGGCCGCTTCCGAAGCTTCTAAATCCCCTAGATCCATGAATAACTCTCCTAAATTTTTGTAGTTGGTCAATAGACTGCTAGTTAACCGATGCTGTTTTTTTAACTGAATGGCTTTTTGTTGATACCTTAATGCACTGTCTGGTAGATTGATGGACTTGAACAGGTTGGACAAGTTGTTTAAACTACCCGCAATGCCCGGTACATGGCCCATTTCCAATCGTAGCGCCAAAGACTGCTGGTAGTAGTCGAGTGCTTTCTCATAGTGCTTGAGTTTATAATGTGTCACACCAAGTGAATTTAGCGCGGATGCCTGCTCTTTCTGGTTTTGCACTGGCATCTGCTGTAAAGTAGCAATCGCCTCAGAAAGGTAGGGAAGTGATTGATCATATTGTCCCAGCTTGTTATAGACTATGCCAATGTTTTTGAGCACTTTGGCCGTTTCCAGCCAATTGGTATCCTGTTTTCTTAATAAGATTGCCTGTTCATAGTGATGGATGCTTTGACCAAATCGGGCAGTTTTTTCCCCTATTAGCCCAAGGTTATTATAGACAGCTGCGGCCTGGCGCCACGATTTTCTTTTGAGGTTGAGGTAGTTGGCTTGTTTGAGCGATTCTTTGGCCGGGGCATATTGAGCATTTAGCAGATAAGTGATTCCAAGGCTATTGAGGAGAGAAGCACGGACGGAATCCCCAAAGGAATCACCTTGATTACCGGCCAATTCCAGGGCAGTTTCAAAACCCTGAGTAGCTGCTTTAAACTTTTTTCTTTTCCGATCATTCTTCGCTAGTTGAGTCCAAACATAAACATTGGTAGGATAAGCCTTTTCGGACAGAGAAATCGCTTTTTCACGACATACGTCTATCGAATCATGATCAGCTTTGGTTGCCAGTATCAGGTAACTAACAGCTTTTGTAGCTCGCTCCTGATTTTGGAAGACCCGGTTTTGGAGTATTTCTCTGGCATAATGCAGTTGCACACTGTCTTTCGTGTGCCGATCCGTCAGCAGTTTGTAGATGTTTTGATCAGGCGTTTCGCAGCCATTAAATAATAGTACCAGCAGTGTGAAAAGTAGCAAGTATAGGCGCATCAAACAGTTTAAGCAGTTAGTAGAAAGGAAAAATACTGCTTAATGGATGATAATAAAAGCCTAATGAAAGATTGTTATGAGTTGGGTTGTTTCTGATTTATTCCGATCACTCATCAATGGCTGAAAAAAACTAACATTGATGAATGATCGGTGGTGATAAAATATTCGTTCTTAACTGTCCTCTGACACGGTGCCTTCCTCTTCCTCTTCGGTTGTAGAAGATTCTACCTTTTCGATTTCATTTTTGGGTAGAACTTCTTCGGTTTCGCAGGCACTCAGGCATAGCAATAGTGCAAGGAAGCAAAGCAGGTGTTTGCGTCTCATGTTGTCATTATTAATATTTTACTGAAATGATGTAAGCTGATTTCCAACAGAAATTGCTGTTAGAAACAAGAAAGAAGCCACGGCGCCACGTTGATTTTCACCGCACAAAGCTTCCTGGTTTCGCAGACTGACAACCACTAAAAGTGGTCAAATTGAATGCACTACCGTTATTTGAAATATTTCGATCAGTTTTTCACCGCAAAGCCTTTTCCACAAAGGGCTTTCGGGGATATCCATGGCTAAATTGAGGCTATTGAGTTAAAACCGAAATCACCCGTTGGGGGAAATGCCTATGAGGAGGCTAATTATACTTTTGGCTTTACTGGTCAGTCAACCTGGATTGATATATGGCTATCAAAATGAGGTTGATAGTTTGAGGAAACTGCTGACAGTTAATCAAACTGTGGAGGATAAATTAAATATCTTGGACGAGCTTTCTTGGCAATTGAGGTCTTTAGACATCGATTCGGCCATTTTTTACGCGCACAAAGGGATCGAATTGTCCAATCAGTACCATCATTCCAAAATTAGTGCATTTCATAACACTTTAGGTATCATACATAGACAACGGAATGAGTATGATTCAGCACTCAGCCATTATAAGGAAATGATAAAGCACGCAAAGGTAAATGAGGTTCATAAAAGCATAGCTGTTGGTTACATGAATCTGGGAGTTCTATTCAAGAAGCAGAATCAAACAGATTCTGCACTTTATTATTATCAATTAGGTAAAAAAGTGAATTTTGCTGATGAAGATTCTTTATTCTTTCAGAACCTGTTTCTACATATTGATGCAAATATTGCAACTGTACAGCAAGAACTTGGATTGGTGGAAAAGGCTTTGGATATCTACAAGAATATTGAGCAGAAAGCGAAATCTCTTAATAATGAGCATTTATTTGCTCAGGTTTACTTCAATATCGGTAACATATATAATTCAACTGAAGAAGTAGAATTTGCCAAATATTACTTTCAAAAATCTCTAGACTTTGAATTGCTGACTAATAATATTGAAGGGATAATTGATAGTTATTCTTCTTTGCTAAGGATTGAGGAGAGCTTACTAAATTTTGATAATGCTTTGCGTTTTGGTAAAACGGCACTGCGTTTGGCAGATCAATATAAATTGATCGAAAAACAGGCGCTGATAACGAGTAATCTTGGTGACTTGTATACTACATTTTCCAAATTTGATAGTGCTCAATATTACTTTGATCTTTCCTACGACCATTCATTGAGGTCAAATAGTAAATACTACATGCGAGTTGCCTTGCAAAAAAAAGGAATGGTCAACATTTTCGTCGAGAACTTTGAGAACGCTCAAAAATTCTCGTTTAAATGTCTCAAGCTACTAGAAGAATTTGATTTTCCTAAAATTCGTGAGAATGTATATAACGATTTAGCCAGATATTTTTTGGTAAATAGAGACATTAAAAGTTTTAACCATTACGAGAGTCTAAGGAATGAACTTCTTTTGGAGAGAATAAATGCGAAGAGAAATAAACAACTCTTCGAAATCGAAACCAAATACGAAACTGAAAAGAAAGAGAAGGAAATACTTCGGCTGGGGAATGAACGGCAGGCACAGGCATTACAATTAGCACAAAACCGAACGGTTCAATATGGAATGGGAGCAGGGATACTACTACTCCTGCTATCCGGTCTGTTTTTCTGGCGAGACCGGCAAAGGCGATTGTTAATTGCCCGCTATGAGGCGGAGGAATCCGAAAAGCACCGTATTGCCCGTGAATTGCATGATGGGCTGGCTGGTGAAATCTTGTTGATCCAACGTAGTATTCCTGATC
>ERZ1740068.782-NODE-782-length-12793-cov-11.193201_pt1 | contig 12793 bp, 9 predicted proteins | sample MGYA00581735_ERZ1740068 | MGnify/ENA primary metagenome ERZ1740068 (study PRJEB43018, sample SAMN04849740) | marine metagenome | isolation source: floating plastic debris | place: Pacific Ocean | collected 2008-08-30 | study: EMG produced TPA metagenomics assembly... | reverse complement strand
ATTTTGGACTGCCTTCCTGTTTCTGTAAGCACTGAAACAGTTTACAGTGATGACCGGTGATCTCATAGCTGCTCAAATCCATATAAACTCTATATCAATGTTCCAGTGTAGTGCCAACAGGCATAAAGGTTTGGTACGCAATATCGGTATTAAATTTTCAACTTTCTGATGCGTGACAGTAAAAATACAGAAATTTTTACTCACTGTTTCCATTGTTCCTGTACACTATTTGGATTGGTTGGTTTTTCAGGAATGATGGGTGTTCTGTCACAATGGGAGTGTATCCTATGTATACAGTTTCTGTGACATTTTTTATTACATTTTCTACACCTCATTCCCTGTGCTATAATCTTGTTACAGACTTCACAGTAAGAAATGTCAAATATAAATCGTGCCTAAAACAAAGAAAATTAAGACAACAAATCACTAAAATTATGATTGCAAAGAACTAGCTTACCTGAAAATCAAAATTAAACATGAAATTCTCGTTAATTGCCTGATTGGGAGATTTGGTGTCGAAACATGGTGCAAAAAACCTTAATTGTTCTGTAGGTCCACAACATAATTATCCCGCTTCTTACAAGTCTCATCTTACTTGTTGAAAGCCTATAGTAACTCAGTAAGACAATGCTCTTCATCTGGTTTGAGCAACAGACAGCCCATGTTGACGCTTACTTCTGTTCTGAAGGTAATCATTACTTCATCAGATTACAAAATTCTTACTCATGATGCAATGGTCTAGACAAAAAATGCTGTTACTTATCATCGGTCTATAAACACTTGCAAAAAAATGACACATCATGCTAGGCAGCCATGAGTTTCAAACACTTGATTGGGAAAAAAACATGTTTGATATCTAGGAAAGGTTCCCTATTATTGATGTAAATTCATTAATATACATGATCATGTGTACTGTATCTAGGAATGTGCCACGACATTCACATCCATATAGGCCCATACCATCAGAGCAAAGTCTCATGTATTATAGGCAATGAGAAAACCATTTGAGTAATCAAAAAACCAGACAATTTTATCAGCGAGGCATTCAGGGAAGTGGCACGCTGATGATGTACCATACATTGACTGGCACAAACAAACACAATACATAAAATATAAGTTGGTGTCTTAAGTTTTTTCAGTGAAATTGAACTATGCAGATGTTTGTACACCATGATTGTGATATGCTGCACATACCCGTTGTCAACTTAATGAGACAATTCTAATATTCAATCTACTGACAGCTCAAAAGCTACACCCTAAAACTCACCCAGTCGTGCTGTGGTCTGGCAAAAAATAAGTCGAAGGTGTCATTAGGTGGATTGGATAGTACTACAGTGATATCATAACCGACAAGGTCGGTAGTCTGTACATCCCAGCTCACCTGCATCCTACAAGTACAGAAGATCAGTACAAATATAACAAAAACTCACTCAACTCAGTGCTATTTCACCCCATTCTTACATACAGAAAAATCCATTAAACATACAGATAAATTGCCATGATGCGAAAAAAATCGTTGGCCAGGGTAATAAAAATGCAGCCTCTGTAATTTTGAATTAAAATTAGAAACCAGGACAGTTCAAGTAATTATGGTACATTATAATCAGACATTTTTCCATATTTAGAATCCTCCAGTTCTGATATTTAGAGATACGTGTGAACAACAGCTACAAGCACATTATTTGTCCAATTATGATCCCTGGATGGGCTACCAGACCAGTCCCGGAGGAAAATACATCATTATTATTTTCCAGCAGAGCTTGAATATAATTTGAGGTGCCTAAGAGTAATTTCGATCTGGTGTTGATAAGATATATAATATATATTATATACAGATACTTACTTGTCATGTGTCCTTATAACTTTGCAATCACTTGTTTCTAAATCCCTCCTCGCTAGTCCCTTAGCTAGTGCATTCCGAAGTGTAACACCAGGCTGTGCTTTGAACTGAAATCACATAAATGTGTATCAGATTGCATGAAATAAAACATTTCTGTAATATAAGAGTAAGCAACTCCAAACACTTTTAACTTCAGATTTGAAAGTACATGTATTTTGCAGTTGCAGTGTATCTTTTAACTCAGACCGAAGTAACATCAACACAAGAAAGAAAAATTGACCGGCATAAGGAGCTTTATGATAGAAGATCACATAAAACAGCTTCTGATTTATGTCTCAATTACTAAATAGCTCCAATAAAACTTTAATCACCAAATATTCAAAGTATGCCACCTTTTTCATGGATTTGACCCATTGACAATACTTGGGGATATTAATATTACATGAAATTCAGCCAGTAGTTCTTTAATGATCACATCGCCGCAACAAACTACATGTAAGTTCGCTTCCATTGCAACATGACATTCTTTTACCTGGCACTCATCTCCTATCAAATATCTCGGCTTCCCTCACAATGATAACTCTGGGCCATGATCAATGATTCATCTACTTACAACAGAACGCTGTGCGTTAGGTAGGAAGGCTGTGACAGTGCCCAGTGTGGTGCTACCGGTGGTAGAGTTACCCTCTGAATGTAGTGTTGTAACACGACTGTCGTCATCTGAGTGAGAACTGCTACCCCCTCCTCCGACGTTATACGAGGGAGAAGCCGGGTCACTGTGTCCGGAGCGGGGGTCACCCACACTAAACATTGTTCCTGAAACACAAACCATGAGTGCATTAAGCTTCAATCTTTCATATACCGCAAGATCTACCACACAATGCGGACATTTCTAAGCTCACAGCAACAGCGCTCGTTGGTAATGATTATACATGCAGTTTGAATTCAACAAACTGCGATGCTATGAGCCTCTTAGAAAAAATGTAAGACGGATATTCAAGAAAGGTAAAAAAGTCTAGATCAGCTGGTCATGCTATCAAATAAAAGCTGTGAGATGCAAAAATATATTAAACCATTATTCTCAATAGAAATGGTCAATATACCACCCTCCCTCCCCAGAGCACCTTAGCGCACTCGACTTGAGGCTTCTTGATGAAAATTGGTAGTATTGTCACAACAATGATGACTTGTTATAGCTGATATGTAAAGCTAATTCTAGCTTTATGATATTTCCCAAACTCATTATGAAAAGTGTAGATGTGCCCCTGGATTTAGATTGGCGTTATATTGATCAGCGATAAGAGCATCATGGGATGAAGCTAACAATCTCAAGGTAAAATACCTGGGCAGCTATTAACAATAGCCCAGCTGTAACATTGCGTCACATGGCATAACACAAGAGACGCCAATCTAAATCTTTTCAGGTACCCTGGGAAAGCAAGGTAGGCGAGGTTAAAAGCCACAAGGGCAGATTGACCATGACGTGGAAATACTTGATTCCAACCACGTCACAATTCGACTAATGCCCCAGCGGTGGATCATACTGGGCTTTACTCATTTAAACATAGCTGATCTCTTCATCTGCAGACCATAACGCTAAAAGTACAGATTGTGTGGTAGCAGTATGAGACAAATAATATTACAACAGTTACAATGATAACGGTATTTAATAAAATTTCCTTCTTAGGGAAGGCGAGCTACCGCAGAGACATACCAGTTGGTTCAGATTGATTGTATGAGAATGTATTGGGATTATTATCAGCTGCTGCTGTAGCATTAGAGGAGGACTGTGTACTGTGTGTATTAGACTGGCCTCCTCCGCTGTTGCTGTTGACAGCCAGCTGCTGTAGTTCAGAGTTATTAGCTTCCTCCTCGTCCATCAACTTCTGTAGATCAGTCTGTAACTTCACCAACTCATCATTCAAATTGTGATAGAGCTACAAAATACCAAACTGAGCGTGTCAAAGCTGAGACTACAAAAAATGGAATGACATGAAGTTGCACCGCTTGATGTTATTGGCATAACTAAGGACTATTATGGACGGCTCTCATGGCTCAAAACTGACCTACCAAAAACTGTGCCATAGCACTGATAGCATTATTTATGCACCTTATTCTGCTTATCAATCAAATAATTTACCTCACATGACAAGTCATAGAAGTACCCTGGAGCCCTATGATCAGGGTCAAGCTACAGACAAGTTTTTGACTTCATTTTAATCAGAATTGCTGCAGCGAACGGCTGCTCAGCTAATTTCTAACCAATATTATCATGGTATCCGCATTATGCTTTACCAGGAAATGGGCCGTGTCATTCAAGCCCATAAAAAATTGCAATGCTTTGGAAACAATCCCAAAAGACTGACAGAGTATTGGTTGTATTGGCAGCTGAAACACATCAGAATTTGTCAAAACTCATCCTCGGATAAAAAACACAGCATGACAGCGTGACTTCGACCAGCTTTATTTACCATTACGATTACAATTACCAGCTGACGAAACAGATAGTTTTAGCTGGCAGAAAGTTAAGCTTTTCGGTCAATTTATTAGTTTTAGCTACCTGCTTCAGCGACATAAAACTTTACAGTGCAAACCTCAACAACCTTTTTAGGTAGGTTTAAGGAAAACAAAACGACCGAAAGTTCTAATAACTCTGCTAATGAGTACTCATTATGTACCGGTATAGTTTATATAGCCAAACTTCTATCTCCTATGTACGGACCAAAGGTAGAATTAACTGAATCTTGTGATTCTTAAAGACTGAAACTAGAATACTGATGTTAAATCTTACCTGTATATACATGGAGGGAGGGTGACGCTGACTACCAAACCTCTCATGTAGAGATCCAAGCTCATTCTGTTTCAATTGCATCACCTGCTCAATATCCCGGATCTGAAAATACATAGAAAATAGAAATAGAAATTGTCCTACCAGTATGCTGAGCAAATGCTGAGAGATAGACCTTCCAGTTTCAATTTGTTGTTTCAAACCGCTGTTACATGCTAGTGGAGATTGCAAGCATGACAGTTACAGAAAACTCGATTAAGCTGTCCCGATTTTTGTTTCTGTTACCGCAGAGGATCAAAAACTTTTTTTGGAACACAGTGAAAGCCCGAACAAATCATGAGCTAAGAAGGAAGTGTTAGCCAGTCAGTGGAATCCCAAGCAGGCCTACATCAAAAAGTGAGAACATTGTAACCACTATAAAGCACAACCATGCAAGGCACTGAACATAAACAATCCTTGGAGGTACAAAACATCAGGAAAAATTGACTTCCTTGAAATTAGCTTCAAACTGAACTAAAAGCACACCCAGTTTATTGGACACTTATCTCGAACCATTCAAAAAACTAGTGTACCGTAGGTAGAGATTGATGAAAGGTTCGATTTAGCACCAAAGTCCCAACCTCCCATCTCCGAAGACTATAATAGCCCACTGTGCGCATTCAAACTATCAATTGATTATCTTCGGCCAGGAACCACTCTGTTGCCAGACTACACATACTTTTCTATACCACTTACACTAGAGATATGCTCACTACAATGACCTCACAGTCTTCACTGTGAGACAGACTAACTATGTGGTTGTGTTAGGGCTAGCGATTCACCATCAAGAAGCCCGATGACTGAAATCCTTAAAGTGTGAACTCAGGGGCAGTGGAGCATGGAATGCAGCGCAGAGCCTGAACTGAATAGAGCCGATGAAAGGTGTAAGACACTTTACCTTTTTGTGTGGCTTCACAGCAGATTGGCAGGCTATTTACAAACATGTATGTCAACTGTCTCAGTCCATATACTAAGATACGCACATAAAGTAATGCGATGAAACTACAGCCGCGTAACCGGGGAGCCCCAAAAGCCAAAACATCACATTCAGGGCAGCCCCAGAACAAACCATTCCAGCTAGCACCAGTAAAATGAAGTACTGGTCGGTTGTGCTTGTTTATTAATAACCAATCCATGAGTTAGTATTTTAAACTTGCATCAATGCTCACAACTCTTGTGTCATGAATTCATACATAGACCTATTTGATGCCGATGCTGGATACTAGGTTCGTCGTATTCAACCATGATAGTATAAGTCTATACAATGACAAAATTGACTAGCTTCAGGTCAGCTTTTTAACACCAAATTAGTGAGTGTAGGCTGCCTAATATACGGCAGTTTTGATTAAATGATTATAAAAACAGCCTGTGAAGTTAAACAATAGCCTACATTACAAATTATAAACTTTCCATCGAACAATGCAGGCATATTATGACTAGCACCAAACATGATGATTCTCATTCGGCAAGCATTTATCACAAATAAGTCATATAACACGTGTATACAACAGTGAGGGCCTACACTTACTACTCTTAGTTAGTGTTACCGATCATAGACGACTTTCATGGACGACGACTCAAGCAATTTGCATGGAATTTCACCAAAACTTTTACAATCAGGAGGGAAATGGTCTCTATGCTTAACTTAACTCAGACTCCGCCAGTCCACTAAATTACACCCATTACATTTGCTAGTGTGGTTCTCTACTATTATCAATCCATCTTACTCTCCAGATAGCTCTCAAACAATGCCCAGGGAACATATGCTGTCAACCTAAGTAGTAGGCCCTACTTATCATGAGTCTAATGGCTGTAACTCAATAGACAGTTGTAGCACTCAGTGCTACATTAGCAGTCAGTCAAGTGTAGACATGCTGGTCTAGTCCGACTACATCATAAGTCAGTTCAGAGATGAAGTTCATACCAGTGAGTAGTGATAGTGTACATATAGACCATACAACAGTAGCACAGCAAAGTTACCAATCATGAGACTGATACAACGCACAGCAACCAGGCAACACAACCACCCAGTTTGAGTGACTTGAGTTGTCTTTGTAAGTTAGCCACTAGCTAGTTTTGTGGCAGGACAACAAATAAGTTAATGTATGTAGAGTAGGACATCAATATTACAGCATAGTCAGATGAGTTGCAGATTTGACTAAATGATATACAAACCATGTCATCCTTTGACAGAGGTTCTTCGCCAGAGATGCTCATATCTGGAGTGAAAGCAAGTGACTCAGAAGAACAAGTGACTGCAGTTGGCATCATTTTCTGTCTTTTGGTTTGCTTGCTGATATGTGTATCATGTGACCGTCCTAAATAGTGACATCATCATTTTAGGCATAGCCGTTATCAGACCAGTGGGTCGATTTCATATGAATGGAGCGATATATGTGCAGACAAGAATTACAGACCTCACAACAATCAGATTGACCAGATTCCAGGAATTTCTAGCAGTGTCACTGGGCAAGAAACATAGTTGGTGCTGAGAAAGATCAAAGTAAAGCTATAAAAAAGGTCAGTAATATTAAGATGACTGGCAGTTTTGAATACACATAGGCCTAGAACTGCATTTTCTTCCGCATACTCACTGCAATGAAAATATGAATGGCATGAATAAAGTTCATTGGGGCTCCCTGCACACAACATGGTCTTCATTTTCTTCACATTTTTAAGAGGAGTCTTCAAATCTTTAGTCTTCAACAGTTTTAAAAACACTATCTTCAACAAATGTGGCTATCGTTAATCTTCATTACAAACTACACACGGAAAATGTGAAGAAAAAGTTGCAGTGTGTATGCTTGGTGTATGGAAGATAACTTCATTTTTTGCAGTTTCGTGTGTAGTGTGCAAGGGCCTTAATTAATGCATGGGACCGTTTTTTCGTGGCCAGCTACCCAAAATTAGTTCTGGAAAACCAACTAGAAATGCAAAAACAAAATCTGTAATAGCGGCAACAATAATACATATAGGCCTACATGATTCTCAAGAGTCAATACAGATTTGCTGTCAAGGAACCGTGATTTGGTAGTTGAGAAATAAGGGATGAAAATAATTGATGCTGCACTCCCGTTATTTGAAATCATTTCTTAGTCGCTGACGGTGGGTGACCCCTCATTAATTATTCAACACGGATGTGAGTCAGGGAAAAAAAGGAAAAATACTAAACGTATAGTTTTCCTGTCCCAGTCTAAAACCTTGTAGGCAAATTTACAATAGCAAACTCTGGGGACAAAGCCATTTTGGATTAATTGTCTAGTTCCCATTTTCATGCTCAAAATAACTAAAAGCGGGCTGTTGTTTAACATTACGTTGTGTTTATTGCAGGAAAAAGTCAGTATGGCGTGCAATCCGTGTGATCCATGTGTACCCTGTCCACCAGCTCCCTGTGTGCCTTGCCCAACGGGTCCTCTACCAAAATGTGGAACGCAGGACAGGTGTGTAATATGCCACACCAGCAAAGTGGATGCTCGTATCTGTTTGCCGTGCAAATGTCAATTCTGTGCCGACTGCGTCGACAAACTCTTGCCTCCTGATTGCCCGACGATGACATCTTGTCCTATATGCACGTGAGTTGAACGAGCTAAACATCAAAGGAGAAGGTTTCTCACCAAAGTTTGATTCCAGTGCTTGAAATTTTACTCGAAAAGAGAAAATTTAAATTTATAAGCATCAGCATAGTATGAAGATTTTGTTTTCTGCTGGGCTAAAACGAATTCTGCTTGTATGTATGTTATATCTACAGTTGAATAACAATAAGTTAAGGTATGACATCATGGCATTTTATATCAGTCCTGTTATTCTTGCTAGCAATGAAGCAAAACATTTTCTTACAATGTTATTATGGGGTTATTTAATCATTTCTTATTGAAAGTACTTTTGATTCCTGTAAAGCCAGGACACAGCGAAAATATCTGTTGCATACTGTCAAGTTTTGTTGGGGATTTCAATACCAAAATTTCTCTAGACAATCATTATACCAAACATGTTATTTCATCAATACACACCAACGGAAAAGTGATTATATGTACCCATATGAGGATTCACTGATGCTAAAACCAACAGTGAACCATTGAGTAACATCAATGAGAGGGATAACCGGATAATGGAGTCATCCTACTAATATTCATGTGTAGATGACTCCTTTTGTCATAAATTCCGGTGTCCACAATGAGATAAATTTCCAACTCATTGGATTCATAACATATATAAATAGCCTATTTGTATTGTTACCACTATACAAATGTACACTAACTTCCTACATTGTTTACAGATGTGACACTGAACGCCTGAAAAGTATACGTTGCCCTGATCCCTGTAGACCATTTGACCCATGTGGTGAGAAGGGACTATGTTATAAATCTACCCCTCCACCATGTGATGAATGGTTCTGTTACAATTGCTTTACTGAGGGATCCTGTAAGGTTCGAGCAAAAGAGTTCTGTTTGGATTGTGATGTCTCCATGTGCGAGAAATGTCTGCAGGTATGTCATGACTCAATCAGCCTGATAACAAACTAAATTGTCTAGGTTTAAATTTAGGGTGAATTCAGCACTAGGATTACATAAATGATATATTGTGATAGTGCAGATATTTGTTACGGCCAAAGGAAATTCAATGCATTAAAACCTTATGCAGCACAAGTCCATTACCAGTCAGTTGGTTCATTGAAATCAACTTGTCATTTGATTCAACCAGGGTACCAATATAAACTCAAGCAATGTGATGGAAAATAAATAACAACTCCCTGACCATTATGCATATATTATATACGTTTTAGTTAGTAGCAACTGTATCTTACAGCAACATAAGGCCTTCATCAAGAAGAAGAAACACAATATGCTGCCGGTATGCCAGTATAAGTTGATGAAGAAGAAGTTTGAATGTAGGCGCTGCCGCATACATCCCAAACATACACTGCTGTTTGTCTGCCAGAAGTGTGATCAGATCCTGTGTCAAGTTTGTGTTGCCTGCTGCCCATGTGAAGCAGGTAAAATATAGTTTTTGAAAACAAATGTGGTCTCCCTGCTGCTCTGATTACGCTGACAATTTTATTCATTACCCTTTACAGTGAGAATCCTTCAGGTGTAGCTGATCCAAAAGTAAATAGTCCATTGTTTTCTTATTTCAAAAGATTTATGCTTTCATGAAATTTTGTGTGCAGTGGGAAGATGTGTACTGTCTAGACCTACAGTCTTAAGAAAATAGTAGGCCGTTATCGTTTTTTTTGTGTCTTTCCAATTGAGACAACCATGACTGTGTTACCACAAAACACCAGTGAAGTGGGTTCCGAAACTTATTAGTTGTGAATTGTGATATTAATTATTCCAAGCTTAACCCTGTAAATTCTTCAGGTGGTCGCCATGATGCCAAGGAACTTGAGACAGTGGCCTTGGAGATGGCAGCGTCTATTAACCAGAACATGAAGGATGTAGACTGTGTACGCAGACAAGGAGAGAAAATCATCGAAGAAGGCTACAAAGTCTTCCAGCGTAATGAATGTGAACTGGAGAAACTGAAACAGGCAATCTGCTGCGGATTTGAGGAAAAGGTAAGTGACTACAGAAAATCATCCCATTGTGGTTTCACTATAAAAAGCTCATCCTGTGAATTAATGGTTGTCTTCTTGTGAATTAATGGACGTCTTGAAAATATCTATACATGAGCAGTTTTGGAGCTTGGATGCCTACCAAGAACTAAGCCGATCACTATGAGTATCCCTTGCCATTTTAGTGGTTGTCATTGGTGGCCATGACTGAGGTACATCCCGACCTACTTTTATGGCGATCGCCTTAAACAGGTATTTTATTTTATATTTAAGAATGCGGAGCTCTGTAGAGAGAAGACAGCTATTCTGTGCCGTATTAATGAGATGATCAATCAGAACAAGAAGGCAACTCACAACCACAAGTGCAAAATCCAGAATATCTTGTGTGAAGCTAAAAATGTTACGGCCAGAGCCAATCAGCTTTTGCAGTACAGTCACAACGTGGATATAGCCAGCGAATCGAGGAACATGCTCAATGACTTGACGTCAGTTAAAACTACCACATTCCCTTGTCTGGAACTGGGGAAATACAAACTATGCAAGCAAGGTAAAAGAGTACACCACTGACAATATTTGTTGACGCGGCAAAGTACTATATTTTGGTCTTACATTGCTGGATTCTGTCATTTGAAACTTTGATAATAGCAATTTTGAAATTCCAAATTGCAAATTAAACCAAACCGTTATTATGTCTATGACCTCTCGGCATAATCACAATAATTTTAAAATTATATGTGTGCTCTGCCCTGGACTGTACTACAGTACACACTATTTGGGTTTGGACTGTATAACAGTCTAGCTACGCCCTGAGATTTACACTGCATATCAGTGCTGCCTAAGTTTTGGCAGATCTTAGTCCTGATCATGAAGAGAAATGAGCTGCTCTGGTAACTGCTAACTTATGCCTCTTTTGTTTTAGAAAAACCTATCGCCATGCCAAGCATTGGACAAGACTGTGACACCAAGACTACATTCTGCCCACAGCCTTGTATTCCTACCCCCTGTGAAGGTGAGGATTTTGGTTCAAACTCTAACAATCAATGCTTGAATGTCTGCAAGGTTAATGATGGCCAAGCAGTGACCGATGGTTGTCCGGAGGCTGCTGAGTGTATTGTTGTTGAAAGGAACTGTCACCCAGTGGTAGATTTATGTCCGGTTACCCCAGAGTGCCCCGAAAAGCAAGACTGTAGTCCTATCATTGAGTTCTGCCCACCAAAAAAGTTGTTTTGCCCTCCTAAGAAAGACCAACTGAAGCCTGTAGGAGGTAACCGTTCACCATCACCGAAAGCTGACAAATTGTGCCCAGAAATAATGAAGGACTGTGATAAGCCAGAGAGCGCTCAATGCGGTGACATATCTTCACCTTGTGACCAACCTAAAAGGGCAGATTCCTCTTGCAGGCGCCCTGCCCACTGCAAGCGCGATAAATCCCCAGCGAATAATTGTGCCAAAAACATTCAGTTTCCATCAGTCTGTGAAGATCTAGTGTGTCCTGACAAGCATAGACAAAGTTGGACACAATGTCCATCTATACTTGAGGAACCACCATATGCCTGTGCTCGAAACAGTGGCACCCAATGCCCATCCCAATCCCAGGATTCCCCACGCCGGTCTTCTTTGCCTTTTGAAAAACTAGTCAACGCTTCTAAGAGACGTTTCAAAAATGTGTACCCGAGAGAGCATAAAAGATTTGATGGAGTTGAAAATGAGAGTAGCCTTCCGCGAAAAGCTAGGTCTCGTCGCAGTAATGTAAAAAATGGGTTTACTAAAAGTGCTAGTAATCAAAATCAATGTGCTAAAAGTCCATGTGATCAGGATCAATGTAACGAAGCCATTCGCTGCGCAACTCGTTGTGATGCTCAAAAATCTAAGCAATGCAACAATAACAATCAGAACTTAGCAAGGAGTAAGACACCATCTGCAGAGGAAAAGTCACAGCTCCCCGGCGAAATGGCTTGCAACAGGAACTTCACTGCTTTCCCTTCTACAAGCGGCTGCGGTGGGGAATCTTTGACTGATCTTGTTCAGAAAGCTGTTTGTTCTATAAAAAATCTGAAAGCATCACTTAGAGATTTGGATGAATCAGCAGCAGATGCTGACTGTTGCGACTTGATTGAGATGTAGCCCAGCCAGTGTTTTGAGAATCAGACAATCCTAGTGGAACCTTGCACAACCTCACAGTTGAGGCACCACAGGTAAGTACCTCCACACAATAGCAATGTTAACTCACAGGATCTTGCCTGCAGGAGTCACGAGTTTGTTCCAGTAGAGGATTCTCTGATTCGAATCAATTCCTCTTATTGTTGACATATCTTTTTCACTGCTTATTCTAGTCTTGAAGGATACCTGGGCTCTCAGTGGATTCCAGATTATTGCATTTTTAACAGGCCCTATAGTTACAATGCTAGACTAATGCAGGCAAGAGTTTAGGAGTTTTCAGAAGCATTGTGTTGAGGTACAACCTCGTGGCTCTTGCAGGCTTTTATTTAGCCAGTTTTGCAAGTCAGCCTTTTTTCTCTGTACACTGCATGTCAAAAAGGGTTCATCTTGCATAGATAATCAAAAAGTTTTGATA
>ERZ1740068.781-NODE-781-length-12800-cov-8.520204_pt1 | contig 12800 bp, 13 predicted proteins | sample MGYA00581735_ERZ1740068 | MGnify/ENA primary metagenome ERZ1740068 (study PRJEB43018, sample SAMN04849740) | marine metagenome | isolation source: floating plastic debris | place: Pacific Ocean | collected 2008-08-30 | study: EMG produced TPA metagenomics assembly... | reverse complement strand
ACAAGCTGACGCAGATACTCCTTGTAGATGACATGGTAAACATGAGGAGTGACCGATGGTTGAACGATGGAGCAATAGGACTTACTATCAGTAGGAGGGTTTCAGAAGAGTTGACCAGAGCGTACGGAAAACTGTCTTTTTGAGTATTCTGTTTGTACATATAGCCTCATTATGCCAATTTACTGATCAGACAATTGTAACTTATGTGTCAAGAAATGACTTCACTGGTTGGTGCGGCTAATGAAGTCTGTTTTACCCTAAAAAGACAGCCTATATGAAAACAGCAAAAAAGTGGGTTTTGAGGATTGTATCCCTCGGCCTTGTATCAGTAGTGACGATTATTCTCACAGTACTTAGTCCCGGACTTCTATATGCCCATAAGACAGATGTAGGTGCTTTTACGGTGTATCATCAAAATGCATTGAGCCCCTTTGTTGCTGAGCGACTGGAGCATGTCCAACAGCAGGTGAAAACCAGCGAGCTCTACGATGCTGATTTTAAAGTCAGTCTTTGCCTGGACGATGGATCTGTCTATCCCGAGATCATGAAACGACTCCGGGGTAACGCATTTGGCTGGGGATTTCTCAATTATGCAGTATTCAAGGGCGAAGCCGATTACCAGGCCAACAAAATCAGTCTGAACGGTTATGACTGGAATCTTGAGCAACTCTTTGTACATGAAGTTGCCCACTGTATGCAAAACAATGCCTTGGGTATGTGGAACTCCAATCCGATGGCAGGTCATCCAACCTGGAAGTGGGAGGGCTATGCGGAATATGTAGCCCGGAAAAATAAGGATCAGGCTTCTTTGGTGGACAACATCGATAGGCTAAGACGATCAAAACATGAAGCTCCAGACGCCTGGGGTGTGTTCTTTACCGATGAGACGGTGGCACCAAGGTCTTACTATGAGTACTGGCTGCTGGTGCAGTATTGTCTTGACATCAAAGGGATGACGTACCTGGAATTACTGGAAAGTGATGTGGAAAAGGAAACCGTGGAACAAGAAATGCAAAGCTATTATGAAGAGTCAACAGAGTAGCTGAATCGCTGTCGACGGATTAACCAAGCCTGATACCATTCTCCAGGTTGAAAGGTGATTTTATTTGACACGAAGCCAGGAATTGCCTAACTTCTATGAAAAAAAAGAAATGAAGATCGAAAAGAAGTATCAGTTGAATGCGGCTCAGCAAAAAGCTGTTTGTGGGGGTAAGTACAAACATGGGATGGATATGGTGGTAAGGAAGAAGCCCGGTCGTACTACTTATTGAAGCAAACCTACTTGTAGACAAACACTTCACAAAACCACGTATTTATTGCTTTTCCTTCACTGGCGCACTTTGCCTGTGAACACACTTGCTTTGGAGTTGAAGGGATTCCCTGAAGCCCTTCTAAAAGAAACGATCTGGCCCGTATGCCAGAGTGCGTCTGCCAACGGACCGTTGAGCATGTGCCAATAGGCAGATTCACTGCTACCGCTCTGACTTTTGAAAGTGATATTGAGTTTGGCAATATCTTCCGCACTTTTTCCTGCCATTGCCTCGCTGGCCTTTTGAAGGTTGAGCAACGTAAGTTTTCTCAGTTCTTCAAAGGGATATTTAGTGAAGTCGATTGGCCGAACGTTTGGTTTTCCAACCGCACCATTATAGATGACATCTGCCAAACCATAGATGTGTTGCAGCGTCTCCATCGCAGTTCGGGCTTCTTCCGAGGGTTTGTACTCCAGGTCTTCCGGTCTCAGGCTGTCTGTAGCCCAGTAGTAGCGAAACCCCAGCCCATCAATGGTTCTGGCTACAATGTTTCCTGCGCTGTAATCAGCAGGGTAGGGTGGGATTTCCCGGTAAGGTAGTTCTTGAGTCATCGCTTGAAAATTGCTGCTTACTAGCATGATGAATGAAATGACCACTGCATACTTCATTGTTGAGAAAATTGTTGTTTGAAAAAAGGTAAGGTCCGGAATATCCAGAAGCTCTTCTATCATCCGGATTAGAGATTGCTTTTGATGCGTCGCATCATCTTATTGGCAAAAACAAAGTCATTCAACTCCTCTACGTCTGCATGGAGGATGCTTTCATTATCGCCCTCCCATACTTTATAGCCTTTGTATAAGAACATAATTTGCTCCCCTATTTCCATCACACTGTTCATGTCATGGGTCACCACCAGAGTCGTGATCTGATATTCATCGGTAATTTCTTTGATCAGGTTGTCAATGCGGATGGAAGTCTGTGGGTCGAGACCTGAGTTGGGTTCATCGCAGAACAGGTAATTGGGCTTGTTGACGATAGCGCGGGCAATTCCCACCCGTTTTTTCATACCTCCACTGATCTCAGAAGGCATCAGCTTATTGGCATTTTGAAGACTGACACGCTCCAGGCAAAAGTTGACACGTTCTTCTTTCTCTTCCTGAGGCATCCTGGTCAGGACATTGAGCGGGAACATGACATTTTGCTCCACAGTCATGCTGTCAAAAAGGGCACTTCCCTGAAAGAGCATCCCAATTTCTCTACGGATATCGGCTTTTTGCTGATTGCCACAGTTGGTGAAATTTCTACCACTGTAGTAAATCTCTCCTTCGGTAGGCTGGATGAGCCCTACGATGTTTTTCAAAAGGACACTTTTTCCGGTACCACTGGCGCCAATGATCAGGTTGGTCTTTCCTTGATGGAATTCACCACTGATGCCCTTTAATATTTCTTTGTCATCGAATGACTTTTTGATGTTGTTGATTGTAATCATCCGAGTAATAATTTTGCTAATACATAGTCCGCACACAAAATTGCGATACAGCTGTTGGTTACAGCGCTGGTTGAGGCCCTTCCTACTTCCAGCGCTCCTCCTCGTGTGTAGAAACCTTTATAAGCAGAAATACTAGCTACCAAAAAGGCAAATACAAAGGCTTTGATCAGCGCAAAGGTGACATTGAAGGGTATGAATTCAAACCTGATCCCATAGATGTAGTCCGTGCCGGTAATGATGCCTGTGAGCATACTGGTCAGGTATCCTCCATAGATGCTCAGGAAACCGGCCAATACTACCAGCATCGGGTAGGTAACCATGGATGCAAGGACTTTGGGCAGCACCAGATAAGATGCTGCGTTGATACCCATGACTTCCAGTGCGTCTACCTGCTCGGTGATTTTCATGGTGCCGAGCTCACCGGCAATATTTGATCCCACTTTTCCGGCAAATACAATCGCAATGATAGTAGGAGCGAGTTCCAGAATGGTCATGTCCCGTACTACCAGCGAGATTATATAATCGGGAATAAGTGGGCTGATGAGGTTATAAGCCGTCTGGATGGTGGTCACTGCCCCCATGAAAGTAGCAACGATTGTAACAATGAAAATGGAGTTATAACCTATTTTAATGCATTCTTCAAAAAACAGCGAGACATACGTGGAAAACGATTCTCGTCTGATCATCAGTTGTCCAAGAAAAATAAAATACCTCCCGATGCTTTTCATTTAATAGTGTTAATTTGAGCTGGTGATTGATTTCACTAACTTGCGGAAAATTAATAATAAGTCTGGAAGATAGCGAATTTCCTCAGACGTCTATTTGATTCTTAAGAAATGTCAGCACAAAATCAGAAAAAAACAGCCGTCGTAACCGGCGGAACCAAAGGGATAGGGCGAGCGATTATCGAGAAGTTTCTGGAGCACGACATCGATGTCATTACCTGTGCAAGAAACGAAGATAACTTACAGCAGTTCAAGACCGAGATGTCAGAAGCTTACCCTGAAGCCCGTCTGTTTGTCAGCAGTGTGGATATGTCAAAGAAGGCGGAAGTACTGGACTTCATTGACTTCATCAAGATGACGGGCAGAGAGGTTGAAATATTGGTCAATAATGCAGGTGTATTTGTGCCAGGTGAGATCCATCAGGAAGAAGATGGCATGCTGGAGTTGATGATGCAGACCAACTTATACAGTGCTTATTACCTCACCAGGGGCATCGTTCCCAAGATGAAGAAAAACAAAAGCGGCTTTATTTTCAACATTTGCTCTATTGCCAGTTTGCAGGCCTATGCCAATGGTGGATCCTACAGTATTTCAAAATTTGCCCTACATGGTTTTAGCAAGTCGCTCAGAGAAGAACTGAAGCCCTATGACATCCGGGTAACCTCTATTTTGCCAGGAGCTACTTTAACAGCCAGCTGGGAAGGAGTTGATTTGCCGGAAGAGCGCTTTATGAAAGCGGAAGATGTTGCAGATGTGGTGTATGCCGCCTACAGCCTGTCGGGAAAAACGGTTATCGAGGACCTGGTGATGAGACCACAGTTGGGGGATATTTAAAGGAGAGGCTTTAGACACCAGATTTTTTTATGTAGTGAGTGCGTAACAAAATCGCGTTCAGCAAGTTTTTAAGAAGACTACATTGTCAGACACATGGAGATAACTGCAGCATCAGTAAGGGAGCATATTAAATATTGCAATTCACTGACATCCTATAATCGTCGCAAGACGCGTGAGGTACAAATTGGAGACCTGCGCATGGGCGGTGACAATCCTATCAGAGTACAGTCAATGACTACTGTGGATACCATGGATACCATGGGGTCTGTAGAAGAGGCACTGCGAATGGTTGCCACCGGATGTGAACTGGTGCGTATTACTGCACCTAGTATCAAGGAGGCGAGAAATCTGGAAAATATCCGAAACGAGCTGCGTAAAAGAGGTTGTGAAGTGCCTTTAGTGGCAGATATTCATTTTACTCCCAATGCTGCCGAGATGGCCGCGAGGATTGTGGAAAAGGTGAGGGTCAATCCCGGGAACTACGCCGACAAAAAGAAATTCCAGGTAATCGAATATACGGATGCTTCCTATCAGGAAGAACTGGACCGTATCCGACATAAGTTTGCACCACTGGTGAAAATCTGTCAGGAATATGGTACGGCCATGCGGATTGGCACCAATCATGGTTCACTGTCCGATCGGATCATGAGCCGATATGGTGATACACCCCTGGGAATGGTAGAGTCAGCTTTGGAATTTATCCGTATTTGCGAAGACATGAACTATCATAATCTGGTGGTTAGTATGAAGTCTTCCAATACACAAGTGATGGTGCAAGCCTACCGACTATTGGTCAATCGCCTGGAGCAGGAGGGATTACAACCCTATCCGCTTCATTTGGGAGTGACCGAAGCAGGAGAGGCAGAAGATGGTCGCATCAAATCGGCAGTGGGTATCGGTACTTTACTGGAAGATGGCCTGGGAGATACGGTACGCGTTTCACTGACCGAGCCGCCGGAAGAGGAGGCACCTGTCGCCAGAATCCTCACGGATCGGTACCACAGTAGAGACAATGATTATTCTACGCTCCATCTGGTAGATTTCGATCGGCCCGACCCTTATACTTATCATCGAAGAGAAACGATGGAAGTAGCCAATTTTGGTGAAACCAATGTGCCGAGGGTGATCTCAGACATCAGTCATTTACCCGACATTGAGTGGCGGGATCTGAAAAGTGTGGGCCATTTCTATCTGCCCGAACTGGATAAATGGAAAATGAATGACCTGGGTACAGATTACCTCTATGCTGGTAGCAGACCCGTGCCGTTTATGTTGCCCAATGGCCTGAAGCAAATTCTGGATTTCAATACCTGGAAAGATTACAGCGATCACGAACATACTTATCCTTTGTTTAGTAAGGAGGAGGTAGCAGGTGGTCAAGGCAGTGAGCAGGTTAACTTCCTGTTGCAGGATGCCCAAGACCTGGAGTTGCCTGATAGCGTAGTAAACAATCCCGGCAAATGGGTGATCATATTAGAAACATCGCATGAGCTGGCCATGCAGTCTTTGAGAAGATTCTTCTTTGAGATGCACCAGCGAGACATCCGTATTCCTATCGTGGTGAAGCGATCCTACGGAGCCGTTTCTGAGGATCAGCTGATGATGTTTTCGGCTACCGATGTAGGTGGTCTGTTGATAGACGGATTTGGCGACGGCATCATGTTGAGTAAGGATACTTTTGCAGAAGATTCCTCAACGATGCTGGAGGAGTTGAAAAACTGTAACTCCATCGCCTTCGGTATTTTGCAGGCGGCCCGTACACGGATGACTAAGACAGAGTACATTTCATGTCCGTCTTGTGGGCGTACGTTGTTTGATTTGCAGGAAACCACGGCGATGATTCGCAAACGCACGGATCACCTCAAGGGAGTGAAAATCGGAATCATGGGCTGTATTGTCAACGGCCCCGGTGAAATGGCCGATGCAGATTATGGCTATGTAGGTTCTGGAAAGGGAAAAATCACCTTGTACAAGGGACAAGACGTTGTCAAACGTGGCGTGCCTTCACAAGATGCAGTAGATGAATTAATTGAGATCATCAGAGAGGATGGCAGGTGGATAGAGCCTGAAGTCCACGAAGAGATGGTTTAATGATAGATGCTAGTTTATAGTCAGAAAAAAGAGTAAAGAAGAAAGACTGAGTCGCACAGACAAACGACCGGGTCATGTAGGCTGGGTTGTAGTCTGTATTCCAAATTTGGATCTCTGACTCAACGTCCTTAGCCGCACGCAAGACAGTAGGCAATAGGCAGTATGCAAAATGAGTTTTTGTATAAATATATCAAAAGTTCAATATCAATAATCTAAGTGTTACATAATAGCCTTAGAAGCTAGATTTAGACGAGAGGTCGGGCTGCGTGGGTAGCATAGCTCCATGTTGGTGTCCTCACCAACATGTAGATAATCTCTAAAATAAACATTTCAATGCAAGAAGAAAAAAAAGACGAGCGGGAGCAGAAAGGATTAGGATATTACTTTGGGTTTGGAGAGGTGTTCACTTATTTCTTCCGCAAAAAAGACCCCAATAACAAGCCTAATTTCAGTTTGAAAGCCATGCACACAATCAATAAGATATCGATTGTGATGTTTTTGGCAGGTTTGATTTTCTTTATTTTCAAGCTATACGTACTGAGATAAGTAGAACTAAGTAACCGTCGGCTGTAATACATTTCCTGGCATAGGGAGAACGCTGATCGTCTATTGTTCGTGTAGTCTCTTAAAATAGATCTTTATTTGTTACGCTTTGTGACAAATCCCTAAATGATCTCAAAGAAACTACGAAATGATAGACCCTATTAAAAGAGATGGAAGTGCAGGCACTGAACAGCTGGACCTGCAATTGACAAAACAACTGGCTGAGAAAAAAGCTACCAGCGTACAGAGAATACCTGCCGATAAGCTAGAGGTAATGTTGCAAAGTACCAATGAACTCAAAGAACAATCTCTGAGCAGTCAGGCGATTCAGACGGGTACAGTGCTACCTGATTTTGAACTACCCAATGCTACCGGCAATAAGACTGCGCTAGCAGATTTTTCACAAGACTATCTGGTGGTTTCCTTCTACAGAGGCGGTTGGTGCCCCTACTGTAATTTGGAATTAAAGGCATTGCAAGGTGTTTTACCGCAGTTAGAGTCGTTGAATACAGGCTTGGTGGCCATTTCTCCAGAGACACCAGATCATTCGCTGTCTACTTCAGAAAAGAATGAACTCAGTTTCTCTGTATTGAGTGACAGAGATAATCAATATGCCAAATCACTGGGGCTGGTTTTCCGACTGCCCAAAACATTGCAGGAAGTATATGATGGATTTAACCTGAAGCTGTCCGATCACAACGGCAATCAGGACTATGAACTACCGATGCCAGCGACTTTCATCGTCAATAAAAACAGAGCCGTGATTTATCGTTTTGTACCGGAAGACTACACAGAACGCCTGGACCCGGAGATCATTCTGGACGTATTGAAAAAAGAATTGGCTGTATCGCAATAAGCAGTACATAAATAGCTCATTACCACACAGGTCAGGCCGATTGGTCTGGCCTTTTTTTTGCGGTTGCCCGGAATTAGCATTTTACAGGCTGCCTTTTTTTTGCACAGGCTTGTTATCTTACAGATTGGACAGATCATATATCATGGATATAGAATCATACAGAACTTACTGTTTACAAAAGCCTGGGACCAGCGAAGGGATGCCATTTGATGACAAGGTATTGGTGTTTAAAGTGATGGGCAAGATGTTCGCCCTCACGGACATCGATGCCTTTGAAAGTGTCAATCTCAAATGCGATCCCGAGCGGGCCATTACCCTCAGAGAGGAGCATGACGGAGCCATTATTCCTGGTTACCATATGAGTAAAAAGCACTGGAATACCGTGGTGACAGACGGTCGCGTATCCGATGTATTGATCCGGGAATTGATTGATCATTCCTATGAGTTGGTTGTGAAGAGTTTGACGAAGAAGCTCAAAGAAGAGTTGAAAGAGATGAGTTAGGCAGCAGTTGTTAAAAACCAAAAACGCGGTAATCATTAAAAAGAAAGTTACATTATTCATTTGCCTGATCACCTTTATTAGTTGTGATAGTTCTAAAAAGTCTCAGGTTGTGGCGCAAAGAGCGGTGGAAGTCTATGTCAATCCATTCCTGGATGAGCAAGTAAGATATGACAGCTCTATGGTGCTGATTGATGAAGCCCTTGAGTTGTATCCGGAGAACCTAAACGCACTGGGTCACCGGTTGATGTTGTTTCAACAGAAAAGAGATATCAATGAGGTGCTCTCTATTGCTGACCAAATGATTGCGGTAAGTCCAGAGTCACCTTTGTTGCTGGGTCAGAAAGCTTTTATGCTAGAATTGAATGGTGACCTGAGAGAATCGAGGAACTATTATGATCAGGCATTCCGCTTATATGAAAAATACCTAAAGGAAGGTGGTTTTAATTTCAATTTAACTGTTGAATATGCTGATCTTCTGAAGACATCTGGTGACTCTGTCAAAGCGAGGAAGACGCTTGAGGCCATTGATACAACTAAAATTGAAGACATTCAGAAAGACCTTCTGAGGTATCTAAGGCAACGGCCTGATTACCGGGAACGAATGCGTAAATTCTGGGACGGTGAAATTGAGTTTGATCAAATTGAAATGGATTGAGGACTTAAAACAAGTAGCTAATGAAACTAAATGCTAACCCAAAACAGTATTTCCTGTTACTTTTCTTCTTTACATCGTGCCTGCTGGTGGGTTGTGCCGATGATGAAGGTCCGGAAGTGGTTGAGATAGAGGAGGAAGTAGACCCTGTTGATAATTTGACCTGGAATCTGGTTTTTGAAGAGGAGTTTGATAATAACCTGGACCAATGGGACATCTGGTTTGGAGGTGCTTTCAATGAAGAGATTCAATTGTACAGACCTGAGCAGCTATCTGTCAGCGATGGGATGCTGACCATTGATGTACAGAAAGAGCAGGTGAGAGGGCCTACGAATAATTTCAATAATTCGCCAAAGAGTTTTCAATATGTCTCGGGGCGTATTGAGAGCAAGGAGCATTTTGGTCCTTCTGCTACCGAAGGAGCGCAACAGTTTCGGTTTATGGCAAGTATCAAGTTACCCGCTGGACATGGAATGTGGCCCGCCTTCTGGACGTATGGCGATCCATGGCCCACACAGGGTGAGATAGATGTGCTGGAAGCCAGAGGTGGGGAACCCACGATCTTTCAAAGTAACCTGTTCTATGGTCCGGTTGCCGGTGTCAATATTAATCAGGGAGCGGAGGTGGAGTATGAAACCGGGGTTGATTTAACTGCGGAGTTTCACACTTATGAAATGATATGGAAGCAGAATAGTATTGAGATCATTTTTGATGGTCAGGTGCTGCATACCTATACATCCAACACCGGAAACAACATCAGCAGCATGTTTGAGAAAAAACAACGAGTGGTGCTTAACACTGCGGTAGGAGGGTTGTTCTTTCCTGATACCAACACCGTGAACTTTGCCGACAATGCCATCATGCAGGTGGACTGGGTGAGGGTCTATCGAAGATAAATGAGCGACATGAAACACACGATATTACAATGGGTGGTCTCCTTGTTGGTGACAATCCCTCTGCTATGGTCCGGTCACAGTACAACAGCTCAAACACCATACCGAGACAGCACTTTTTCAGCCATTAAGATGGCCACTCATACCTATGCCAACCTGCCCGATTCTGCTTTGAAGTTTGATTTTTATCGGGCGGAGGAGGCAACAGGAAGACTTCCCCTGGTGGTTGTGGTGCATGGAGGTGGCTTTGTTTCAGGAGCCAGAGACAGTGAGGACATGGCGGCATTTTCCACACGTCTGGCACAATGGGGATATGCGGTGGCCGCTGTTTCCTATCGTTTGACCATGAAAGGGATTGGTTTTGGATGTGACGTGGATGCACCTCAAAAGATTGAAGCCATTAACTCCGCTTCAGATGATGTCAGCCTTGCTGTAAAATACATCCTGGACCGGGAAGACCAGTTCCTCATTGATCAAAGCAAAATAGTCCTCTTTGGGTCCAGCGCAGGGGCAGAAACGATACTGAACCTGGCTTATGTCTATGACAACGGGGTTTTGCCCGATGCTTTCCAGTTTGCGGGCTTGATTAGTTTAGCAGGGGCGATGGTGACGCTGAAAGGACTGGATGCCACAACTGCCATTCCTTCTCAGTTCTTCCATGGGACCGGTGATGAGCTGGTACCTTACGATGTGGCACCGCACCACTATTGCAATGGTACTGCACCCGGCTTCCTGATGCTATACGGTTCACAAGCCATCGCTGAGCGCGTCAAAGGAGCAGGAAAATCTTATTACCTGTATTCGGTAAAGGGAGGATCACATAGCTGGGCCACCTTGCCGATGACCGAAGCTTTTGAGGAGATGATTGATTTCCTGTATCAGGATGTGATTAGTAATACAAAGGTGAGGTATACAGAGAGGACTATTGACATTGAGTGAGGCTCCAGGTACATGTAGGCCGTAACGGACCAATCTGAAAATCTTTGGGGAATTTACTCACACCTCACTCTCACACTCAAACTGACAGAATCGCTACAAATGCAATGCTTTGAAAATCAGTTTTTTAAATCGATCAATTTGCAATTACAAAAACAATGAATAGACAAATTTATGTTCGGTCTACAGAAATTTTGCTTGATCCGTAGTAATCGAGTAGCGTATCTGTGGAGCACAAAAAAAACTCTTCCAGTAGACTGGAAGAGTTTTTTTTATTTCTTAAATGAATTTGCCTAATCAGAAAGTGAAAGCAACTCCACCTTGCAGCACTAACTGGCCATCAAAAGCAGTGTTGTATTTCACCTGGCCTAAAGCACCTAGTTTTCCTCCCAGAGGAAAGTGAGCACCTACACCTAAGTTTAAGCCTGTTTCATTGACAGAAGCAGAACCAAAAGGACCCAGGTCTACGCCAACTTCAACAATACCAATACCTGCCAGTCCATAAATCTGAGCACCAGAAGATGCAAAGTAGTAACGGCCATCGATGTTGATAGAAGTAAATGTTAGCCCATCAGGAACGAAAAAAGTAGTGTAGCTTGCGCCACCGCTGATTTTGTCAGTGATCAGGTACTCACCTCCAATGTTGAGACCTAATTCTTCAGCTTCAGTTCCGTATGCTAGTGATACTGTGGCTCTGATGTCGCCCTGCTCTTGTGCCTGGGCAGTAAGTGAACAAATTGCTACCAAAGTAGCGATCATTAATAGTTTTTTCATGTTTGACTTTTTTTAGTTTGGACTGCGAAGATAGTAGAATTCGGTAGAATGTAAGAGTATTAGAAGCTAAGATTCGATGATATCCCTAAATATAGTCATATGCGTACTACAAATAGTGATTAATTGACGGTTAAAAACGATTCTACGGTCGTTATTTCCCTAAAAGACCGTGTTTCGGAAATATGAGATAACGCTGAGATTTTTGGCGTTTGATTGTGATGGACATTTGAATAGACAATGCACACCGCCCGGGCATACAGCCGGTATTTTGTTGTAGCTTTCGTTCACCGAGAGGGACATACGCTAGTTCGCTCGCGGCTTTCAGACAACATTCTAATCAACTTCAAAATACATGCACTAATGGAAGAAACCCCAAAATTCAGAATCTATCCACCACTTGGAATTGCGCGCCTTGGAAATGGACCCGCAGAGAAAGATCAGGTTGTTTTCAGCCCTGAGATTCCCTGGGAGAATTTATATGACACTGATCAGCACTACCTCACAAAGGATGGTAAAATCAAGAAGCAGGCACAGCGTTTTTATGTATATGAGTGCGACGAAAAAGGGCATCCGGTCAAACAGTTGTCAACCGAAGACTATGAGGTGGAATGGACTGTAGAGGTCGCCAACAAGAAACCGTTCTGGTATGTCTTCAACAATTGCATGGACCTGTCTGTAGTGGCAGATAATGAGAACCTGTCTTCTACATTTGTAAAAGATGCGATTGCGCCAAGTATCAGTGCAGGCAGGAGAAACCCAAATGTGCTTACCAAAAGAGAAGACGATGGCAAAACTTATGATTTCAGAAAAGAGCTGATCAACAGGCCTCCGGCAAAGACGGTCTCTGATAAGTGTCATCGCGAGACGCTGTCCGGTGCATTTCCTTTCAGACCGGGAACAGGCGGAAAGCAGCATTTTACAGCTTTCAGTAAACTGGGCAAGAGTATGAGGGCCAGTGATGTAACCGTAGACCTGGGAACTATTGAGTATGAACCGGAGCAGGGCACCATGATATTTTATGGAGCGGATGGCATCAGTGCCGCACTGAACCCTTCAGACCTGAATACAGATTTTGCAGATAATTCCAACTGGTATGATGACTCCTGCGATGGTCGTGTCACGGCTGTAATCAGGAATAGAAAAGGAGAAATTGTTGCTGAGCTGAACGATAAACGCACTTCAGCCTGGATAGCGACCACTCCTCCGGACTACGCCCCTCAGATACAACCAATTTCTACCATGTTTGACATGGCGG
>ERZ1740068.780-NODE-780-length-12811-cov-10.599875_pt1 | contig 12811 bp, 5 predicted proteins | sample MGYA00581735_ERZ1740068 | MGnify/ENA primary metagenome ERZ1740068 (study PRJEB43018, sample SAMN04849740) | marine metagenome | isolation source: floating plastic debris | place: Pacific Ocean | collected 2008-08-30 | study: EMG produced TPA metagenomics assembly... | reverse complement strand
TACTAATGATTTAACCTGTTAATGCTGTTAAAACTGGATTTCCGTACCATGTCATCACCTGTTGAGGCGCCGAGATTGAATCTTTACCACATTAGAATCACGGGTGGTTATGAAACAAACATGAATCTCGTCACTGTAATGAGGTAATGATAATTTTTTTAATCCTTGTTTTATGATTTTTAACGATGGATTTGCGGATATTTACGAGGAAGCGCTCGTGCCAGTAGTCAACCATGACAGATAGTTTATCATTAATCCCTTGCTGATGAAGCGTGCGATGTACATTAATCCGTTTCTATTTTTGTCTGTCACGCCGTTAATGTCAGTGAATCACTTTTTTGTAATTGATTGTGCGAAGTAAAATATTGCGATGCTGCTGGTGTCTACACTGTAATTGATAACAAGTAGGAAGCTACAACTGTATGTCAGTGCCACTGCTAAAAGCGGGTGGGGTAGAGGGAGCGTTGCCCTGCATATCGTTAAATCGTGACTTTTGGACCATGGGGTCAGCATGGTATAGGATGGTATGGCGATAGACTGACTCCCAGTCCTTTACCACCAGAAATGACTGAGAGTCAGTCTAGATTGGCGAGGGTGGGGTTTTTACAGAGTGTTGTAGGGCAATGTCGTATTGGCCAAGACGCCATACTACCTAATGCTTTCTACAATATGGAAAATGTATCCTGTGCTGAAATCGTTGGCCTAGAATACCAAGTTCATCAAATAGAAAACAAGAGTGTGTGTTACTGGAAAATGAAGCTCTGCTCTGCCGCACAAACTTTGTACATGACCAACGCTATTATTGTATTTGCCAAATATAACTATTTCTGAAGGTCTTAATCCCTCACTGGTACGATGGAGATTTTATGTTATTGTGGAATTTGCCAGAAAACCGCGGTATTTATTAACAATCTAAAAGTTCAGATGTCGTAGTGTGACGGGTGGCCATCTTGTCACATGATAAGCATGACATGTATCCTCCATTTATGATTAAAAGATGAGATTATTTCCCAAAGTTCCAGAAATCAATAATGATTAGTGCTAAACCTAAAATTGGATTTCTTCCCTACGCGACAAAACTGCAATAACCTAATTAAATCAACCACTTAGTTTAATAATCCATGAGAAACTTTTAATAATGTCAATGCGACCTCCCCTGTCTTTTCTTTCTTTATTTTGCGTTTGCAACAAATTTTCTGATCTTCTTTTGTTGCAACATGGTTAATGAACTCATGCTTAAAAATTGTCTAAAAAGTAAATGGAGACTGAGCTCATTTTTATGTTTCCAGTTTTTAAGATTCAAAGAATGTCGTGTACATGGTGGGATAAAACTATTTCCTTGTAAATAAAGCCAGTAAAATATTACCTTTGAAAGCACATTTTAAGTTAGCGCTTGTTGGCCTGGATAAACATTTATGCGCCATCATCATGATAATTTCAGCAATTGTTTCTTTGCTTCGCTTTATCTATCAGAATTTTAGTCCTCTGATTTCGTTCAGGAATTCATTAATCTTGTGAGCTTTAGGAAACATAAATCATTCTAGTTGGCTTTTAACGAGATGACAGATAGGTGTATAAAAACTAAACGGTGTCATTTGATTTATGGATTTAAACTGTCTACCATTATGTTAACACCCTTTGTGAATACCGTTAAAAAATGTTGCCACTGTGAAACCAAAGATGGAAACTGGCTTAAAATTATGATAATATTTAGACAATTCAAGGGGCATCCATGAATATCAATTCAGAGATTAGTTTATTGGGGGAACTCTGCCAGGCTATTAGAAAACTACTGGAATGTAAAAGATTTCTTTCTTTGTCACTCTATTTTTAGCAATGACTTCCACCTCTAGACAGATAGGCAGTATTGTAGATTGTATTTGGTGCATAATGAAGACTCAAGGATAATGTTATGCATTGGAACAAGGGGTTAATTTGGCTTTGATTGGTTCTATGTGGCTGGGGTGTCTCCTGCGGCTAGCCACATAACCTCCTAGATATCAATCCACGAAACTAGCCACCGATTATCCTGTTTTTTTGAGTTTATTGTCAATATTTAATTGATGGATTACTTGACACATTCATTGTTTACTGCAACCATATGAATAATAATTTTCCTCGCTAGCCAGTATTTGGGAAATGAAATGGAATTAGCTGGTGTCCTGCCCACAATAAATCTCATAGAAAATTCTAAATCCCTGCATAATTGAAAATTAGTTACTGTCAAAAGGGTGTAAGTGACATGATAATGAGTAAATTTAATAGAAAATCAAGGTATTTCAAATTTCATCTATCTTACTAGTAGTTTTTTTGGCAAGCAAAGACGTTGAGAAGAAATTCTCAAGAGGCCGCTACTAATATTTCTCTCCAGCTTTGTCTGGAAATTGCGTCAAAAGCTTCCAGTTGTTAAAAATCTAAGATCAATCAATGTTCTCGTTATACATCCTAAAGTTTCTAGTCTAGAGATTTGTTGAGAAGAACTGGAGTTGATTAACCTGGTGCATCACTGACTAAACAAAGATTGTAGGCAACCAACCAGCACCAGCGTATCTCGACGAGCCAGCTTCGTAAACTTGGCTGCTCAGCAAACCAAGCTAGTTATTAGTTGAAGATTATCAGCTACACTGAAAACAATTACTATAATCAATAATATTAAGCTGCTGCACCATGGAACTGCGGATATATTGTAGATATATCATGGAGTCGTAGGCACTGATTATAAGATGAAACGCTCTCATCCAACTGGGAAGCCGTGTTTCATTTTCTAGTCATGAGCTCGATCAATGATGTAAAATTCGTCATAATCCACATAAATATCTTGGCTGATGGTGGGAATTATGATGGCACAGGGAACATTTGACTCGCACAGCATGCATTCCATAGAATAGACTGTGTCATAGTTTTGCGGATGCTGGTAGGGAGCTAAATTACGAGAGATTATAGTCAGATATTTGATCCATTAATATCAGGGTTTGACAAGTTTTAACTGTGGAGAACTAGGGCCTACTTCTTGTTTAGGGGGATGAGCCGTGTGTAATGCTATCGGCAAACCTCTGATGGAGGGATACCATCTGTCAAAGCAATCCATAATTCCCTGGGTTAATATATTTGTATAATCAAACCCAATCAAACAGCGGACATTTTTGGCCATCCATCATCATTAAATGCCTCTAACAGGCACAACTTTCACAAATTATTACCTAGTCTTAGTCTTGATTGATGATCATACACACACTATTTGAACTCTTCCTTAATCTCAAAAGAATGACTTGTCTTTTTCTTGACAAAATATTTACGGCAAGATATCTTTAGCACGAAAGAGAGATTAAGGCAAGTCATAAATTTGAGATCAAGCTGCTGCTTGTAATTAGCGTTTCCGATGAAACAGGTGATGGATGGATGTCAGAGGAATTTTTACCGGGCTTGTAATCTCTGCACAAAGTTGTTTACTACTTACATACGCCTCCGCGAGATGTCCCCACAGTCACACCAACCTACACAGCACGTACGCTACTATTTATGTGGTACGGTACCCCTGGCCGCATTAGTTGGTATTTTGTCAGCTTTGCATTCGGATTATCCCCATGTGAAAAACAGGAGAGACAACTCAACAAACCTCCAATTAATTCATTTTGACTTGAAAGAAAAAGATTCAGACATAGGATATACTTTACTCAGATAAGGATGGCAAACAACAGGCGAACCAGTTTGCTTCCCTCAATAATCCAAATAAGAATATTTACATGTAAGTCAGTGTGTGTGTCATAGATGTGAGTCTTGGGCATGAATATGACTGTACATACTGAGTCGTACGTATAGAAATAAAAAACGTGATTCGTAGGAATGCAAAATCTACTCACAACTATGACTACTACATGTTTGTTGTGATCACACAAAATCGCATTGATGAGTTTAGTGTAATTTGCATGAGATTTCACATCACACAAGACAAAGTAAAGGGGATATTAACACAGCTAGCATGAAATGAAGGGAGACGACTTTGTCGACCCTGGAGGCCATGATAATATTCATCTCTTTTATAACACTAGTTAAAGCGTAATAGATTAGTTTAACTAAGTTCATACAATCTTCTCCCTTGAGAATAATTCAATGAATACTCTAATCTCGTATCTGCTTGGCTTGCCTATCCATCCTTTTATCTCGTAGTGTTTTATATTCATCGCAAAGCTGATCTTGCCGTGATTTTATTCAATAGCTTAATCACCAGCTTCCAACCTACAACTCCCTATATTTCATTATAAATAACCTATACAAAATGGAGTTATAACTTTATTCAATGCTGATCAAAATCTAAAACCTAAATCTTCAGTTCAGGCCCAGGATTTGCCATTGCTTTTGTGTGTATTTTTCGAGTACAATGAATAACATTCTGAGCGAGATTATTACAAAGATTAAAGCCATGTATTATAGTTCTATTTAATGAATGGTGTTGCGCTGTTGCTCCGCTGTTTGTGTATGAAGCTAAGTAATGTCAGGAAGATAGTTTAACCTCGGAGATGGAGCTGAAGTAAATGTCACACTAGATTAGTGAACAAATCTTCGCCAGTGACGTTGACTTACTACGTAGCATCAATCACCTACCACCGACAGAGTTACCAGTTATTGCGATTCCTCATCGTGTAGGCTGATCAACAAACATCAGGAAATATTAGGATAAGGTTTTGACTAAGTTACACAATAAAATCACGATTTGAGAATTGGATTTCTGATAGCGATGATGATATTACAAAGTGGCCTTGTGTTTAGTAAAGCAGATGTTGTCGTCGTATTATAGAATTTGAACTGTTGTATGTATCCTTTGATACGATAATACAGTGCTGCACCAGCTGTGAGACTACGGGTTATTAATGCTGGTAATCTCAAGCTCAGTGCTTTGTGTATTATCTGCGGGTGTATAAGATTATAGTTATAGCTAAAATGTACTGTGTTTGAACAATGATAAAACGATATTTTAGTGTGTGAGAACCCTTAGCCCACTTACTCTAAACTCTTGAGATATACACAAATGCAGCGAGTATCATGACACTGGCATATTGGCATGTACCTCTATGATTTGGACTGCGGCTATTAAAACTGCTAGCAGCAGATAAACGGATTAGACGTGGGCTAATCTTTACACAATTTATTCACAAGCAAACAGCTTTTGTTGGTTTCGAATATCAGCTCTTTTGTCTAAAAGCAAACCGCTATTGAATGTGAGCACCGGTCTTTGTATGGCCAAAGCCTTGTAAGCCACTGTAAGCCACAATGTCTATTTTTATGCATAAGGGATTAGCACTGTTGAGTAGAGCCTTTGTGCTAAACATTAATATACGATGATTGTTATAGGCGATGTTACACACCCGTCTCTTCATTGGTCAGTCTGTGCTAAAGGTCTGAACTGTCAAGTCGCGTGTTAGCTTAGCTTAGTTGATAATAACAGAGTATAGATTAATGCACAGCAGTAGGTAGCCAGGATACAACAGCGCTTGGACTGTAGACTTTAGAAGAAAACCAGGTCCCTTCGTCATTGTGGTTTTATTTCAAACCCGGCAGCAGAACGCAACACAACAAAGGAAGTTCATGTATACACTACGACGGCAAGAATATGTCAGCATCATCAAACGGTGACGGTATGTCAAACATCTTATGTGTTTTATCATCTTATGTGTTTGATCGTATTTTTTGTATTAATCCTTGGATTAGCCACAGTTTCCTAACAATGGAAGTGAACTCATTCCATGTAAAAAAATTCCAAACAAAGAGAAGTGTATTAATTTACGGGAGAGATGAACTTTTTCTCAAGTTGCACAATGTTACGCATAGTCAGTTGACATGTTGAAGTGATGGCATTGACGGATTGCTAATCTGAATCTGTCATTTTTGTCTGCCAGACGAACCCTGAGCCATATGTTATCTCGGTTTGGGTATATATTGTGATCGATTGGCAAAAGATTTTCCTGGTTTTGAAAATAAAATAAAAAAAATGTTTCATTACGGACATTTGTGTTGTGACCATGACAGGTCCTGAAAGAAAACCAACATGCCAATAGAGCTGTGGATTAGCGTGTCAGAGTCAATTATTTCTTATTGAATCAAGTATCATAGCGTTATTTGTGGATATGAGCTTCTCGGGAATGGAACTGTCGGATTTCAGAAACTTTCAATAGGGTTGTAACTTTTTCATCATTGAGCTAAAACAATGTCTCATGATATGCTTACAGTTAAGTCTATACCGATTCGCTGTTTGATCGAGGTGAGAAGCGATGAAAAGGCATGTAGCTTTTCTACGGGGTCTGTACCACCAGAAACGGAGAGCTTTGCGATTGTACCATCAAACAGTCTATTTCGAGATGTAGTAAAAACGGTACTGACAAAACTTGGATACTCGTCCCAAGATTCAGCCAATGCTAAAGGTAAGATGATACGCTTCCGTGTTAACATGCACCTCAGCTCAAGGGCAACGGTTTGGTAATTACAATCGGGAGGAATACATCAACTTCTATAAATAACTCTCGATTTCGCATTACCAAAGATTTATGAAGATTTATGTATTGCCGAGTGCTTGGTCAAAACAAGAAAATTTTTGATGAAAGATCATGGCTCAAGAGTTTAGGTGCTGTGGACATGTTATTAAGTGCTTAACTTCTGAGCCACGTTTGGGGGGACAGATGGTTTCGTGACAGATTAACATGGCTTTGTCGTAATTTAGGGTTGGCTTGATTTAAGGAATACAGAATAATAAAGCTGCTGTTTAGTTTAGGCTTTGAAAGAGGATAATCACAGTGCGGAGTGCAAAGCTCGGTAATAACAGAGAAGCGGCTTATACTTTCAATAGCAGGTAGAACAATACAAAATTGAAGATAAGAATAAGCTAATCTTTGCGCTAAAGCCCCTTTGGCATAATGCTATAAGAATCTCAGCTTTCAGAGCACCAAATATTCCGAATTCAAAATTGAAAGAAAGGCCAGACTCATGTCATGATATGAAAAAGGTTAGCGAGTGCGTTAGCGGGTTTAATCTTAAGATTTGCTTTATTATGCTGCCAAATCCCACCCTGATATTACAGATAAATCTCTTGGACAAACAACGTCAAGTTCAATGTGGGCTTGCAGATAATCACTAAGCTATGTTATTTTGGGCTTAGGTTTTTTTTCTGTTCAGTTAGTCACAGAGTGTGGTTTAGCTTGACCCTGGCTGTGACCCTGCACGTTTTTAACCAAGATTTCTCAGTAGCCTGTAATTCTATAATATCGAACCAATAATAAGGTTTTCACATTTCAATTACCACACTGAATCTAATGTATTTTGAGGTTGTGGATGGGATAGAGAGCTAAAGCGATAATAGCTCTATCTGCGATAATGAGCTTGTGCAGCTCGGCTAGGCTCGAGAACCAGAGATTACTAAGCAAATTGAATTTTATTGAATGCACTATACCATGGCTGATTATCTATCTATGATGAGATTGCCTGGCTTAATGAAGAACAAAAATCTATATCCTTAGCTTAACTAATCAATTACTGGCTAACTAGCCCGCTAACTATGGACTTGGGTTTCCTCAGTGTCTAAGCTAGAAAGCAAGACTTTCTTATTAGTGTCAGGGTGAAATCTGGAAATACACCTCTTTTTTCAATTCAGTACGACACTGCAATATGGAAATCAATCCATCATAGAATTAATCTCGTAGGGCTGGATTAGTGAATTGGCACAGTAGCTAACAGCCTTGCCCGCCTCACCTCAAAATGACATATCCACTAATTGACATTGCATACAAATGCCTGATATGATTGCCTTTTTTATTTTATAGGTGCAGTGCAGATAAAAAATTGGAGACCGCTTGATTTGGAGCAGGTGACAGACAATGCCCTGGTCAGTGTAGAAGATATGCTCGGGGATTTGACAACTGTCGCTACATTGCGAATAAAAATTACCAGGTATCTTATCCAACATACAATGTGCGCATCATTGCTGCTGCTAAACCTGATATGAAACAATTAGGCATCAATCTTTGATCCGACATTTTTGTTTAACTGTTATGTCATCGCAAAAAGTCACATTGAACAGCTGCTGTTAAAAAAATGAGCAAGCGACCGGCTTTTGTGAGATAGCCATCCATTGTCACTGCTATATATATAATCTGCCTGTCTTTTTGACCTGATTAAGGTTTTATTGTGAGAGGGCATTTTTATTAATTAAGCAGATGAGCAGAGACATAATGCTGCCCTCGACTGCCGCCTCATCTTGCGCACTAGCGTCTGTCCGACAGCAGAGGTCATGGCCATATTTGACCTGCTGCTTAATCACAATGCCTAATAATATGAGGTTATTATGTGTCGTAATATTTCGGATATCAATTCATCCATCTCATTCTTCTTATTTTTTGCAGTAAAGGTAAATCAGAAGACGTCAAAGACAAACTGTTGTTGATGTTGCTGGAACAATCATACGAAGTTCTGACACGTAAAGGTTGTCCTATAGCCAAGGTAATGTACAGCCAGATTACTACTTGATTAGCTTTTGGTGCACGAAATGCTAGTTACAAATTTTCAGAGCTTTTTGAGGGCAGCTTGACAATGTGTTTTGTTTCACCTGTCACTATCTGTGTTTCACATCAACTAGATTTTGATGCGAGAGTAGGCTAATGGTAGTATTTTATGAGCTGATTTTTTGTTCGTACAACGTTTGAATGTATCTCATACACTGACATGATGGATTAAGTTTATTTTGAGCCAAATCAATGAGTTGGCATGAGGTGGGATCCATTTATTTAGCCGCAAACATTTACATTTTGGAGTACTTTGTCAAACAAACAGAGGGATGAGCCTGGGGATTAGTGGGTTTACCGATGTATGTAATGTGTCACCAAAGTGTTTTCAATGAATTGTCTGCTGTGGGTTCAAGTTTTAAAGTGTTGTGGTGTCGCCATAGAAAAACAGCTTTGTTTTTATTAGTTCAACTTGTCTGCTATGGCGTCTAACAGCAGTCATTACTGTGCAGATTAATCCAAATCAATTGTTCAGTTGAAAGTAATCTTGAGCTGATCCTGGAAAATTATGCAAATCTTTTAGCGAGCAAATTTGTACTTTGTATCAGTTGCTACTTGAGAGGGAAGGGCTCTTACAGGGCGTATTAACAAGAGAGGTAATAACGGGCTAATCCGACAGCTACACACACTGCAAGTTAATACCATGCAGACTAACAGGTATTGAATAGGCGCATTTGAGGGCTGTGTCATAATAATTCATGTTTAATCTTCATCCCACAGGATGAACTAGAGAAAGTTGTTGCTGGACACGGTGAATTCAGCTCAGAGAAACAGACAAATTTCTACTGCTGGTACAGCAAACAGCATACTCAGCATGACTCTGTTGTGGGTACTCCTACAGATGACAATAAGAAAATACACAGGCCCACCCCATTGACAATTCCTTCACCTCAACGTGCTCCGCGTCTCAGAATCACATTTGACGCAGAGGAAGTGGCCAAACTACAGCAGTGGTTCGAGCTAGACCCACATCCTTCTAGGCAGCTGATGACTAAATACCTGTCAGAGCTTAAAGAGTTGCCTTCTCGAGGGTTGGCCAGTAAGCAAATCGATCTCACAAACATTATGTACTGGTTTAAGAATGCCAGGGCAGCTGCCAGGCGCCAAGGTCGTTCTGTAACAAGCGAGGACTTGTCAGAGGACGAGGCGCAATTAGAACGTGAGAGCGCTAGCATGTCAGCTCCACCCTTGCCTAACAGCAACGCCGTTTACGTCATCACTGATCCACTGGTTGGCGAGTCTGAAGAAAAATCGAGAGCTGCCGGTAATGAGAAACCCGCTGCCGCACCTGAGATGACATCAGTGAGTCATCAGTCGGGCGAGGAGAGTGACATGGAAGATGAGCTCAGTGTCGGAGACAGCGAGATGGAGAGCAGCACCCATCAGTCACCCGGTGCAGTTGAAGCACCGCGAGATATCGAAGTAAGCTTTGATAGTGAAGGTCAAGGTAAACACAACAACAGTGGCAACGGTCCTCTGTCTACCTCATCTAGTCCCAAACTTCCCACTAGTCTGATGAACGGAAACAACATGGCCACCAGGATACCCGGCTATCCTTTCCCATATGGAGCATTGCCGATGGCATATCTACAAACTCAGATGCACCCCTTCTATAAAGATTGGAGCGAGAAATTTCAATCTGCAGTGGCGCAGGCGCAAGCCAACACTGCACAGCAAACACTCGCTTCTTCTATAAAACAGCATGAGAGTGTACATCAAGTAAAGGCTGACCACGAACTTAGCAAAGCCGAGCGACAAAAAAGACATCGAGCTTTCATCGACCCTGTCAGCGAAATTCCGAAGCTTGAACAGTGGTTCACCAAAGACACTCACCCGTCACATTATGTGATCGAGCAAATTTGCGATGACCTCAATCGTGGAGAATTCAGATCCAGGTATCCTAAACTCAGTCCTAAAAACATTCAGCTATGGTTCAAAAACCACCGAGCTAAAGTCAAGAGAATGAGGGTAGGCGGTGGTATAAATTTCTCAGGGGTTGGTTCACCTCAGCTTAGTCCACCTAGTGGCATTGCACTATCTATGATGGAGTAATTTCCTCTTTAAAAAGCTGGCATACATTGTGCAATCAGGCTGCCATGACAAAGATAATCGAGTTCCGTGTAAAGTTTAATGTCATTTAGTGTTAGAGGTAATAATAATGATTTTTTGCCAAAGGATATATTATGGCAATCATTGCCAATATATTGAAATTCAATCAGTCCATTCCTCCAATCATCATAGTAATTTTATTTTTTTATAGAATTAATAAAAGAAAGATGGTATGATGCTAATTATAAATATCTTCGAGTGTTTACTGTTTTTTTCTCTCTTTTTGTTTTGGTAGTCACTGTTGTGCACATTTTCATAGACAAACAAACGTTTGAAACGGTTGTTTTTAAAAGCCGCATTACGATGTAGATAAAGATAGTGCAATAATCTTCTACTAAGAAATCATTTTAGCACCCATTTCTCTCTATCTGAATATTGTGTTTACAATCAGCAGATTATGTTGTAAAGTTTAAGGTAAAATGTTTAAAAATAAATAGTGAGCCATGATATTTCATGTCTTATAATCAACACTACCCTTGCTGCCCACGTGCAGCATTCCTGTCCTATCCAAAGACAGCCAGCTGTGGTATATAAGATACAAGATAGATCACGAGATTTGCTGTATTACAATGTTGGTATAGGGTGATAATGACCCAACATCATGGTGAACTCGCCATCTTATCATCCAAATATAGAGGTGTTATGATAATACACAATATACCATCTTATCAAACCCGCCCTTCAACATTTCTAAGCAGCCATTGTCCAATATCTTGTTACACGATAAGATTCTGTAATCCATTGTCTATTCTTCTTTGACTATGACGACAAGCATTATATTATACAGGCTGCTTGATAATTTAGGAAGGGAAGGAATTCTGACAAGTACCATGGTACATCTAATCGATCTAAGGAAGTGTTTCATCAATCAAGTCTCTTGTGATTTGTTGCCATGTCAGCTATTTTCACATAAATGATTTATAATTAGCCAGAACCATTGAAGCCTGGTGACAAATTTATATTTATTATCCTTCGAATTTCCCAACCAGATTATGGCTATATTGGAAAGTTAGGTGAGAATACATCAGAAATTCTGATCGGGACGAAGGGCAGGATCATCCGGGTTTGTTAATATCTACAGCTGTGAAGAGAGTCGGATAGAGGGCCTGGCAGGAATGCCGCAGTGGTTATATTTGTGGCAGCCATTGAGAGAGCTTCACTTGAACCCCTCAATGCCAATCAAAAAGCCTCTCCTGGTTCAGTGCCCAGAGCATGGTAATCTTGCCAAGAAAATATCTCCTTATTATTTGGTTTGTCATTTGGTGTGAAAAAAATAAAAAAGAGCAAAGATCTTCTTTCGTCCTTTGAGAACAATCATCAGATTTATATAACTTAAACTCTTTTCGAGTTAATTTTAACATCCAAATTACAATATTTTGGGTGTGATTGATGGCATTTCCAAGTGGAACCATTAATGATTTTCCAATTCATCAAAAAATGCATCAAGTATTACCGATGGATTTTAATATTAATAAGCCAGGATCCAATTAAATATTTCATTACTTTCGAGCGTCTTAGGGAAGCACGCCAAGAAAATGGAATAATCAAAAGACTTAACATGACCCAGAACGTTCAGATCTTTAAAACATCTGTAGTACCTGCAGAATGCTCGCCAATATTGTTCATTGCCAGTTTATTATTGAAGCACATAGCCACTATTCATTCATATTACATAGAGAACTCAAAATATGTTACTTCAATCGGCTTTGCTCTTTCCAAAAAGGCTACCCAGAATGTTTGAGCGTGATTTTTCTAGCTCGGCAACACGTTTACTGCCGACCTTTCGTTTGCGTATTTCATCATCGGTCACCCTTTGGGTGTACTCATACTTTCGTTTGTTTGATTTCCAGTCTGCATGCTTGTTGGCCATTTTAATTTCTTTCTGTTTCCATTCTATTTGCTCAGCAAAGTGTTGGGCCTCTCTCCTAGCCTGAGTAATCTCAGTTCTCATTCTCTGTTGGGTCGAGGCCTGCTCATAGGCCAGCCTCTCTGTAAGGTGACTCCACTGGAACTTTGGCAAATATTTCATGTGCCAAATGCAGTCATACCATTTACTTTTCTTTCGACCTAAAATATTCATGCAGAGAATAGTTAGTTTTGCTATACATGTACATGCTACAACATCGAGGGAAAGCATTTATCAAAACACTATAAAA
>ERZ1740068.779-NODE-779-length-12840-cov-10.362534_pt1 | contig 12840 bp, 8 predicted proteins | sample MGYA00581735_ERZ1740068 | MGnify/ENA primary metagenome ERZ1740068 (study PRJEB43018, sample SAMN04849740) | marine metagenome | isolation source: floating plastic debris | place: Pacific Ocean | collected 2008-08-30 | study: EMG produced TPA metagenomics assembly... | reverse complement strand
TACATCACATCCTACATGTGTGTTCTGTAAAAAATGTAAACAAGAAATCCCACATGGGAAAATGAAGGGCAGTACTGTAAACTTTTACCCTTGGTTTAGTTGGCAAAGGGCAGCTGGGGTTTGCAAGCATGTTTACTTACTCTGCTTAAGTCTAGTATCAACCACCCCCACATAAAAACACTCTTTGTGTGTGTGGGAGGTGGTTGAGTCTGGACTGAGGCCCTAAAGCCTAAGTTTGTTAAGCACACTGCAAAATTTGCCTGAACTCAGCTGATGGTTTCCACTCATTTCATTATTATGCAAACCATCAGTTCAGTTCAGGTTAAGTTAGCTTACTCACACAATGAAGTTCATTAGCCTACTTTTGGCAAGTGTCTTGTGATTAGTTATACAACCAATCAGAAGACACCAACTGTAGGTTTAAGACAGTAATAGCAATAAATAAGGGTAGTGGATAGTTGTACAGCGAGCAAGCATGCCTTGTCCTTTGATTGGTTGAAAAGAGAGCAGCTTGTTGTATTGTCTCAAGCTGACCCAGACCTGCCAACTGTCACACATCCAGAGTGAAGCCCCATCCAAAATCAGTTGTCAGAGTGGGATAATTAACTACCCAATTTCCTCCAGCTTTACATTTGTTATCATTGAACAGAAATTTTCAAAAATTGCCCCATTCTCAAATCAAATGTCAATCAATTGTCCCATACAAGGTTGGCAGGTCTGAGCTAGCCTCAGGAGATGCATTCTAACTCCTTGGGAGATGTCACTGTCATATTCTTTTGCATCTTTTCGTAAATTTCAACCTCATTTATTTATGTTGCTAAAGAATTCTAATAAAGGCACAGCAGGGCAGGCTTCTACACTACACAGAGAGCCTGAACCAGGCTAGAAAGCAAACACAGGTAAACTGAAAAATTTGCCTGAAATCGGCTGGTTTGTATGAGTTCATGCAAACCTGTATCCAACAAGACTTGTACTTTGCACAGTAGGGTAGGCCATCTGCAAAACTCCCCCATTGCCTTTGCCCCTTAATGTCTTCTATCTATCATTCATCAATGACTGTCTGTATCATCATTGTCTAGTCAATAGTTGTGAATGATAAATAATAATTACAATGTAGATAGTTGTCTTTTGCAGTATGAAACTTGTCACCACCCAATCCTGTGCCTGATTACTATCCACCCTACGGACGGCAGTCTTTCCCGCTGTATAAACCAAGGAATCATTACTCCTTGATAAAACTGACGATGTCTTAAGATTTCTTGGAAATTTGCGTTAATATTATAACCAATATATATGTATGTATATGTATGTATGTATGTATGTATGTATGTATGTATGTATATCCTTTAATAAACACTTACTTTCCCAGGAAACTATGGAAACCCGAAGAGACACAGTGACATCACCAGCATCTGATGGGGTAGCCATCAGTTGCATAGATTCATCTGACGGCCATGAGAGTCAAGTACAGACCAGTCACAGTGATGATACAGACCCAAACCCTGGCTCTGTAATGGACATAACAGACATGAGCGGTGCAACCACAGATCTGAAGTCCAGTGACACACAGAGTGACTCCCATAAACCTGACAGTTTGTATGCTGACACACCTGGATGTCAGCCTGAGAAAAGAGACAATGATATTCAGTCCATCAGTCCACCAGAAGGAGATACAGTAAATCGTGAAGTAGAGGAGAATTCATCAGCTCCATTAGCCGAGCAACAGACTTCAGTGATGAAGCCTGATGAGTCACAACCAGACATTATGGTGACTTTTGAAGATATAGCAGCTGCATCAACTCATGAAAATCTTAATGTGAAAATAGAGAAATGTGATCTTACTACCGCTGATGATTTCGAGGAAAAACCAGCATTTAATGACATGCAAACATCATCAAGTTCTGAGACAAGCAGCGACCCTGAGTCTGAATACAATGATTCCGATACAAATCACGAAAAGCAGTAAGTTGACTTCTTTTGTGGATCAATCCGCCATACCTAATTATAGATTATGATTTTTAGCTGATTGATAATAAAATATCTGTTTACTAACTTTGGCTGTAGCTTATGATATTATTTGATAATCTTTTGACTATTTAATGTCATAATTTATTATATTCCCTAGAACAACAACCATTGAGGACAAGACTGGACCTCTGGTACCGGGCGAGTTGACTCTACACGACCTGCCTCCCATAGAGGATCTGAAAATTACATTAGATGAGAAGGTCACATTGAGTGCTATTGGTAATGTGGAGAGTGTTGTTGACTGCTTAGGTAAGTATGATGAAATTAGTTTATTCATGTATGTATGTATGTGTTTTATGTATGTATGTGTTTATTTGACCAACTATCATTAAGACATGATACTCATCAGAACAGGTTGAACTCCGCAACAATTGTAAAAAGTAGTCAACATGTCATACGTAAGTGGGAGTCATACCCTCATGATCATTCAATGGACAACTCCTTGTATAATATTTTGCAAATGGAATGAATATCTCGATGTGGCCTGGTTTTTATGAGTTTGTGGTGACATCTGCATCTTACTACCATATTTGACCTTAATTCCGAATTATGTCTCATATGCATTCAGATGCATGTAATATGTCATAACTTATGTTGTGACTAACTCGGGTTTCAAAAAAATTTGTAGTCATAGTGAGGGCCATGAAAGGCAAACCACCGCTCAATGAAGAAAGTGTACTCTTCAGAGAAGGCCGGATATGTCTTGGAAAGGTGAGTTCTCAGTTGTTTCACCCACTCTTCACCTGTGAGATCAACTCAATGCCAAGTTCAATGTAGCTACGATGTAACTGGCAAGATAAATTGTGTTCATGTAAAACCAAGGATCCTGAAAATCCATGGTAAAACAACACACTTCAACATGAGAGCTCAATTTTGAACTTTCCCGATACTATTTCAGGTGTTTGAGACATTTGGGCCTGTGGTATCCCCATTCTACAGTGTGCGATTCAATACCAGTGAGGAGATTGTCAAATTGGACATAAAAGTAGGGGAGGTTATATATTATGCCCCCAAAGAAGACAAGATGCTGACCACCTATGTTTTCGTCAGCCGTCTTAGGCAAATGTAAGTGTTTTACATAGACTTTATACTAATTATCACTAATGATAAATTATTATTGAGTCTATGGTGCTGTATTCTAGTGATCATGTACAATGTAAAAATATGCTATGATGCAAAAAGCAATATATCCTGATAATATTCTTGTGTATACTTTTTTCAAAGGGAACAATTATCAGTGGCATGCAACTTAGTGTGGCAAAGTGTCATTGCAACATATTAAAACAGGCAGCTTGGTGAGAATTTCGCTGAACTGGGAAACATGTATGGTGGAATATCTTTAAAAATATATTATATGCTTCTTTACACGTTATATGAGGACAGGGAACATGCATGTATGTACACTGTGAGCTGAGTTGATAGCTGCAGCCAAAGAACATCCAAACTCTCTGCTTGGACTATTGCAGCATGAATGGTTTGATCGTAATTAATTATGTATTATTCAATTGGTAGGAAAGGTTCAGATGCCTCTTGGAATGGAAATCACGAGCCACCTGAAAAGGTTGGTAATTACTTTTGTTGTCAAAAAGGTTCGTATCAGACATTGTGAACTGGTGAATGTGATAATGTGGTTAAATAATGTGGAAATTGCAGCCAATATTCTTATTGTTTTATATTGTATGTGCGTTGTTCAAAAAGACGCTGTACCGGTAATCCTGGGTTATACAGTGCAGTGAGTAGACATTCCCTGAGCAGTCTGTGTTTATATCACATACATGTATTTTTGACATTATATGAATGCTTTGTATGAAATTGTATGCGATTTTTGGTACTGATTAGTTCCTGGATTATTCTGACGATGAAGAGGAGAAACTAGCAAAACGCAAACACAAGGAGTCAAAGTCTGAGCAAAACAACGTCTCTACCAGTGATGATGTATCAGAAGGACAACAGGGCAATGTGAAGAAGAAAAGTCAACACCACAAAGAACGAAACACAAACCCAGAGTAAGTCTTCAGTTATGTCTGCCATTTCGGTAATGTTGTGGTGATACAGTACATGAACATCATTGATGGAGTTGAACTTTTGTGCTTATGGTAATGCCGCTTGTTATATAAGATGCTTGTGCTGAATTTTGTCTAACGTTTCTGCAGATTTTTCAGTAATAGCCTTCGTAAAATGAGAAAATTGTGAAATCAAAATCTCCCCAATATTTAATCAACAATACTGACCATTCTTAGCAGGCCACTCGGTTAAACTCATGTACAATATACGTGTATATTATCACCCTGTATGACATTTTGTATTTTCATTCAGGAGTTGTCTTCCAACTATAAATGGGGACACAACTCTGCGCAATCGCTTGAACATATAATGTACCACTGCTCATGTATCTTTTGTACTAGGAATAGTGATTAATTAATTGATTCCTAATATTGTGTATGGCACTTATTATGATCTTGCTGGAAGCTTTGGAATATCTTTAATTTAATTTGAATATATTACAGGTTGAGAAGAAATGAACTGGTTAGACCCGCTTATCCTGGATTTTCAAACAGACAACCTAGACCAGGATTCCCCCCAAAGCAACAGTGGAGACATCAGGCACGGCCCTGTCGACCACCACCACCTGGCACACAACCAGCATGGATCGAATCACACCAGTCAATGATGGATACTGGGTTTAGGGGTCCTGCACCACGACATCGCCACGCTTACCACAGGTTTGGTGCCCCTCCTCAGCATTACGGAGGTGGTGGCCCACCTCCCAGACAAGAAGGACCTAGATGCCGGCCCCCTGTCCCTAACTACAGACCACATATGCACCAGACTACTGGCTGGCAGTCTTATGGTGGTTCATGGACTGAACAGGACAGCAATTATTATACAGCTGAGAGCGCCCCTGTACCAAAAACAAACTTCGTTGACACTCGCTTTGTCCAGCAGGGCACATTTACCCCAGACAAAAAATAACCGCGAATTTGTACCAACTATGCCAAATATAAACTGTAAAAATGTGAAATCGTAGTGATTTCTTAATCCAAGATTCTTATCAACTTTTGTTATAAATGCTGACAAATAAATTTATTTAAATGAAAATAAAGCCTTTCTTGATCAATGTTTATTCCTTTGATTTCCCAATCACATTTAGTGTAATTAGCGTGATATTATACTGGTAATTCAATAACCAACATAGGTGGAAAGTGCTTGAAAAACAGTAAATGCGTACACAATGAAATGCTTAGAGGAATTTATTCAGACTGATAGTCTATAGAAACAGCTCTAATGTGGGTCCAAGCAGCTGTTACATAAATTCAATGGCAAAGAACAATAGTCACACAATTCACCATTATATTCATTGGCCTAGCAGCATAATATCGGACATGATTGGTTGCTATTGGATTAAACCTTTGCTGAAGTCGTACAATTCATGCACTTGAAGTTTCTGGTTCATTGACAAACAGCGTTTAGATAGACCAGTCAGTTGCTGTTCCTAGCAACGCTATGTTAATTTAGAGAATAGATAAATAACTGTGGATGTGTTTGGCAGAAGATACAGAGTGACGTAGCACATAAATGACAATACTTCTGAGAGCGAGCAGAGGTTACTACACACCGCAGTTACAGTACAGATAAGAAATATCTGCTCACTAAACAGAACGCAGCACCATGTCAACGGAACAACAGTGTAAGTTCATACACCAGCACTTGTATTATACTTTTTCCAGTTACTTTTACATTTGTGGGCTCTGGAGAAATTTTAAATGGCTAGAAATGCTCAATTATCAGTAAGTTGTTAAGTAGCAAAATGTTTACCACATTCTAGATATTTTGTCCCGCGCTTACAAAGTAATTTTAGAAGGCTTTGAGAAATATCATCTGCAGAATAGTGAACCCAAACTCTGCAGTTTGAAACAGAAAATTGAGGCGTCTTTAAAGAATCTCTTAAAACATGGTGAGAACATGAGAGATTATATAAACAAACAGCCAGCTGGCGCGGCTCGAATTCTCTCAGATGTAAATGTTAGTTTATAAAGGCAGTTTGTATAAAAAACAATAATACAAAGCATGACCAGTCTTTGAAATTTGAGATGGGGAATAATTTTGTAAAAATGGCACCGCAAAGCAACTGGGGACAAACGGATACAAGTCCATACTCAATTTAGGCTACAAAGGTATTTCAGATAACATGCTTTTAACAATCAGAAGTAAACTAGGGCCAGCAAAATCTGACCACTTGGGCTAATGTGTATCACCCAAAATCTTGACGATTGATATATGTACACACGAGGCAAGATTTATGCTTGCCCAAACATTCAATGCCCATGACACCCTGCATGAAACTTATATTACTCTGCTGCAAGTGTCCATCCATACATCTTGCCCATCTATAATTCATCACCATTTTGCTATACCAGACATTTGGTATCAATCATTTTATTACGCTTGAGTACCTGTATGGGGATCGAGCTTGATTCACTTACTTCCAATGGATGTAGTAAGATGTACACATGAATGTCAATGACTGTCCCGTCTCTGTATTCTTATGTTTTGTTCTGAGGCATGAGCACCAGATAGAGTAGCACGATTGAGATAACGATTGTAGTGGGGTAGTTGGGTTCAGTGGGTACTGCAACAAACAATTCACCTGAGCCCAGACCCCTCAAAACTTGGTATAAAAAATACAAATACAGTATTCAGTACATATACATTATTACTGATGCTCGTAAACTTCAAAGAAATCACTGATTGCTATTTGAGCACCAGAGAAGACAGGGTTCTGTGGTTCACAATATCTTCTGTTGGGGTAAGGAGTGCAGCAAACACAAAAACATGCTGATGTGAGGCGTTTTTTTCTGAAGCCCATTTTTAGCCTCATGAAAGTTTTACGAATAAAAGTGATGTTCATTCCATAATTTTTGGGCATAAAAATGGAAATTGATCATGATACCAATATGGTATAATATAATTACAGCTCATTATCGGGATGAGAGACCACCCAGATCTGAGGAGAGATCAATGACAGCCTCATCATCCGATCAGCATAGAGAGGAAGGCAGTAAAAGTGTACAGAGTCATCGATTCCACTCGCTATCCAAACCTAAAATATTCCACTACAAACAAACTAAATGGATCAATCGCGGGTAAGTAGTTCTCTGATAACCCGGATAGTGTCCTGTATTGAATGTGATACTTTACGTGAGAAGTCGGAAGGACCCACCAAGTGTCCAATCCATTACGAATTGAAAGGTAAAGGATATGCGTTGTTTACAGAAATCTCCGCACTTTAGCAACGCAATTTGGACTAGAGTAATGGAAATAAAAAGTTGTTGACCCAGAATATTACCTCATCAAGTCCTCTCTTCGACACCTTCAAACACAATCAGTATGGTATTGGAGCTGTTAAATAATTTTCAATCTTGCAGTTCATCAGACAGGATATCAACTTAGTTGTTTTTGTTTACAGAACAGAAGCCAAGTGGGGCACCCAGGAACAGCTGACTCCACCAACTGACGCTGCTAAGAACGCATCTGCAACCCCTCGTGTAGAAGAATTAGCTAAAGCTAAAACTGACAAGCAAGATAAGGTTCATGTGTGAGTGTCTAACACAGCACAGATGCATTCTTTCCAAAAGAATTCTAAATTTAAATTAAAAATTGATTTTGCTGATGCCTTACGATCACAAAGTGATGAATTCTGTTCGAAGCAGGTGGTTGTCTCCTTCAGCATGATTATCAAGCACCTGTAACATTGCATGCTCAGCAACAAACCATATCATACAGTATGCACATGTATTATATATTTGTAGGTCACAGTTTTACTACAGCTGTGGCCGGGCATCTCAGATTAATCTGACTGATGAGAGAGCAAAAACAGCAGCCTGCACACCACGACTAGAGCAACTCGCTAAGCATAAAGAGGCACCAAAAGAATTCCAAGATCGTCAGCATATGTAAGCTGTCACTATATGTGTCTGGCCTAAAAAGGTTGCAGTTGAAATGAACACAAAATACACGTAGTTCCATATTTCACATACATGTGCGAAAACTGTATGTAAGGGGATGTGAATGTCTCTAACTAAATAGTCAACCTCTGTTCTTCAAAATCCCAATTAAAATCATGTAGCCTCGGACAAATGAGCGTGTCTGAGGACATGCACTAAGGTACGGCTCGCTTTATATGCTTCATGATAAGCTTCATCAGAACTCGGAACCCATCATCTTATACTTAAATGTACATGCTGCTACATTTATACTTTTCATTGCATATTAATATGCTCAATTTGTTCTAATCATCTTCAAAATTTTTATATCTTTACTTGTATAGGGATCAGTTTACGTACAGTTGTGGTCGAGTCAGTCCAGTGTGGCCAGTTGATGAGAGAGCCAAGACTGCGGAAGAGAGACCCAGAACTAATGCCTTAGCCAAACATAAAGACTTCCATAGAGACTTCCAGCCCGAGCGTCTGCTGCCGAACCCGCTGTCAGCAGCAGCTGTGCGCAGGTCTGTCTCATCAGAACGCCTCGAAAGCCTCTCCAGACCGAAGTATAAGAGGGAGAGTCAGTTCAGAGACCCCATGTGGGAGGTGAGTTGATTACAAAACATGATGCATCCTCATCTTTATATTATCTTATGCCTGAAACTCCAAGGGTAAGGAGCTGTCTGTGACAGATAGCTCCTTACCCTAGTAGTGGTGTGCATTATGACGATAAACATGTACCATCAATCATTTTGCAGTTTCAGATTTTCGCCGTACCGTGCTACAATCACATACAATACAAATATAACATACATGTACTTACATTACAAATGTTTGGATTGTTTTGTTTTGCAGGTCACAACTAGTGCCAGAAAAGCCACAGCCTCACCACGTACACTAGAGCTCTCAAGATACAAGCCAACATATGAAGGATATCAGAACAACTATGATTACGGAAATGGGTATGAGAGGATGCCTAGGTTAATCAGAGTTATCAGTCGCAATGCTAGAAATGCTGTAGCCAGCTCGCGCACTAAGGAACTTGCAGTCCCAATTGTGCGACAATCCATGGACTTGGTGCAATTTGATCCAATGGCATTCATTATTAAGCCGACAGCACTCAATGCATACTGTCCACCAAGGATCTCCGAGTTGGCTCAGCCAATTGTTAGATAATCACGCAATTTGTTCATCTATGATTTTGTGACATGACCGTTAGATATTGACTGAGTGCAAGCCTAAGTATTAGCATCCTGCCCAGCATTCATGAATGCACCACAAACTAAATAACATCTGACACTTCATCATGTTTGGTCATTACATTGTTTTGTTGCTTTCTTTGTGTGCAAAGTTTTCTGTGCTCACAGTTTCATTTGCAAGAACTGTTCATCTGAATAATTGCTCAACTTTCCCATTTCTATATATACTTTAGCTATTATTATATTATGACTATATGGGGGGTTTTCTAGTCATGTGTGACTTTGTTTCATGCCCGCACACATAAAACATAGGGTGCAAACGCATCCCTGACCCCAACCCTAAGGTTATGTTTGCTTCATTTGTGACTTTATTGCATGGTATATAGGTATTTTCTGATATATTTATGCAATTGCTCGTTAGATGGGTTCTCCCATGAAAGAAATGTACCTGATGTATGTAAAATACTCCAATTACCGAGCATGCAATCAGCATGGTACTATTTTACATATGTGTATGTAAACAGCTTAACCACCATTTTATTGTATGAATGGTTTCAATTTGCTCAAATTTGAAGTTGAATTTCATGTTGTTAAATGTCAGTTTATTGTCTGAGACTGAATCAATAAAACTTTGCACTTTACCACACAAGTTTTTACGTCTGCTTTATACCTAAAACAAACCTGGCTTAAGAGACATTGTGCTCGATATTTGCATCCATGAATTCCATGACAGCTTCAGATTGCCATTAAATCAGAATCCAGTAGAATAAATATTGATCATTGCACCAGCAATTCGTGTAGAGCCCAAGATAGACAGCTTGTTTATTACGTCGAGTCAGCTTTGACTTACCAAGGCTGCGATTAAATATAGACTGTACCGCAATAAGACATGGTGAGCTCCCCTACACTGCTCATCATATGTGACAGTAATGATACTGTACGTTCCTGTCGATATCTTCGGTTGCATTGCAGAAAAGTGATAACTTACATGATATTAAACTTCACTAAGGCCTATGATGAACCCTCGTTTCCTAAATCTTGCATCAGTCTGTAAGCATCATATAAGTCAGGAATCTTTTTAAAAGTCTCTATCTTTCTTTTGATCTGTTTAGGGGTATCTTGGTAATAATTTCGTCTATCTCTAGCCATGGCCTACAATATAAAACCATAAATTATAATATTTTAACAGCTGGGAGCATACATTCATACATTCAAAATACCCCCTCCCCTCAGCCTCATAACTTGTGAGGGCTCACACCAAGTAAGGGCTTATTTTATAAGGCCTGCATCAGACACCGAAAGAACACCATGGGAAACCTCAGAATGGGACGTCAAGGGTGCAGCGCACACCCCAGGTCTCCCATCCTCTGCATGCGAGAAATAGGGTGTGAAGACTTCTTAGGTTTCACCATGTAAGAAGACTGGATTTCCTAGCAAAATACTGGTTGCGTGACTTTATGATGGTTGTGCGTTAATATCAGTGATATTCCCTTTTCAATGATGAACTTCAGTTCAAATCGAAAACTCAGATAAGCGTTATATGGAAAATGCCGAGTAAACACTGAAACATTGCGCGAAAGAATAACAGTCGAACAAAATCATACTTTGTAATCATCTCCGTATTTTTCTATCATGTATATAGCATATTGTGTGTCAGGTTCAGAAAGCTGTAGTTTGACGGCCTCAGGGATAGCAGCCTTCTCCTCCAGGGCTACAATATTAAGTTCAATGGTGATAGAATGATTAATGCTAAATAATCATGAAAATAAACCACATCAATTCCTAAATAACAATCAAATATGTAAATCATAACACAAAGAGATGATAACTCCCAGCTAATTGAGATGAATATTCAATATTCAAACTCCTGTCTCCATATCAATCGCAATTTCACAGTAGTTGGGTCAAAAATAAAAGTTATATGAATCAAAATTTGACATCCTGTACTGACGGACATGCACTCACTCTTTCGTACAGCTGTTTTATCAGGGACAGCATCTTTTTTCTGGTATTTCGCACTCTGTTTCTACAAATGAGAAAAGAGGTGGTTCATAGAGGTTTGCTGCCATGTAAAAAAACAAGGGGTAACAAGATGAACCATTTCTGATTAAGATAGCAAGAGTACATTACATCTCGATGCCACTCTGTACACAGACCATAAGACTAGACCTGAGAGTTCACAGAGGGTCAATCTAGAAGGGGTAAGAGTGCAATTCACCACACCTATTCGATCAAAAATAGTCACTAAACAATTTTTATTCAGTATGGATTAATAACGGTATAATACAAAAATTATTTCTGCACTTATTCCATGACTTCTCTGAATTACTAATTCTGTTCAGACTTGTTTGATGGCTGATCGTGACTAATGTTTAGGTGTCGCTGGGGCCACTTGCTTGCCCATATATTGATAATGTAAGGAGTTGCAACATCATGTATCTTTCTTCCATTCCCCCGATGGCAGACTGGAGAAAAGGCAACGCTATCAAATTTGCCACCAGCTTACTCTCTATGTTGAAATTGAACTGAGAAAATATAATATTTGAAATTCATATAAGCAAGGAGTATAAGCTTGGAAAGACTTTATGATAACCTCAGACTGTAAATTTACCACATGGAACTGACTTTGTGATAACCACAGACAGAAAATTTACCACATGGAACTGTTAATGCTTGTTGTTATTAGCTGGCCACTCACATTTCCATGGCCTTTAGATACAGCATTATTTGGGTCATAACTTATTCCCATTGACTCCATATTGTACTTGATGCTTTTGTGATCATCCCATTCTACACGTAATGCTTCTCTGCAACAATAATAAAACAGTGTATAACAAAATTTGTTGACTGTATATGTGTATAAGAATTATCTTGGGTAGTCCGATTCGTTGCCTGTGACACAGGTCCACTGCAGTGAACTGACTTGCCTAGCATTGTAGATCCTGGTTGATACTGGATTGCTGACCATCTAGGGTGCTTGGCAAGTCACTGCAGAGGACCTGTGAACTGAGTAACAGTCTAACCTGTCACAATGGCTAAAAGCATCGTGGATGGTAGAGTTATCTTTACACACTTGTTGGACTGAGAGTCTAATTACGCATGAGACCCACATGTGACAGGAAATTGAAGACTCATTTAAAGCTAAGGAGCCATTATCGCTATCGGCAGACTAACCAGGCTGAGAAGTGGGCCAGTTCAGTTAGAGATAACATTATTCATGTGTACGGACTGGTGAAAAAAGGGTAAAAAATCTTACTCTATTCAAGTAAGGAGGTGAGCCTGGTGAGGTAGACAACCACAAACTTCAGGTCATGTCAAACATGCATGCATACTGGTACTGACTTCAACCAGGCAGTACCCTACTCCTCTTGCTTTAACAACAAGTGATTGATTTTCTAATCAACCAAATCAATCAAGCACTAGGATCAATACAACAAACTCTCTAGCAAAGCAAAGTTAAGTTATAACTATAAGTAACCGAATTCTTGCTTGATCTGACTACGAAAGAAAGGACCGCACTGCTGACACAAGAAGAAACAAATAAATTCTTATTATTCATAATTTAAATCATTTACAATACACCATGGGCCTGCATGTATAGCCTTCCATTGCTCCCATCTATATATCACTAA
>ERZ1740068.778-NODE-778-length-12841-cov-9.941342_pt1 | contig 12841 bp, 12 predicted proteins | sample MGYA00581735_ERZ1740068 | MGnify/ENA primary metagenome ERZ1740068 (study PRJEB43018, sample SAMN04849740) | marine metagenome | isolation source: floating plastic debris | place: Pacific Ocean | collected 2008-08-30 | study: EMG produced TPA metagenomics assembly... | reverse complement strand
AATGATAGTCGTCTTTACTAGATTAAAAATTTGCCGTCTCATCAGCAAATATCCCAATACCCCTCCTGTCACTATCCGCATGCCGAAGAATCTTTTCAATTGCATTGTCTTCCATGTAACCTAGGCTGTCTCTGCATTTTCTACAGCGTGTGATTGTGATTCGATCAATAGGGGTACTGATTGATCTTATAGAACAGCGTTGATTGTTGCAAGGCTACATGCCTTGTTATTTGTCGCCATTTTTTATGTTCTCCGCTTAGCAACAACAACTTTTGCCATTGGGCGGACCGCCAGTGACGAAACGGTGAGAAGTGAGAGCGGGGCGGCTCAAAGTCTTTTGGGATCGGATTTGAATTCCTTCATAACTGCGACTGATGCATTTGCGCGTCCCTACTACAGCGTACACTAGATACCTAGCAGGAATTGCGACGGTGGACCATTGTCAACCGTACAGTGCCGCAAACGCTAGCCCGACAGAAAGATAATTCAAACGAATTCTCTTCCTAGCCAGTGAGGCCAAGCACGGTATAGCTACCATAGCTTTAAATATGATCGCGACGATCAATCTCTACTCGTATCTATCTACCTTGAGCGTCGCATAAGTCGCAGGCACGTGATTGGGAGAGTCGCTTGATCCGAAAGCTCGCATAGAATGGGATTGATCTCATCAGTGTACGCGATGGATGTCGCAATGAAGTGGAAAGGCTTTCCACTCCACCCTAGCGGATCGCTTGCGACGGCTCCCTTCAAGAATGCTGTAGCATGCTTCCATGGATCGCCCTTGGCCGGATGCTGTGACAACCTCTTAGTCAAACTATCCGTCTCCCCAACATAGAATCGAGGAGGGTCGTCGTCCAATTTCAGCAAATGTACGCCTTCTTTCCGATCGATTCGATTGTTTGAAAAGGTGACGCGCCGCTGCTGTCGGTCGTTCGAGGTTCTGTGGGACACAACAACTACTGTAATAATAAAGCATCAAGCAGACTCTCAAACGTAATGGAAGACTTTTCTTGACAACCTGGGCCTATCGTGGGTAAAATCCAACAATCCTGCAACACTTGGATGGGTACTCTTTCGACAGAGTACTGTATGAATAAGCTGGACCTTGTACTCCACAGCTAACTTACATCATCCCACTTCAATCCTTGCAGAACTTGTGGTAATTGGGAAGGGTTACCTTGTATTTACTCTATAATTTACATCAGGTAAGTATCTAAGCGGCTTGTACTGTCACTTGCAGTGGTCTCTTTCGCGCCACTTCTCAACAGGGAAAATTATCTACACACTCGTATTCACCAGGAAGGCGTTCGTCCAGACATGGCATATGACATCGCTGTCGTCGTATAGCAACAACCCCTTCATGGCGCCTTTCGCAGATTGCTACTGTAGTTTTAAGGATACGTTGGTAGAAGGTGGGGTTGCTTATTCACTGTACAATGCATCTTCATGCTCTTTCAACTTCTTCTCATACCATGGTCGACGTAACTTTCGCAAGGCGCGGCATTCTTGCGAGCGCACCCAGGCTTTAGATACGCGCATTTCCGAGGCAACCGACGTGACGGTCCGTGTCAAGCCATCCACCAGCCCGTACCGTAACGAAATCACACTTCGCTCGTCTTCGTCCAGGATTTCCATCATGCTCATCAGATCCTTATAAAAAAGTCCTCTATCCACTTGTTTCTCCGGCGTTGTTTCGTCGCTTAGTACACTCGTCGAGGAAATGGTGTCACCCAACATGTCTTCACTCTCCAAATAGTTGTCTTTTGGATTACTTGTGTACTTCGGTTGCTCCAACGATATCGACCGGCGCGTAAGGCGCAACATTTTGTTGTACTTTGTCAAGGGCATTCCTAGCTTTTCGGTAATCTCTTCGTTCGTCGCGGCTCGGCCCAATTCTACCTGTAACGAATTCTTAAGCTTGTGAATTCGATTCAACAAGTTGTGAATGTGGACCGGCAATCGAATGGTCCGTGAATGGTAGGCAATCGATCGAAAACTGCTTGTTGAATCCACCACGAAGCATACGTTGAGAACTTGAAGCCCTTTTGTGGTTCAAACTTTTCCGCCGCGCGCGATAACCCAAACTCCCCTAGTACTACTCCTACAATAATCTCTGCGCTTGCCTCTTTGATCCGGCAACTATGGTACCTTACATACCTTATTACTGTTCCATTAAAACTGTTTATTGGGCCTTCTTCAGTTTCTCATCCGTACAACCGATGTCTACCATATGTCTACATGTATGACTATATGACTCTTCGATATCTTACTACCATACCTACAAGTACTCGTGAAGGGTACGAGTCTTTTCATGCCATACATTCTGCAGACTACCCATTTCTTTGATTTCGTCACGAAAGACTTTTCGCTTTTCCGAATCCATCATCGACAAGGACAATCTCTCTAAAAATCTTACGATAGATAGATACGAGAGGAGCGAAAGAGAAGATACTACACACATTGGTAGCGATTTGTCGTAGATATGGCTGCTAGGAATCTACGAAGGGGGAAATGCATCTTGATCTCGTTGCCGCTTTTTTGTTGACATCTTTCTTGTGGGCTGCAGATTTCAATTATAAAGATTGCCAATAAAGCTGTCGGCTAACAGTCTGAGTGGTTTGAATCAATCGGCCATCATCTTTCAGGATTCTTCCGTGGATTGATTTCTGATGGTCAGCGACCGAACCGACAAAAAAGACGACTGACGGACTCTCTACCTAGCCACTTACTCGTAGCAAGCTATTTACAATCTTTCGCAAGCATTTTACAAATGCCCAACAAAGCCTTATCTCAACATGCCATACTAGCATAGATATTCAACGGCGTGAGTCTGATTTGGACACTCGTGACTGTCTTCGTCTTCGGATTCGTCACTCCTTGTGCCCGTTCAATGAGCGAGTCGCTGAACCTTCTTGCTGAATCTGCTGCGATTTTTCCGATGTATCCCCGAGATATCCATTTCGAGGACCGAGGTGTATACCAAATACTCGTAGTCCCGAAGATGTCAACCGGTGCAATCACAACATCAGCCTCAGAATATTGCCGACAGAGAGAGTTTTGAGGCTATCGAATTCATACCCCTTCACAACTTTGATCCCGTGGGAGAACTCCTTAATTCCAGAGTCCCCTTGATCAATCAGTGCAGGTGGTAAGACGACAAGCGATGCCCGAGTAGTTCTAGAAGACTGTATTGACGCCCACCCATGCTTGATGCCTTTCAGGATTATCGCAATTGACACAACTGTCTTTTCCAGCACTGATTGCATCTAGGATCACGCCGCTTCTAAGATTGGTTTCACAAGACCTGCTGATTCAGGCGTAGCAACCTCTTTCATTTCAGTTTCGTCAAAGCTTCTACAAACATTTTCAATGGCGATCATCCTGGTGACCACCTTCTCGTGCCTCTCGTAGAGTCTGCAGTGTTGATTCGAATCAACACTTGTACTAGGCTATAACTCGCCTGGAAATGGTTTGACTACGGGGTAAGCTTGCTGAGCGATGCCCGACATCTTGTAGGCGACCGACACGCTCTTGTCCAGTACATCTTCGTTTCCTCGACCACGTACGGAGTGTGCCTTACCATGGTGTGCAACTACATCAGGGTAGTATTTCACGGTAAGGCTCGCTCTTTTCTATCAAACCATAGTTCGAAATCCCGTAGGGCGTTTTGCGATGCAACGTAGTAAGCTCGAGATTCTCCCGGCTCTGTACTTCTCTTGTAGCTCAAAGGTGCCTCGTTGTATACCCAAGATTCCGACGGGCGGATCGGGGCAGTCTTTGCACACCGTCTAAAGGCAACCCTGGCTGGTTCCTCTTGTCAAGATTTTCAAGTCCGCAGAGGAAGACACTTCATAGCCGAGGCCTTGGACAGAAACCATTGGTAATACCGGGGCAACGCAGAATGAGTCGAAACCCGAACAACTTCCTGCGCTTGCTGCCCACCATCGATCTTCAGCTTCACTGGACTCTATTTGACGGATGTACTGCGCTCAAACATCCTGAATTGAGTCCACGAAAGATCAGGGACCTTGACTACTAGGGTGTTGGTTCCAGTATCACCTTTTGCTTCATTCATATGTGATGACGGGAGAACTAACTTGAAACTTGGTACCATGGCCCATTCCTCGATCTCAGGACTGACGACCCACCTTTTATGGCATGAATAGGCTCCCAAACAAGAGATACACGGGTAGGGTCGATGAGCGATCTTTGGGCGATCTGGCCAGTGCGATGAACATTTCGAGTAGGCCGAATCAATATATAAAGAGACGGGTGCCCGTTTTCATCCAAATCCAAAGGCCTGAGTGGCTTCTCAGAACGCAAAACATCAACGCGCATGCATCAGGCAAACAAAATCCAATAGGGTAAACGTTTTTTCATTCGTTCTCAACAACATCAAGCACGCCTCTTTTCTTTGTCCTTCAACCGCTTTGCCCACTTTTTTTTTGTCTTTTCATAAGAGTAGATGCGCCTCCAGGCTGCCTCTTGCTCATGGGATCAAAGTTTGAATTAGGGCCACTTTTCGCCTTCATCTCTTCTTTCGACGCAAAGTAGTCCTGCCTATTGTTGGTCGAATAGTAGAACTCCAGTCTCACATCTTCCGTCGTAGCAGCTGCCCTGACTACATGGATTTTGGGATTAGTATGGGCCAGACCATTCAAGTACCATTCCATAAGTTGGGGATTGGCTTCCCAGAGGTAGACCTCTCAAAGGGAGACCTCCACCACTTCGTCTGTCAGGAAGCGGTCTAGGTACTGCCTTTTGACTCGAAGGTAGCTTCTTCCACAGTTGGCTCCCAGATCGATATAGACTTTCCAGGGTGAACTGGTATGCGTCTCATCGACCAGGGCGATGGGAGCCGCTGCAATGGACGTAGCCGTAGACACACGAGCGCCTTGTTATGACAGTTGGACGATGGGGGTGGACTTCGAAAAAGCCACCACAATCAAGAAGTCACTAGTATCAGCTACGAGTAAGGATATGCTTTCCCGTCGGCCTTCTGTGTTGAAAGATGTTTTTGTGCGTTGTGATGCCATACTTAAGGTACCATACATGGTAAGACCGAGGCGCAACAATCTGATTTCGGTCGCGAATATTTACGACCTTTTCCGCGACTCGTCTGATCTTCGTCCACACAGAAACATCACCTCTCTTTTCTTTTTTGTTTTATTTTGCGCCGTTGCTTGTTCACAACAGAAGAGCGCAATATAGGACCGCCCTTACTCGCCTTATCATCATTATTGTTCTTACTATTACACAAGGCAGTACTGTTCCTCTGCGTTGTCTCGGTATCAGATGGCCGAGCGCTTTCTTCCCAATCGACCGTCTCCTCCTCCTCGTCCCTCGTCGCCTGTCATGTTGCTTTCCACCATGCGGGGTTGACATGCTTTAGTGGTTGTTGCGAAAGCGCAATGGCGCCAGGGAGCAAGTCAATACCAAGACCGCAACATTGCACTGTTGCAGCCAGGCCTACTACCACCGACAAGCAACAACAAAAGACTAGGTAATGAGGCAGTTCGATACCAAACCGTGAGCCGGCCTCCTCTGTGCTTCTTGCACAACAGCGCCACCCGAGCCTTCAAGCAGAGGCTTGACCGACCCCTTCTGGACTAGCCTGGACCCAATTTTCCCTATATACAACTTTATTATTGAAAATTATAGGAGCCAAAGGGACTCAAAGACTGGCAAGATGGTCTCCAGATTCTTCCTGCCTACGATGCAGCCTAATGGCCACGATAACACTGGCGAATGTCCCAACAGTGCAACTACAACATCAGCCCCTTCGTTTAGCCTCGACAATGACACCTACGAGACAGTACAAAGAGCCTCCAGGAGGCGAGGTGGTATCTTTTTGCACGGGGCTTAGATTGATGGGACTACACTTGAGAAGGGCGTCCTTGTGCCAACTGCCGAGGACAACTAGGCCTTACTTTATGGTGTCTTGTACCACCCCACACTCTTTTACGATCAATACCGGTCCACAACCGACAGTACGGAAGAACGTGGCAATAACAATGATGACCGCACAACCGAGAAGGAGCAGCGTAAAATGCTCCTTCGCAAATTAGCTCCCTTTCAATGGTACAAGGGGGTCGTCGAAACCACATTGGATTCGGAGGCTACACGTGTTGGGATAAGTTCGTCGTGGAATCTTCTGGATGTTGCGACAGAGTACTTCGTCCGGGAATTCATTGATCCATGACGCACTGTCGCGGTCTACACGAATGGGCGATGCAGTACCATCCCTTGGGTAGTCGTCCACCACCATCAACCAAGTACCAATCTTCTCTCCCCCTGCGAGTATCATGCAACATTATCAACGACCCGGTCGAGCGACGGGGCATTAGTTGTACCCATGTCGATGTGCTACGATTCTCCGGGGCTCCCCTGAATCATCACGGAGCCAGATTAGAACGCATGGATCAGCTACGTCTCGAACAAAGGGCCTGTGTTACAACCCTGTCGTCGAGACCGCATTGGTGGTGGATGTGCTCCCATTCGGGGACGGACACTTGATGTTGAAGCCAGCCCGTATGACGCGACAAGCTTTGATGGGGTTTAGTAGTCCCCGTTGAAACCAAGAAGGTGGGTCGTCGTATCTACTTTGCCCGACAACGAATACAAACGAAGCAGAGCCGATCCGACGACGGCCATTGCATGCGTAGTGCATGATTCCTTTTCGTTGATGGCATTTGAGGAAGATTTGCTTCGTGAAACAGCCTTTGGGACTACTACTGCTACTACTACTGCATCCCTGCTCTTCTATTTGTGTCAGTGACCCCGAGTAGCGACTCCTTTTACATCCTCGTACGCTGCAAAGCTGCATAATCTTGACCTGACGAAGCCTCTGCTTGGAGGCTCTCCGAGACGATTCAAATCACGGCGTCTCATCACACAGTACAAAGACTTTTTGAAAACAGCTGGGAAAGGCGGAGTATGAGAATGGGATTTGCTATGGAGTAAGCGTACTGGAAGAGCGCTAGAGGATACGAATTTCATTCGTCATTTGGCAACAGCGTATGGTAAAGACGACCCGAGGTCTCGCTCCACGTCCCTTGATCTTTTACTATTGCGCGGCTACGTCTTCAATGTTAGCAGTAGTGTACTCCTCTTTGAATTCTAATCTCTTTCATTAAGTCTATTGCACTTTGGAACGCGCGTCACGCGTATATCGTACCATTTTCTTTCGGCGGATTTGGCAAAAGGACGTCAATGGTACTACATTCGCGATGATTCCAAGGCTTCCTACCATTTACTGCGGCACCTATATCCATAACCCTGAAGGTAACGACGCATCGAGGTATCATCATCGCTCGAGTTGCGCGCCTCTGGCTGGTTACAACGACTCCTTATTAAATCATACTAGTAGAGATTCTCATCGCTTACAATTTATCTTATCCTAATGTACTCGGAGACGCGCGTCACGCGTGTGTCGTACCAATTTCATTTGGCGGAATTCGCAAAAGGACGTCAATGGTACCAACAGTTGTTATGATCCCAAGGCTTCCTACCATTTACACTACTGCTGCGTCTCTACCCGTTACTAACCTCTATTAAATGGTGTTCCTATCCTCGCAGATGCTGTCCCTACTCGAATCCAAATGAACTTTGGGACGCGTCACATGTTTCGATCTTTTGGCGGAATTGAAAGCAATGACGAGCATCGAAAGAACCGAGGGAAAGTGCCAGTCAAAACAACGCGTCTTTATCTACTCTAAGATGTTAGTGTCTATGATATAGATAGAAAGGGGAATGGATTGTCATGTGTGATCGTAGAGGATCAAGAAAGGACCGGGGTCGGAACTCCTCTCAAGCCAAGACCACGCGTAAACGAACAAAGATGGAACCAATACGCGGTAGATACGATCCTAGGGGGGACGTCGCGATTCCGTATACAACCTTCATCAAATAAGCCTCGTCGGGTTGAGGTAAATGAATCAGATCAATCATAGAAAAGCGAGAGTAAACCCCGAATACTCCACTCCGTCAACGTCAAATCAGCTATTCCTTCCCAGGACTGAATGACTCTGGATTTCACTCTCAAACGGACACACCGACAATGTCCACTATCCAAACGAGTTGGATACACACACGGAGATATACCACTTCGCCTGGAGAGCTCCGGATGCAGGGAAGACTAGGCAGACTGATCCCCCTCATCATCGTCGTGCAAACACGCCTCCGAGAGTAAAAGTGACCCAAAGACAAAGGATTTCCATTGATGAAAAGGGAGGCGCGTTTTGTTCCGTGCCGCCAGCCGCGCTGTCACACTCATACTATAGACTTGAAAGTACTGATATTTGTTCATTTAAATTTTGGAGTGGCTAGCTGCGAGTAGAGGCGACGTATCATTCGTGAATGGGAGGCATCGTATCCACAGATCCCTCTCGCTGATCTATCGATCATCCACCAATACGAGTAACTGGTACCTTATCCATCATACCATACACCTCTCTATGAAACCATGGACCACCCGGGTGACAGAGTCCATTTTTGGAGATATTGATGCTTTTTTCTACATTGGCCCAGTATCTAGAAAAGGCGTCGGTTTTCCCGTTGCTTAAATTCGAAAGAGAAGACGCTCTTGTTGTTCAATGATGCCTTCGCATCAATACGCCAATACAGCTGCTTCTGCTGTGAATGCGGGCCTGGGTACAGGTCCAAGAGTGTTATACTCTTCTGCTGTCATCTCTTCCGGAAGCCACGACTTGTAGTCTTCCTCCGTACTTCGATTCCAGTGTGCTGCCGTAGTTTCTGTTGTGATGTGGTGGTGGCGGTCTCGGTCTCGATGTTGTTGTCATGTGTATATTTGATGGGTAGATGAGGGTCACCGATTTCCACTACCCTTATGAGAGAAAGGCTATTGTATTGTCGGGTGGCTTGGGCTGACGTCGTTCAGAGGATAAGGAGCCAGCCTTTTCCTCTGTGCTCTTCTCATTTGATCGCGTTTACTCGTACTCGTAAGTATGACTTTACTGGACGAGATACCTTATCGACTCACGCCTGTAGTAGTAGTTCTACTAGGTTTTTGATTTGCAGTATACAGCACTTCAAATATGGTCATTTCCAAGAAGACCAGTAAACCCACCGCCCTGACTGTCCTGCGACAATCGCAGTGGCCGTTCCTGCAGCTGTTGCGGAAGCTGCTCTGGAAAAGACAAAAAATGAAGGCGCTCTTGCGAAGGCTGCACGTGAAAACAGAAGGCGCTCTTGCAAAAGCTGCATGGAAAACAGAAGCCACTCTTGCGGAGGCTGCGCGGCAAAATGAAGCATTTCTTGCAGAGGCTGCACGTGAAAAAGAAGCTGTACGTAAGGCAACTAGTGAAGGAAATGATTCGTTGCAAGGTAGACACCGGAGCTAGAGTAGGCGGGGTGGCCAAGAGGAAGGAGCGTAGTTTCAGTATTGTGGAGTCCGCGAATTGGCCAATCAACATTTGCGCAAATTGCATTTATTTGCTTTACTAGTCGCGCTAATATGAGAGCCCGTCTGCGGGTAAATCATGTAATTCATGGGTAACGGAGTTATCAACTTTCGTCGCCGCAGGTTGAATCCTTTCAAGATGCGGGGATCAAACAAGGGTAGTACTACTGTCCCACGTGCCCACGCGTATTGCTTCCGCGAAGCTCAATTGTCGTCAGCCGTCTTGTACCCTGCACTACTTCAATGCATTTGACTCTCAGGGTGATACTGTCCAGCCGTTCGCGCTTCTCCGCCCCCTTGGCTTCTTCCTACCCATAGCTAAATAGAGAATGTGGAATGGGAACAAGTGACATTTACTTCCTTTATCATCCACAACGATAGAGTTGTATCAAATACTTCAATTCAATGTCGTAACTTCCTTCTTGCTATTCACCACTTTTCACGGTCTCGCTGTAGCTAGTGTTTGTTTCGATATGTCTGACGAAGTGTGGCGAGATGCATAGTTGCAACGTGTCATTCGTGAATGGTGAAAGCAAAGCAAGAATCTCAATCGGTTCTGCGCTCGCTTGTGCTAAATACTATACTTGCCGTACTACTATGTCACCGTACCACTAGTTAGGTTGATAGAGGATATTCTCGGTGATGTTGATGAAGTGCATTAAGTTGGCCAAGTATCTAGAAAGCGAGGGGCTGGGTTCCCCATGGCAAAGAAGAAGGAGAAGACGATCTTTTTGTGTGATGATTCGCCCCGTCGCATCCAGTCGCATCAATAAGGCTGCTCCATCTGTTGCACAACGTCGTTGTTGGTGTAGGACAAAAGGCTCCATAGCCGTAAAGGAGTAGATTTGGATAGCGCGGGATGCTTGTCAATGGGTAACGCTGGAGATGATACCAAAGTTGGCTCGGCTTCGCCATGTAACAATCGTTGGGAGCGTGTAGAGTTGTTGTAGCCTTGGAAAGGTGGACGGGTAGCAACAGCGACGACGGCGAAGTGGTTAGCAGTCTTGGTGAGACACAAGTTAACACTCCCACCAAAAGCGAAGAAGAAGCCGAGGGAAAAGAAGACGAAGGGGATTTTGCACCTCGCAACAAAATCAACCAGGACCCTACCGTCGGTGTAGGTAGCCACGACGGCGACCAGTCTTCTGCTGACGACCGGGTTGGCCCCTTTCTTGTAGATGAAGTGAGTACTTTTCCCGCACACGGTGACAACATTGTCCGATTACGAGGGTACACCACCCACGGGAGAAGGCGAAGCCATGTAGGGTAACCGCACTTGGAATGTCGATAAGATTGGGAACACGGCATCGCCCGACATGTATGAGCAAAGCAATTCCTTACTAAGACTCCGGACGATAAGCAGTCGCCTTCTCCTCATTTCAAGCTCCCTGTTTACCCTGAGAAAAGGTGGAGAGAAAGATCTGAACAACGACAAGCCATGGCCTTCGCCCTTTGGATCAAGTTCCTTGTTTGTCTCGAGTAGAGGTGGAGACGAGGCTCGAATGGGCCATCCAGTTGTACAAGAGGAGATCGATTTGATCGGCAAGAAGAGTATTGAGCAGGATAAGGGATCCGCTGGCCATCCGAAGTTACAATTCGAGCCAAGCAGAGCAAGTCCAAGCAGAGCCAGTGATTCTGCTAACCCAGGAGGAACGCCGCACTCGTCTATTTCAGATCGCATGGAGTCTCGTAAAATTCACAAAGAGAAAGAACCTACGTGCAAGAAGCAAGTGCAAATGGATGACTTGGCTTCCGTCAGTCAAGAGGACATCACTTCTAATTGTGGACCAGCAGGAATGGGCCTCGTTTCGCACATGGCATTTCAAGGCTTCTGTTGAGACTACCCGTCGTCGTCAGGACCCAATGTTACTGCTGCTACTGCTGCTGCTGCTGCTGCTGCAAAAGGATAAGGTGTACCTTGGTACCAGAAGATGTGTGGCTGCTGCCTTGGAAAAGGAAGCTCGTACTACGATAGCAATGCTTGGAACCTAGGTGACACAATATCAGGCATCTATGGCAGCAATGGGTGGACCACGTCCCATGATTCTTCCTATTCGTCGTCTAAATTTACAGGTGGTGCGGCGAGGAAGAACAAGGCGGCTTATTCACCGATAGCTCCCTACTTGCTGGCGCGGCTGTGGCATCAGCTGCGGCGAGAGATCCGTCCGACGTGGGAGGCAAGCTGTTTGAGGGAAGCACCTGATTTGGCGGCAGCTCTTCGATGGAAAGAAGAATCCAGTATGTCACCTAACCGAGTCGGCAAGGCTCTCATGAACACAACGAGCGCGTTGTCGAGTGCTGACATGGAAATTGCTGCGAACTTCAAAGGAGACACCCAAACTGACAGAGAGGGGCAAAGGAAAGCAACCATCAAGTGGAATCGAGACAGATCTTGCCGTGGTGGCTAGCCAAGAGATGCCTACCCATAAATCTACGGAAATTTCGAAAGCCTGCCGGAAACCCGGTACAAGTAAAATTACTAGTGGCGTTGAAGCCGGGTGATGAATATCAGAAACATACCCAAAGCAGGGATATGAATCTCCGGAAGACCACGGGACCACCTTAGCTAGTTCCAAGGTAGGAAGCGCTTCCAGTTTTATATTACCCATATTTGCGCTCCTCTGGTTTCGAAGATAGTGCAGAGAGCACGATAAACATTTCATCGTTGTCCCAAAACAACCCATCGAAGCCACAAGCTCTGTGCAGCACCAAAGCAATCCATAGATCACAAGCCAACCATTTCGCATCCGAGATCGATTCATTAAGAGCCGTAGTCACGAGGAATCGCCTCGATTGAACGGCAGCTCGACGGCAGAGATCCCGTAAGGATCCAATCCACTCCAAATACGTGCTCCTACACCCCGTTCGCTGGAAACATTATACAGACGTAGATAGAGCTGCCGCAATTAGTATTGGCAGGATACTACCACCGCCAGAGGCAAGCATACAGACGGACAACGTCGAAGCCAACACCGAACCAAAGCCAGCCGACTCTTCGTCTTTTTCGGCGTGCTGAAATGCTCTTCGAAAATAAGAAAAGGAAGCCATAGCTACCCAGGCTACGATATGGCATCGGGGAATGATTCAAATGTCGTAGTCTCCACAACACTCCTTACACGAAAGGAAGCTCAACTGGGGAAACCCCGCCAAGGATCGGTTCTGTTCCAAGTAGGCACTCCTCAATGCAACTCGAAGAAGAATTTGTCAACTTACAGCCCTGGAGCAATAATCAGTTGAAATGACGCAAGAAACTTCCGACTGAGACGGCATCGAGACACTGGACGCCTTCGCGGGCAACAACCATGGAAAGGTGTCCGTTTCTTCCACGCTTCTGTCGTACCGAAATGGTCTACCAATGTGAGAAAGGCGATCACAAGAGATAGGCGAATCCATGAGACGTCAATGAATACAGTTTGAGGT
>ERZ1740068.777-NODE-777-length-12861-cov-13.521318_pt1 | contig 12861 bp, 10 predicted proteins | sample MGYA00581735_ERZ1740068 | MGnify/ENA primary metagenome ERZ1740068 (study PRJEB43018, sample SAMN04849740) | marine metagenome | isolation source: floating plastic debris | place: Pacific Ocean | collected 2008-08-30 | study: EMG produced TPA metagenomics... | reverse complement strand
TTGGCCAAGCCCAAGCTCAGCTGGTCCACTCGGTTGGCGATGAGCTGCAAAGACGCGTCGCCGGTTTGCAGGTTTTGAGAAAAGCCAGAAGCGTCCAAAGGCAACAGCGCTTTGTTGTCGGTGCCGTTAACGAGTACGTTGTTGGGGTCTGTGGAAACCCCGGCAGCAGCGAACGCTGCTCCCAAGGTCACTGCGTCCCATTGTCCGGCCGAACGGTCCAACAAATACACGACTTGGCCATCTGTGTTGAGGGAGGTGATTCCGTTTATGGTGCTCGCACTGTTCAGCGCAACAGGGTTGCTACCGACGTTGGCCGCGTGCAGCTGGTACCGGTCTTGGGAGCCGGTGGCGGCGGGCAGCGTAAGGTTAAAGCTCCCTCCGCTGCTGTCGACTTGGTAGGCCCCGGCTCCGGCAAGGGTGTTGCTAGAGATCGTTCCCCGTTTGACCAAGCCCACTGCGTCTAGCTTGTTGAAGATTTGGCCGAGGGTCGTGTCGGTGGGAGACAGGTTGTGGGCAAACGACGAAGTGTCCAGAATGAGAGCGTGCAACGCGTCACTGCCCGTCTGCAAAAGGTTGTTGGCGTCGCTCGAGGGGGCTTGAGCGGCGTGCTTGTGGTCTTCGCGTGCAAAAGAGGTAAGGATACCGGCCGTACCGACCGCATCGTCGGCCTGAGGTGGTGCCGAGGTGGCGGCTACGCCACCCGTAGTGGTCGCCACGGACACTGTTTCGAGGGCGTCTTTGATGGTGTACGGCGTCCCAGAAAGCGGTCCGGTACCAAACGTCATGACGGTTTCTCCAAAACTGGTGCCCGTCAAATGACGCACCGTGTCGGCTTCCGTGTCCAGAGCGTTCAGGTTCGCTGCAACGGAGGATTCTCCATTCAGCAAACTGTCGAGCAAGACCCGGTTGTTGGTTCTGTTGAGCACAACGTCGGCCACGTTGGACAGCGTGTTTTGTTCGACCTTGATGTCCGAGTTACCCACTTTGAGTTGACCCCCTTCTTCGGCAAAGATAGGCAGGAAGCCCGAAAGATCGGTGTTGTCGGCGTTCTGGACTTCCTCGGTGGTGTTGGGCGCCAAGGTACTTACCGCTTGGGCGTCGTCTTCGCCCAGGGTTTGCATGAGCGACAACACCAGAGCGGTAGTGGCCACCAAAAAGGTCAAGAACATGAACAAGGTCAGCCGTTCCGAATAGGGAACCCCTGTCGACATGGTTTGGACCATGTGCCGGTGTATAGTTTATTTTCTTACAGTTTTGACAAAAGCATGAACACGACCCTGGTTTGAGTTCACAGGCTTGAGCTCGAGCAAAATTGAAGAATTGAGAAAAAAAAAATAAGAAAACACATGACAAGCACCCGTCCTTCTCCTCTTTTAGAGGTGCGTCCGGAGGTGCACCCCGCCACGTTCTTGTACCTGAAACACATGGCCCAAAAAACAGGCACACACGGAACCCAAGAGTTCTTGCGTTTGTGGTCCGATCCCAGAGTGCAACCGGACCGTGAAGTCGTTGACGCTCTGGTGCACCAATGCTCGCGAAAAAAGCACACACAAGCCTTGCGTGAACAGGCTTGCCCCAAATGTTGGCGAAAGGCCATGCATCGCGTGCTTTTTGTGCTGCTTCATAAGCACATCGCCGAAATATACGAGAAATCTACAACCGTCATTCGCCTTCACCAAGAGGGTGCTTTGTCCGCCAGTCGGGTGCTGGACCTATTGGGTTTTTTCACGCAGAACTTAGACCAATGGAAAGCTCTTTTGGCTCGGCTCAACGTCTTGTTCGCCAAGAAGCGCTCCAAAAAAAAGGAGTGGAACAGGCTGGTGGAGGACGTGCACCAGCACTACTTACAAATGGTCAACGAAACCTCGTTTCAAGTGTACACGGGTACCGCACTCACCGTGCCGACAACCTCGTCCGCACGCCAAAACTTTTTGTAAGAAACAAGGAAAAAAAATTGTTATTGATGGGGCAAGGTAAAGTAGGTTCTCAAACATCGTTGTGCTTCATCGGCGCACCAATGCATTAACGTATGGGACAGTTGCGCTACTTGCTGCAGTACGTTTCGGACCCTATCCTTTTGAGCAGGGTTCCACTGCGGCGCAGGCACAACTCGCAAGATGTTGCCCAACGCTCGCAACGCAATGAGAATAGCGTACCGTTCGGTGCCGTTGAGAGGAATGTGTTTTGTGGAGGAGCCGGTGTTTATGGCTTGCATCAGCCGGGTTTGCTCCAGCGTACCGTTGACGATGACACCGAGTACGACTTCGAGCGCGCGGTGTTCGAGGCAAGGTCTCAGTTCGGTCCAAGTGGGGACTTGTTTCACAAAGCTGCACAGAGCGACACAGGCTTCTGTGTGAAAACGGGGGTTTTGAGGCTGGGATAATTGGTGCAGAGCGGGAATGAGCCCTGCGGCCGGGCCCTGGACCAGTTGCTGCCCGATTTGAGGCAATTGCTCAAGATCCATAAATACGTTGGTCAGCATAAAACACGAATGTTGGATCATGTTTGGGCTGGCTTGCGCGTGGTTCAAGACCAAGCTCAAGACCGGCAGAATGCCCAGGCTCACCAGGTAATGCATGTGTCTTCTTTCTCCGTACGTAAAATGGGAAACGAGGCTCAACACGGTCATCGACGTGGTGGAGTTCACTTGCGGCGCAGGCACACAAAATGGCATTACAGGCTCGAGAACGTTTGCACGCATCAGCAGGTCGAGATAAGACTGATTCTGGGCCAGGTTGTCCAAGGCTTGCAGGACGCACACGTTTGAGGTGGGAAGGGCCCGTCTGAGGGTAACGCTCAGCGCCTCTGCGTACTTGGCCGGCACGCCCTGGTCCTCCTTTCGGCGGGGGTTGTCGCGCAAGCGCAAGAAGTTGGTCAACATCCACACCAATTCCCAAAAGCATTCGCGTATGCAGGCTTCCGGGTGCTTTTCGTGCTTTTGGACGACGTAGAGCAGATTGTTCTCGAGGAACATGCACCGATATTCGTGGCAATCCACCACGATGTTGTGCATGACAAAAAAAGCCGATTGCAACACCTTCACAGGGGTATCCGTTCGCCCCAGCAGCCTCGCTACGTGGGGCACGATTCCCGGTTCCCGGGCCACGTGTCCACATCCGGTAGACGAGCAGCATACGCTGGTAATCAGGTCTAACGCCGCTTCCTGTACGTCGGCCTGGGCGTCGAACGCGGGAGAAACCAAAGGCACGAGTTTCCCCACAACACCCGTGCTGCAAAGGCGGTCAAAGACGCGTTCGTCTTCTGTTAACTGGTCCACAACGCATTTCAACCCTTGCAAAGCCGACTTTATGTGGGCAGCGGTGTTGCCAGGGCGGGGATCCAGGCGCGACAAGAAGTATTGCGCTTGCTGCGGCGTGATACGATGAGGCACCAAAGCCGAGGCCGCCCTGAGCTTGCGTATCTTTTCGGCGTGTGCTTTGCGCAACAGGTTGTTCTTGTCTTGGTACTTTAGCTGGCGCTTCTTGAGGCTCTGTCGAGCATCAAAGCCCGCCTTGTGCTTCCTTTTGGGAGGCATAACGAATGGGAGGTTTGGACGCAGAATGAACTACGAAAAAAAAAGAAGCACAAGACTATGCTGGACGAGACTTTGTCTTGACTTCGGGCGTAACGACGGTCGGAAATTCTGGCTTTCCGTTGGGGTCCCGCCCGAAAAAGGCCACGGATACCGTCTGACCGGCTCCCCAGCGCACATCCCGAGAGCGCACAAACACACGAAAGACCGCAGATTTCGGATTCTCGCGCAGGGTGAGCGTGCAACCCGTTTTCTTGGGCGCCACGTGAACTACGCTAGCTGTCGTCGTGTCTCGCGGCTTCCATTTTAAGGTGTGCTTGGATCTTTTACCGGGCTCGTAATGCCCTTTGGGGCTTCTAAGCACCAGCCCTTCGTGCTGTTGGGTTCGCGCGTGGCGCAAGAGGGATTTCAGGTGGTGGACAGATTTTACGGTCTTGAAGCGCACCAAGCGCACCCGCGGTCCCCAAGACAAGGACTCAAGGGTTCGCCGCCTTTCTGCAAACGGGGTATTGAGCTCGTACAGGTCAAACACGACGAGTTCTGTTCGAGGCATCCACCGGTGGTTCAGCGCGTAGCGCACGTACTGGTACGTCGGATGGTAAATTTCTAGTTCCAGGTTCACGTGAGGCGGCAGGCTTTCCACCATGTCGGACGGTGGCTGCAAGACGCGGCCCGCTTTCGAATAAAGACGCCCCCCTTGCCAACGGGCAAAGGCGCCGTTGTACTTTCGAGACGCTACCCATCCGACCAGTTCGTCCCCACGTTGGCGCACCGCGGTACAGTCTCGGGTGGTCACACAAGTTGGCCAGCGTCGAAAGAGCATAGGTTTTTCCTCTTTTGACCACGTTCGCGAAGCGCCAAACAAGACCGGCGGTCGCCGCGATTTTCCTGCGAAAGAATCGGGGGCTCTCTTTCGTTCGTGCTCTTCGCCCAAGTGCTGGATGAGGTGTTTGCAGGTGCGTTCAAATATGGGTGCGTATTGCTTCCTCCAGGCCGTACAATCACAGGAATAGGTTTCTAAGACCCCGTCTGAAAACAGCTTGAGGGTATACTTCAGACCCGGCACAGAGTGACTGTCGACTTGAGCGATAATCTGGGCCATGAGAAGGAAGAAGGACCAGGCGAGAGGCTTTTGTTTCTTGGCTTGGCTAAGAAGGAATTAGAAAATAAAAAAAAAAATGAAAAGGTCCCAACCAGCCAATAAATTTTTTTTTTCTGTTTGTGTAAAAAAAAAACCCTGATTGAAATCCTTCATGGCCACTTCACGCATTCAATCGAACGCGAAGACTAAAAAGGCAAGGAAGCCCACCAAAAAGCGTACCGTCAAAAAGACGAAAAAAAGCACCACTGAATCCAAATCCAAAAGCCGTTCAGCCACCAAAACAACCGCTTCGAAGAAGCCGAGCCGCAAGGCTTTTGAAGATGCTTCGAAGAAGCTCACCAAGTCGAGCTCCCGACGGGTAAAAACCCGTCGCAAAGCGAACGGATCCCATCCTTACACGATGTTTTTGAAGGAAATCAAAGGCAACCCCAAAATTGGTCAGAAAGCATTGTATGCTAAAGCGGTAAAGAGTGGTATGGGGCACCGGGAAGCCATTGCGTACGTAGGACAACAGTGCGGAATCAACTTCAGAGCGCATAAAGAGAAAAACAGCCAAAGAAGCAATTCATCCGAGTACCTCTCGGAGAGCATGGACCACTCTTACATGGACGACGACGACCAAGGATACGGTATGGATGACGGCGGCCACCACGAAGACCACGAAGACCACGACGATCGCATGATGTCCCGAGGGTACAGAAGCGCGCGTCGCCGCAAGAAGATGTCGCTAGCTTACGCTATTTCGTTTTTGTAGACCTTGCAACCAGTAAACATGTATGTTTGAGGAGTTATTGAGTAACAAATTTTTTTTTTTTGGTTGGCTTTTGACTTTTTGTAGCCTATAATTACCCTCGCATTACTTTTTTTTTGTCAGCCAAGACCCACAGAGCCCCTTTCCTTCGTGATCGATCGGGTGTGTTTCATGGTTGTGCCTTTTAAAAAGTTAGGATTTGACCGCGACACCAATTTGTTCGTTCGCTCGCACCAATGTCTCTACGCCTTGGGACGAAAGTTCCAACAAGTCCGGATCAAACTGCACCCGGTGCTTGGGGAACAAAATAACCACCGTGCTGCCCCCATACCCGAAAGTGCCGAGTTGCGAACCTTTGCGCACCCGTCCTCGTGTCCGGTACATGCGAATAGAACCTACACAAACCGCTCCCACGGCCACGATGGCTATCTTGCCGCACATTTCGGTGTCCAAAAAGATCACGTTGCGTCGGTTTCGCGTGTACACGTTGGTGCGCGGGTTTTTCACCGTCCGCGGCTGCACGGAGTAGTACGCTCCCGGAACCTGGGACAAGCCAGACAACACGCCAGACAAGGGTGCGTGGAACCGGTGAAAGTCCTGAGGAGCGAGCCGCGCCACCACCACCGACCCTCCCACAAAACGCTTCCATACCGATCTGTCACGCGTGGCCAGCAGCTTTGCGAGCGTAAACTTGCGCCCTTTGATCCACAACTGTTGCGCCTCGCGAACGGAGGAGAACGTCAGCAGGCGGCAATCGGCTGGGCTGACCACGATGCCCGGATCCGAACGACCCGCCACCGGACGAGCTCCGGTGACCAAGTTTCTCTGAAAAAAATCGTTCATGGTGCGAAAGCCTGTCAAAGGCAACTTGACTTGAGACAGGTCCAACTGGTTTCCGTAGGCTTTCACGAAGGCTCGTATTTGAGCCGGGCCCGTGTCTGGGTTGGAAAACCACTTGTTGCAGCGACAAGTAAGTTTGTCATTGATAAACCGGTGAAGCACGCCTGGCAAAAACTCTCCCAACGCCAAAAAGGACTTGGTTAATCGGGGTGTGCGTTCTGTCTCCCACTTCTGGGTTCGACGTACCCATACGCGCACCATGCCGTTTTTTCCTACGAAGCAAACATTGCATACCCAACAATGAAAAAGTCACATAGTTTTTTTTTTTTTTAATGGTCTATGACGTGTCTTCACCGTAAAATTGAGCCGGGGTACTGAGTCCCCGAGTCAGGTCTCGCACGTGGGGCATAGCCATCCCAACCTCAATGTCCAAAACAGCTCCTTCTTGAACGGGCACCCACGTGCGAAGTGAATCGGGAGGTCTCTCGAAGGAACGCACAATGACCTTGCCCGCACCAAAAGACATCCACAGTCGTGTCTGGCGTCGGGCGCAATACAAGTTAAACGGCGTATCGCGACATGACGCCACCAGGGCCAATCGGTTTTCTTTCAGACTCTCCACCACACTGGTCCACGCCACTCGAGGTGAATACTTGAATAATCGCTGGACCGAACCCAACAAGGCGCTCAGGTCCTTTTTTGTGGAAACACTTCCGTGGACGTAGACTTGCCATCGGTCGGACGAAAACACTTTCACTTTCGGGGTGCACGCCATGACCTCCACAGACTTTTGCCCGTTTTTCCAAACATCACAGGGAGCAGAACCATATGGGCAGGGGCAGAGTGCAGCGATAGAGTCCTTGAGTTCGGTTGCCAACCTGCATCGAGCAATCATGTCTTTCTCTTTTACTTTGAACACTGGAAACACCTTCCGCCCACGGCCGAACCCAGAATTTTTTTTTTTTTTTTTTTTGTGTGCGGTTTGAAACAAATACGGAGAACCGTTCTCATGCGCGAATGGCCGTTGATATCGCTCGTGGACCTCAGGAAGCACCCAGTATGGAAGGCTTTCAAAAAGCACATTCGTGCGCAGAAACGACGCATTCCTTCCACCAAATTCGAAATCATGCAAGCCTTGTCTGAGGCCGGTATGTTGAAAGCATTCCGCGACTTTCCCCTGGACAACCAAGGCTGTGGCATGGCCGGACGCACCACGAAACAAGACTTGTTGCAAAAACTCAGGGACCACGATGAGATAGACCCCGCAGCCTGGGCCAGGGCCAACAAATCACAAATGTGTGTCATGCTACGCGCTCTCCAAGATCCGCGAAAAGATCCGCCCTTCTTTGCTGCCTTTATGACCAAAAAACCCAGGCGTCAGCGTCCGCATCGGCCGTCACCCCCCGCCAAACAATACCGTCGTTTACGCCGTCCTCCCCGAGTACAACGGCCAGCGGACAGAGACGTCATTGCTCCGCGTGCTAAGCCCAAACGCCGAGGCCATCGCTCGCCTCCCCCAGGTCCGCGACGACAGGACGGCAAAGGTAAAATACCCCTTCGCGCGATGCCCGAATTCACCCGGGACGAACGGGCGTTATTGAACACCCAAGGTTTTGTCGCCCGTCCGGTCTCGTCCCGACGAAAGTGGTTGTATTTCTCGCCGGCCTACCAACGCGGGTTGCAGCGAGTGACAGGAAAAAAGCTGGGTAGCTTACAGCTACCCTTCAATGCCTCCGTCCAGACTTTGGAGGAATTAAAAGGCGCTTCATCCAAGAGCGCACGAGACAAGAGCGACTGCGAATTTGTGAACCAGAACGAGTTGAAGCAGTCGCTGCTCTGGATGAAAACACCTCCCGCAGAAGTGAAACAAATAATTCAAAAGATCCAAAAGACCCAAAAGTTCCCCTTGGATATAGAGATAACCAATGTCGAACTTCAGAGCCGACTCCGCCAAAGAGTGTTGGTGCCAGAAAGATTTCCTCAGCACGTGCTGCGCTGGAAGGTGTGCGGATTTTTGGACAGGGGCCTTCATGGATTGGTCTTGTGGATGAAAGGCCCCACGGACAAGGACAAGAAGGAAGCGAAGCGGGCGGTCAAGTTTTTCGAGCGAAAGCCAGACATAATGTTTAACGACGGCAAGAGCGAATACCGAATCGGACATTACGCCGAAAAAGCCAACATCGGAGCCGGTGTTTGGGAATACTTCGGGTCCAAAAACTACGAAATGATATGCGCAAAGCCCGTGGAGAAATCGCTGTGGCAGTTGCTGCACTGTGCTTTGGGGCACCCCGACAGAGAAATCATCCTACAAAGCATCGGAGTGTTCCTGAAGAGCTTGGTAGCGAACCTGAAGGCGCTAAACGTCACACACGGCGACCTGCACGCCAAGAACATTATGTTTGTATTCGACTCGAAAGAGAAGGAATACAAAGTCAAGCTCATCGACTTTGGACAAACCTTGACCCTTTGTTTCGTGAAAGACTGGGACTTGACCATTTTCGTCCAACACTTTGTGAAGGCCTTTAGAGAACACCCTATTTTTGTGCAACAAATGCTGAACGAATTGCCCCCCAGTGTACGCTACTCCGACGCCAAGGAGGCGGAAGATCGTATTAGAACCATGGCGATGTCGACGTGGCCTGCCCTCGTGCGCTTACATAGCAGAGAACGAATTCCCGCCGAGGTGCTGCGATCTGCTCAGCCCCAGCCAGACCTGGAAGTGAATATGCACCCGGACGTGGCTGCCGGGCTAGAAAAGCCCTCTCAGGGCGAAAACAAAACCAAAGACGCCAGACAGCGCCACGCGCTGTCTACGACCTTTCCTGAATTTGTGTTGGGGATGGCTACCTTTAAGAACGTGGGAGAAGCAGTGGCGTGGGTAACGCACCGCGAGACCAAGAACAGGCACATGGCCAGGTTTGGTACGGAGCTTCAGCGAGAACAAGACTTGGCCACCTACTTCGAGCGCATGAACATGGGTGCGGAGGCCGAATTCAGAATTGTACCGAGCTCCCAACGCGGCGAATACGCGTACGTGGCCGTCACGAAACAACCGGTTGTGGCCACTCTTTTTCAAGCCTACTTCGCCCACCTCGAGTATTTCTCCGCCTCGAAAGGCAAAAGGGAAAAAACCAAGTTTGTGAGACACCTCTTGCACAAGAGCAAGCGTTTGGTAGCGGCTCTGCATCGGGCCGACGCCTGTCACGGACGCCTACACCACATAAAAAGCAGCGTTCTGGTGCAAAAAAACTCTCGGGGAAAGTATGTGCTCAAGCTGTGGAACTACGGCTTGTCGAGCTGGCGGACCGCTTGGCCCGCCGATTCGGGTTTCGATTCGCTTTGGCGCAAGGCGACAGCGCTGTTGACGGCTGACGCGTACTCTAGCAAGGTGAAGGAACTGGACGAAACCTATCTCGTCCCCTATTTCCAAATCCTACGATCGAAGTACCTGAATTCTCGGGAATTTTTCCGACCCCGCCCCGTGCCCGATCTCTATCTGCCGGGCATGGCGGCTTACGTGTTTTGCACCGACCGACGCGAAACGAAAACGAGTGGCGTCTATTGGACTCTGATACCCGACGAGTTTGCGGCGGCGGCAGCGTTCCTTTTGGACGAAACAAAGGACGAAACCATGCTAAAGCTGTCGCAGAAGTTCGTTTATCCCTTCTCTTCTTTCGAAATGTCCTACATGCTGGTGGAGTGGCTGAAGAACGTAGCCTCCGTGGAACTGGCACGCAACAGCTTGGTCGTATCTGCGCACGAGGCAAATAAAGAAGCCGTCTCTCTGGTATGCACAAACACTGACTCAAAGCAATACTTTGAACTGTGTTTGCGGTCCGAAAAAAACAGATCGACCCAAAACGACGTAAAAACCGAAAGAGCGGTGTTGGGCGCGGCTCAGCGAGCCGGCATCACTGGCGAACACACGTTTTCTGGGAGCAAAACATCCAAGTTTGCAGTATCCCAATCGTTCCCTTGGATTAAGTCTCTGCCCCAAGCCTGGCGCCAGTACCGGAATAAGCCCGCCAAGCTGACCGCGTTGGCGAAGGGGGTGCACCAAGTGTGGCAGCGTTTACAACAGCACGGTCTAACGCACGGCAGCTTTGTGCCGCACAACATCGTGCTGGTGGAAAAAAAGAAGAGAACGTTCGCCGTGCAGTTGATCAATTTTCGGTACGCCATGGCGGGCAAGCTCGTCAAAGGCTACGACGTAGATACTTGGCGCCGCACCACCGACCACGACCCTTTGGTGCCCAGGGTTTTTCGCTCCAAGTTGGCAAAACTCTGGCCCGAGCTGGCCTCTTCCGACTCACCTGACAACGTTTGGAGGCGGTTCGAGTCGGCTCGCCAGAAGTACACGTCCTCCTCCAGAAGCAGCTGACGGTATTTCGTGGTGGGCCGCTAATAAATGGAAGAAGAAAAGCGTCGGAGACCTACCCTGGAGCCGCGCATAACCCTGACAGAGTTGAGAAAAACGAAAGCCTACCGCGCGCTGAAACTTCGCTACAAGAGCCGTGGCTTGAAACTGCCCCGGCGCAAGCAAGAACTTTTGGACTGTATTCGAAAAATGAAAGGCATGAAAACCTTTCGACACTACCCGGCGGCCAAGCCGCCACGCAAAAAGTCGGACCTCGTAGACGAACTCATGCAGCACAAAGGCGTGCCCGAAGCGTGGCGCAAGGCCCCCACGGAACAAGTGTACGCGTACTTGTGGTACCTCAAGACCCGGCGTCACGCCAAGACAAAACCGCCACCGTATTTGTTGTTTCGTCCTTAAAGGGCTTGGGGCATGTGGATTCGGGGGTGAGGGTGGTAGCCCACGATCTTGGCGTCGTCCATGCCAAACTCTTCCAGGGTGGATTTATCGGCCAACACAACGCGCGGGAACGGTCGAGGCTGGCGCTGGAGCTGCTTCCGGAGTTGGGTCACGTGGTTGGAGTACACGTGAGTGTCTCCTCCGAACCACACAAACTCTCTAGGCTCCAAGTCGCACACGTGGGCGATCATGTGCGTTAGCAAGGCGTAGCTCGCGATGTTAAAGGGCAAGCCCAGCCCTACGTCGGCGGAGCGCTGGTAGAGGGCGCACGACAATTCTCCGTGGGCGACGAAAAACTGAAACAGACAGTGGCACGGCGGCAGGCTCATGCGGGGCACGTCGCCGGGCACCCACGAACACACCACCAAGCGACGGCTGTGACTCCGGGCCTTGATTTGCGCCACCACGGCGCCCAGTTGGTCCACACCCTTTCCGGTGTAGTCGGCCCGCATGCCCTTGTACTCGGCTCCGCTGTGCCGCCACTGAAATCCGTAGCCCGGTCCGAGGTCTCCTTCCTCTCGGTCCGGAAACCCGGCCGAGTCCAGGGCTTCCCGACTCAGGTTTTTTTTCCAGATCGAGGTTTTGAGTTCGTTGGCGTTGGTGCTGCCAGAAATAAACCAAAGAAGTTCGTTCAACACCGATTTCCAAACCACCCTTTTCGTCGTCAGCATAGGCAGCTGTCCGTTTCTCAGGTCGAACCGCATGGACAGGCCAAACAGCGCGCGTGTGCCGGTGCCCGTCCGATCACTCCGAAACGCACCTTCGTCCAACACGCGTCTCACCAAGTCCAAGTATTGTCGTTCGTCGGCGCACGGATCGAGCTTTCGCTTTTCGATTTTGTGTTGAGCTCCACAGCTAAAGCCCATCGCCCAAAGAGCCCACGCCGTTCCGGCTACTGCCGCCCACGAAACAAAAGGCCACAGCGTATCCCACATGGTGTATATATATATTTTTTTTTCGGCGGTGTGCCCCATCGGTCCCCAAGCTCGGGGAGGGACAAGTGTCCAGAACTAAAGACGTTTGCTCAATAAACACGATAATGTGGGAGTGGCTCGCCCCTGTGATCGCCGTGGTCCTCATCGCCCTCGCGATCGGTATTTGGCTCTACCTTCGTCGGTCGAAAACACGTTCACACGAACTTCCCACGATACACGCAAGCCCGTACAGAAACATCATGTACGACTACAAGCACCCATATCACGTGGAAAAGAAGATCATCGAGTACGCGGACGGCCGCAAGGAGGAAGTGGTTGGGCAGACTCCCGACGGGAGAATATGCACCAAGAAAAACTTGACCGGAGCAAGAACACATCCGCGTTCTGAATCTCTGCACAACTGTGATCTGAAAACAGTGCCTCACAACGCAACAATATACTCCGACAGAGATTATGTGGTCAGGGCAGCCAGCCTGTTGGGCGAGAAAGATGGCGTGTGACCCGTAATTGGGTCAACCATTGCCTTGTCCAACCCTTTTCCGAATGCTGGACCAATACAAATTTTTGAAAGGGGTGGGGGGAACATTTTTTGGCACGGTTGGCCGTCTAAACCGTTGTGCCGTCGGGTTGGTGTAAGAACATGCTTTGCGTCTGGGGCAAGGTCGTGTGGGGGAACAGACGACAGAGTTCAGCCGGTAACGTGCGTCGAGTAACTTGAGCGACTTGGTGACAAGCGCACCCGAATGGGGCATGCGCTTACACGCTGCCCCCCCCCCCCAGCAGTTTGGTAACCGTATCGGTGGGTAAGGAATTGTACGGGCAAAAAACACAAAGGGCGGGGGGAGGGGAGTGGGGGGGGCAGAGCCCCGGGGGGGGAGAACACCG
>ERZ1740068.776-NODE-776-length-12960-cov-7.106160_pt1 | contig 12960 bp, 8 predicted proteins | sample MGYA00581735_ERZ1740068 | MGnify/ENA primary metagenome ERZ1740068 (study PRJEB43018, sample SAMN04849740) | marine metagenome | isolation source: floating plastic debris | place: Pacific Ocean | collected 2008-08-30 | study: EMG produced TPA metagenomics assembly... | reverse complement strand
GGATACTACCAACTGCAAATGAGTGGACCAGAAGGAAATAAGGTGAAGCCTTTTGTGGTGAATTAGGGTTTGATGTTTACCATTAAATTTCTCCCGTTCCTTCCACCTCAGAAACCTTGCCGTTGCGCCACATAAAGCTCACGATTCGGGTGTCATCTGGATCTTCGTAAGTAATGTTCGCTTCGAATTGTACTTCGAAGCCCTTTTCATAAGGGTTTACTGCTGATAGATAGAGGCTGCTCTTCCAATCTTTAAACTTATTGTAGTTGGCTTTTTGGCTCAGGTCCTTGTCTACCTGATTCATTACCTGAGGCAGTTCTGCCATGAGTTTTCGCACCGATTCCAACTCCATTTTGTTGGGGCCACGGCTGTTGCCTTCGAGAATGAACAGCGTGTCCTCAGGATAGTTGCCAATGCGTTTTGCGGAGTACCAGGTGCGGTTGATGGAGGGATTGTCAGATTTTACCCGCGTGGAAAATTTGCCGAGAACCGGATCATTGAAGTAAATCTTACGGCCGAATAAAAGTTGTTTAATGAATTCCAATGGTTGGGGTTTGAACGGGAAAGGTAGGGGAGTTGACGGTGAGTTGTTGGGAAACACCATTGGCTATCTCTTTCGCCCAGGTTTGATAAGTGAGTTGGGAGGGGTGCACCCCATCACTAAAAAAGTCTTTCGAGGTGCCTTGTACCTGAAATTTTTCCATCCAGCCCTCTACCGTGATCTTTTCTTCGAAATAATAGACGTTTTCATACTCCCGCACAATGGTTTGCAAGCGTTCGCCTAAAATTTCGACCAGGTTGCCGATGGTAAATTTGATGAGTGGTGTAAAAGCGGGAAACTCTTTGATAGGAGGCATGTTGCAAAACACCAAAATGGCATTGGGAAACTGGTGTTGAAGCGATGCAATCAGCGACCGAATGGATGACGCCCACTTAGAGGGGCGATTGAGGGTAAACGCATCGTTGCCCCCCAAACCAATGACAATAACATCAGCTTGCGATTCAGTGATTTTAGGCAGTAACCGATCGACCACCTTTTGGGCAGTATAGCCACTTCGGGCATATACTTTCCAGTCTACCGAGGTGCCGAGCAAATAGGATAACTCTTTGGCAAAGGCACCGGTAAATCCTTCTTGGTGTGTTGCTACACCAACTCCAGCAATGGTGCTTTCGCCCAACGCAATCACACGAATGTGTTTGCGATTTGATGATGGGTTTTCGCAGGTGCCTTCATGGCCAGTTGCCTCTGGCAGTGGTGGTACTTTGGCCCGAATGCTTTTCCCTTGAAAATACAGGATGGGAAGTAGGGGAAGGGTAATCAAAGTGCCGATAAAGTATTTCCAATTCATGTTAGCGCTTGCTAAAGAGCCTTTTCACGCGCTCCATGATTTGCTGGGAGCGTAGAGGCTTGTGTTTGGTATAACCTGGGAATGCCGCTAAGAGTTCACCACCTAGATTAGATCATGTCGGTAATAAAGCAAAATTTCAGTTCTTATAGCTTTAAATGAGTTGCACGATAGTGCAACTTTTTCGTACATTGGTAACGTGAGCAATAAGTTTCGAACGGTTGTATTCTACAAAGATTACTTTGAAGCTTTCTTCGTAAAACAGCATACAAAAGTTCAACAAAAGAATATCTGGACACTCACCTTAATTGAAGAATTGAAAAAGTTCCGGAAACTTATTTGAAACACTTGAGTGGGACTATTGGCTTGTATTAAATAAGAGCTAAAAGTGGCACCAACATCTACCGAATCTTTTGCTTTTTCGACAAAGGGCAGCTTATTGTGATCATGAACGGTTTTCAAAAAAAGACCCAAAAGACACCAAAGAAAGAAATTGAAAAAGCGTTAAGAATAAAAAGAGCGTATGAGCAAGAAAAGCAATAGCATTGGTCTCAACGAATTTAAAGAGCGCCACTTCGGGAAGTGTGGGACTTCTCAGAGAGATGAATTAGAATCAGGGTATCAGGATTTCAAAATCGGGGCATTGATCCATGAAGCCAGATTGGAGAAGGGGTTAACTCAGGAAGAACTCGCACTTAAGGTAGGAACAACAAAGTCTTACATTTCTAAAATTGAGAATAACATCAAAGAAGTGAGACTTTCCACACTTAAAAAGATAGTTGAATTGGGTTTAGACGGTCAGTTAAGTTTATCCATAGAGCTTTAATTGGGGCGCCATGCCTTACCTTCTTACGATTATTTTCAGTTTCCCTTGATCTCGGGATTTGCTGGCAATAATTTAACTCTGAATGCATCATCTTTGGGTTGTACTGGAAGCCGTCGATAATTATTTCGCTGAAAGCGGTTCCGTCCTCAAGTATGGATATATAGCCTATTCTGTGCTCTTCCCCAACTTATGAAACCCTCCAAAGCCTTGCAAGGATGCTTGGGCAGGTGTAATTTTAGACACGCCAGTATCTATGTGCAGTGAATCAACGCTGGCCAAAGGAATACAACTTTTATCCTGACCTGAAAGCCACTTTTGATGTATAGATGGATCATTTGCTTCTTGTTGCTCGGATTTGCCTCGCAACAAGGGCTAACACAAACCTTCCAACAACGCATTCAGCAATCTACTGACGATGCGGAGGAAAAATTTGATGGATCAAACATCACCACCACCAGTTCAGACATTGAGTTGGTTTACGATTCATGGAATAATCAGGGCTTGCAAACCATCGGTTTGCGCTTCAACAATGTGACCATACCGGCCAACGCCACCATCACCAATGCCTACATCCAATTCACGGCTGACGGATCTACGGCAGGAGTCCATACCCTCAAAATAAAAGGGGAGAAGGTGGCCAATTCGGTTACTTTTTCCAATACTGCCAACAACATTTCCAGTCGTACCACCACCACGGCCGAGGTCAACTGGAGTGCCTTGCCCGCCTGGACGGATAATCAGGCAGGGGCTGCACAGCAAACCCCCGATTTATCGGCCGTTGTAGCGGAGGTTATTACCTCTAACGGATGGCAGAATGGCAATCCGATTACTTTTATCATCACCGGTACGGGCAGCAGTTCAGACCGTCGGCGGGCCTATTCTTTCGACGAAGACCCCAACCGATCGGCTCAGTTGGTCATTGATTACACACCTATATCCAACACCGACTTGGCTGTAACGGCCATTCAAAGTCCGGATGCGGTCAACTTTCCCGATCCTGCCGCTGGGGTAGCGGTAGAAGTGTTGAGTTTTGGCAATCAGCTGGCAGGTACTTATTCAGTGTCCTACTCGGTAAATGGAACGGTAATGGCCACGGAGCCCGGAACGGTGCCGCTCAGCTTGGGTCAAAGTACCGTTTTCACGTTTCAGCAAACTGCCAACCTCAGTGCTTTGGGGAATTATACGATTGAAGCAGCGGTGAGCATTGCCAACGATGCCGATATTTCCAACAATACGCTGAGTCAAAGCATTTCGGTCATCCCCGAAGTGGATACGTTGTTTTTTAATTCGGGCAGTTCCTGGCGCTATTACGATGCCGCCAGTGATCCTGGAGTATCCTGGTTTTTGCCCAGTTTCAACGATGGCGCATGGTCCATCGGTGCAGGACATTTTGGTTTTGGCGAGGGAGATGAAACCACCGATCTGGCTGCTGGCCTTGCCAGTTACTATTTTCGGAAGAAGGTAAACGTGAGCAATCCCAGTCAGTTGGGGGAGGTTTATTTGCATTTGGTTCACGACGATGCCGCGATTGTATACATCAATGGGCAAGAAGCGTTTAGGAGCGAGTTGATGCCACAAGGCGCCATTACTCACGCTACCACCGCACGGCAAAGCAGCAATTCGACCAACGAAAACGAATTTTACACTTATAAAATCGACCCTGGCCTTTGGGTCACCGGCACAAATACCATTGCCATTTCGGTGCGCAACCGTAGTACTACCAACACCGATCTTTCGTTTGACGGCTACCTCACCGCTAATTTTACCTACGATCAGGATGGCCCGTATGTGTATTATGACGGCAATAACATCATTGTAGAAGAAGTAACGCCCGGTGGGCTGGTGAGAAATACGTATACCTCTACTGCGGGCTTGCAACTCACCTGCACTTTGCCCCACATGAACACCAGTTTCTCGTTTCCGCTGAAGGCTCAAAATACCATAGAGCCTTCCGAATATCCGTCTACACCGCCCAAGTTTCTCACGGTATCCGACTTTGATGGGCATATCGAAGGGTTCGCCATGCTGCTCCGGGGGGAAGGAATAATGGACAACAATTTCAATTGGACATATGGCAACGGCCATCTCATCATCACCGGCGACCTGTTCGATCGGGGATTTCACATTACGGAATGCATGTGGCTGTTGTATAAATTAGAAAGTGAAGCCGAGGCCGCCGGTGGAAAAGTGCATTTGATTATTGGCAATCACGAGATGTTCAATCTAACCGATGATTGGCGCTATGTGGAGGTAAAATACTTCAACAATGCGCACTTGATGGGCAAACGCATGGCTGAACTCTACGATGCCAATACCGAGTTGGGGCGATGGCTGCGGTCGAAAAATATCGTGGAACGCATTGGCGATTACGCCTTTATGCACGGTGGAATTAGTCCTTCGGTAGCGGCTTTGGGCTTGTCTTACGACCAGATGAACGACTTTGGTCGGATGGAAATGAACGGAACCTGTACCAGCAATGCTTGTAATACCATCACTGGATCAGACGGTGTATACTGGTACCGAGGCATGGTGGAACTGGACCTCAATCAAACCGAGGTAGATAGTTTCGTTGCGGCCTTTGGGGTAAAGCGGGTAGTGGTGGGCCACACCAAAGACAACACCATTCGTTCGCTCTACGATGGAAAAGTGGTGGCCATCGACATGTATCATGTCGATAACTTTGCCAACGGTTTCATGGAAGCACTGCAGTTTGAATTGGGCTGTTTCTACGTGTTTCGAACCGACAATGTGAATCCAAGCTACACCTTGATAGACGATTGTGATGTGTATACCAATGTGTATGAGGTCAATCAAGCGGGGCTGCTGCAGATTTATCCCAATCCTACTCAAAATACCCTGAATATCAAGCTTCCGGAAGCAGCACAAGGCAGCTATACCTACACCATCATCGATCCGTTGGGCAAGGTGGTAGAAATGGGCAACCTTAGTCTGGTCAACACCTCGATCGACCTCAGTGAATATGCAGCCGGTCAATACCATTTGGTGCTGCAAAATTCCAAAGAAACCATTACTGGTAAATTTCTTCTGGTGGAGCATTAAACAGTGAATACTTCGGTCGCTGCCCGGCAAACGTTGAACTGCTACGTTGAAAACGTTTGCTGAAGAAGGCGATTCTCTCTTTTTCAATAGTCCTTGATTTCGAGAGGTACTCCGGCTATATCGGAGGGAGTTGGGCTAACTTCAGCGTTCTATCGGTTGGCCGTTTATCACCCTGTCAAAACGATCAAAAAATATGCAACTATGAAAAATCTATTGTTAATCCTTGCGCTGGTATGCGTTACTACCCTCTCTGCTTTTGCTCAAACCAAAGGAACCTATCACTTTGGAGATCAGGATGCACCCGATTTGGTATTGGCACCTTCTCATCCTGGGTATGCTGATTTTGTAAATGCTGTGAATAGCAACAGCCAACTCAATACCGGAAACATAAACTGGAGCGGTGTACGGCAGGCCATTGCTCAGGTATCATCGCTCAAAGCTTACTCTGAATGGCTGGGAAGTGACAGAGCAGCAGCCGGAGTGTATGTTTATTGTTGTACTGTAAACGGTTGGCGTTGTTATGCGCGTGTGCCCTACAGTTGTGATTATGCTTGTAATTGTTCCGTCACCAAAGACGCAGACAAGTCACGTTAAACCCAATTTACTACTGAAAGCATTTGCTTCAAAAGGTTAACCGAATAAAAAACGCCAGGGATAAAATCTCTGGCGTTTTTTATGGACGGTAGTTGGTAGTTAAGAGAAGCACAGACAACATCGGTGAGCCATGCTCCCAACGGCTTGGAGAATACAAATGGTGCCAACAGAAATTCATGTCCTTGACTGAACACATGAATGAGGAATGGAATAAAGATTGTTTTTGTACATATTAAAGCATGATACTGTAATCCTATGAAGGGTGGGCTTTCAATCATTAGGAATAGCTGGACTTGTTTGTTGGCCAAGTTGAAACCCTTACAAATAGGGTAGGTTCGTTTGTTGTTTTTGACAAATATGTATAGCCCTTTAGCGGAATTTATTTTGCTTCACTTACGGTTGGGTTTAGGCTTGGTGATTAATCAAAAAAAGGGGATGAATAAAGGGTTTTAAGGACTATAAGGGTGTTTTTTCAGGAAAGTTAATTCTTGGTAGGCTAAGAATGGCAGGTAGTTTTACTCCGGATATATCGGAGTAAAGCGCTCTACTTTAGCCCGCAATTAACCCTCGCTATTAATCCAAAACTATTTATCAAAACCACTATCATGAAGAATTTATTTTTGATCCTTGCCCTTGTATGTGTTACTGCAGTTTCTTCTTTCGCCCAGCAGGCTGGAACCTATCATTTCGGAGATAAAGACGCCCCGGATATGGTATTGGCTCCTTCGCACCCAGGCTATTCTGCTTTCGTACGTGCGGTCAACAACAACAGCCAGTTGAATACAGGAAATGTCAACTGGCAAGGTTTGGCCAGTGAAATAAAAGCTACGCCTTCACTGAAGCCTTATGCTGATTGGTTGGGAAGCCCAGCAGCAGCTGCCGGAGTGTGGATGTATTGTTGTTCTGCCAACGGATGGTCCTGCTACGCCCACGTGCCCTACAGTTGTGAGTATGCCTGCAATTGTTCGCAAGCAAAAGAAGCAGACAAATCCCGATAAACACCAGCTTCACTACCAAGTGAAATACACAAGGGTTAATTCATAAGCAAGAGGTCGTCTCTGAATGGGGGCGACCTCTTTTGTTAGGTGCCCGGGATATTCCGTTGGAGGAGCTGGGTGCTGTTCATTTATTAAGAATCCTGGATGGGAAGAACCCATCCCCACCACGGGGACAACCTTTGGCTCTTAAGGTTGCCAATCGGAATGGTGGTGAGAACTGCTCTTTGGGTAGTGCCTTACAGCGCTATATCAAGGAATTTACTGACTCCAAAATCAATTGGGTGTTCGAGTCTAAATCGTACACCACTTCTCTATCTTCTGCTATAAGGAAGAAGCATTTGAAAGGAGACTTGAAACGCAACGCTTAGGCGAACAAATTACTCTTGAACGGGTAGGTTGTGGCAACTTGTTGCTACAAGTATAACCGGCTCTAAATCTAAGTGTAAAAAACACTTTTACTTCGAAAATCGCTTTTAGGGGGCGTTCGGGTAGGATTTATTATTAACTATGAACAATTTTTTGGGGTATCCTTCGTACCTTTAGATAACCCCATCTTAGACCCCAAATGTGCAATTACCCCAATTAAGCCCATGCATTTACATGAGAATGAGAAGTCTACCAATGCTTCACCAATACTTTTTTATCAAGACGAGTTAAACCAATCGATTGTAACATCCAATGCTTCGATGCTGCTGGCAGAGAAGCGATGGTTGACGGAGGTAGTCGTTCAACGGGTGAATGCTATCGAATCCGGAAGTGTGTTTGATGATGACCTGCTCACACCGATTATTTTGACCGAAAGTGGAGCGTTTGCCGACCTGGTTCACTCCTGGCGGCTAAACGCTAGTGAGCGACTGTTGCTGTTAGTAGGTCTGTTGCCCTACATTGCACCGCAAACCCTCACCGCCTTGCTGCGGGATGAACAACATGTGCTACGAGTTCGATTTCCCGAATTTGGCGGAGTAATTGATCCCGGCTCACGGCATTTTATACCCACCATGCAAACCGCGCTTTTCCTGCTCTGTGGTGCCGATGAGGAGCAGGCCATGTATCAAGAATTATTTTTTCGCGAGAAGAGCCGTCTTTTTCGGGATGGTGTGTTGCAGGAACAACCCAGTGACGGTACCAATGAGCGGACGAACGCCCGCAACCAACTGTTGCTGGTGATGCCCGAATACGTAGATTATCTACTCACCACGCGCAAACCCAATCCTGGATTTGGCCGAAGTTTTCCTGCAACGCAGGTGCAATCGCCATTGACTTGGGATGATTTGGTGCTTCCTCCTGCTACCAGAAAAGGAGTAAACGAGTTTGTGCAATACCTGGAAGTGTTGCCCACCCTTGTGGAGCGCAGTAAGCGTTTCAATGCTTCTACACCCTGTTTGTTCTATGGCTCTCCGGGTACAGGTAAAACCCTTACCGCAAGTTTAATTGGCAAACATTTAAGCCGGGAGGTCTACAAGGTGGACTTGTCTATGGTAGTCTCTAAATATGTTGGAGAGACCGAGAAGAATCTCGCCTATTTGTTTGATCGGGCCAAGGGCCGGGATTGGATCTTGTTTTTTGATGAGGCAGATAGCTTGTTTAGCAGCCGTACCTCGGTTGGGTCGGCTCAGGATAAGTGGGCCAACTTAGAGGTGAGCTACCTCTTACAACGTTTGGAAGAACACCAGGGAGTCACCATACTTTCTACCAACCTCAAGGGAAACCTGGACAATGCCATGATTCGCCGGTTCCGGTTCATGATCAATTTTGCGCGGCCCAATTTGAGCGAGCGCAAAATATTGTGGCAAAAGTCTTTGCCCGCCTATTATCACTATGCCGAAGATGTGGACCTTACTCAACTGGCTCAACATGATTTAACCGGAGCGAATATTGCTAACATCTTACTCAAAGCTTGTGTGAGTGCTGAATTAGCGCAAGGCAATACCGTTACCCGGGAAATGCTGCTGCACGCCATTCGAGATGAATTTCTGAAAGAGAACCGTACACCTTAACCCCAATATTGCCCAAATATGACCACCGTCAGTACCACCAAATCGAAAATAAAAACCACCGGCGTAGTGGACCCTTCGCAGAACGCCACCAAACCTAAAAAAGGTGCCAAAAAAGACCCTCTTGGACCGGCCGCTTTGTCCGATAAGATTACCCATGAATGGGAAGAAATGAATGGGACAAAAAAAGAAGAAGCCACTGTCGATCCGCTGGAAGAAGAAGTAGTGCCGACTCATGCCATTGGTGCGGAACCTGGGATGGAACCTACCATGGAATTAGAAGAGGAAAATGAAGAAGCCGAAGAGGAGGAGGTGATCCTGGAAGAAGAAAAAACTGCCGATCCGCTTTTAGCCGACCCTTTGCCGGATCCTGAACCTATCCCGGACGATGATAATCCGGACGATGATCCGGATGAACCCGATCGGCAACCCCAACCCCATTGGCACCAACTTTATCCAGGGCAACTGGTAGCCGAATTAGGCTATGATTGGAAAACCGTTCAAGGACAGTTTGCCGCCAAAAACCGTTCGCTCACCCGATTGGGAGATGGCAACCGCACCCTCAATTCTTTTATAAAAAAGTCTATTATTGACGGATGGCGCATGGGAGACCCTGCTCCCGATCACCGCTCCATTGAGGTGAGCTACGACTTGGCCAAAAGGCAATACGTGATTGAGGCCTGGAGCTATGATGAAGCGGTGGCCAAAGCCCGTAAAATTGGTTTAAAAGAAACGGATACCTTCTACTGGAAGCACAAGCTTTCGGGCAAGGAGGAGTGGCACGGTCTGGGCAAAGCCCATCCCACCGACTGGTACAATTTTGAGCATGTGGAGTATTCCGACCAATTGCTCATCGAGATGGGTTTCATCAGTGACAACATGACCCTCGCCTCCGTTATCGCTGGAATCCCTCAAAACCGTACCCTGCATCCGCTGTTTCGGCAGTTGGTGAAAGAAGCCCAGGAAGCCGTGAATCGTTATAACCCCAGCGATGATCCTGTTCTCGAAAATGGCAAGTTGGACGAAGAGAGCCGCCGGCTGATCTCCATCACCTACTATTTGCGACAAAAAAATATGCAGGGAGAAGTGGAGTTGGCTTACGAGCCAGATGTTAGTGGGGTGGAGTTTGAGGGGCAAGAAAGTTTTGAAAAGTATTATGAAGCTTTCAAGGAAAAGTCCCGAAGATCCGCTATTGAAGGCGCTACTACAATTCCTTTTCAAGAACTAAGTGATACTCAAAAGGCATTATTTGTCAATCAACTCAATCCCGAAAATGGTGACCGCGACCTCTTCTTAGCGGTACAAAACCTTCAATCTATATATGAGGAAATAGAGAATCCCGAGTCTCAGAAGACAAGAGAAGACTACGAATACTTTATCGCACAACTCGAACGCGATATTTTCTTCTATGCACAAGTGCGCTACAGCAAACTCAATGCATTGGTTGAGGCGCAAAAGGCGGTGTTAAACGATACCAATTCGTCGGAAGAAGACCGGGCTTACGCCAGGAAGCAGTTGGCCTACTACGAGCAATTGCGAGCGCCATTTATAGAAACCGATCCTGTAAAGATTACGGAAAGGATGCGGGAAGAGTCGATGGATGCTTTGGCAGAAGACGAAGAGTTTGCCTCAGCGCGCCAATACATGCCACCTACCGTTGGTCCGAAATTGGCCTTTGACATTTATTATAACACCTTGGTGGAGGAATTCCTGGATTTAGGATATAAGTATGGCTACCTCACCAAGGACGGATGGAACGATACCAGCACCTTAGAGAAAATTGGTGCCATGTTGGGGTCTACCTTCAACACGCTGGAAGACGGGGAGAAGAGGTGGTTGCACCTCAAGTTTAAGATTGAACAGCTGCAAGGGGCCTATTTGTTCAATGAAAATCCACTAGCCATCAATCCTGAATCTACCTTTGGCGAGGTTTTTCTCTCCTCCCTTGCCGCCGTATACATGGGCGAAACGGGTAGTGGACTCTTTGCTACGGAGCAATTTACAGCACAAACCACGCAAAGCACCATTGGTGAAGCAGGCGTTTCTGGCGCTGAACTCACCGAAGACGCGGAAAACAGCGTAAGCAATACCGCTGCCGGATACGAGGCCTTTAGCGCCAGGGATTGGGCGCAAATGTTGGGCACCTCGGTAGGATTTATGTCGCAGTTTGTAGGCGTAGGTGGTGCCGTTGGTGGCGGAGTGCGCCTGTTGCAGGGCACTCGATTGGGCATTTTGCTGGCACGCACCGGTGGTGCAGCCCGTGGAATTATCAACATGAGCCGAGTGGGCCGGGTATTGGCCAACGCTCGCTTGACGCGGTGGCTGTACGCTGGTTTGAAATCAGGCGCAATGTATGAGCTCACCGGGGAGGTTTTTCCGAATTCAGAAGAGGAAGCCAATTTTTGGGCTGGCTTCTTTGGAGGCCTTGGTGGCGATGCTGCCAAAGGACTCTTCATGAAAATTTTCGGTCGTTTTGCCTCCGAAGCAGTCAAAACGATTGTTCGACTAAACGGCCAGGCGGTTGGGGAGGTAACCGAAGAAACCATCCAAACCCTGCTGGAAATTCACAAAAAGAGCAACAGCTATGGCGAAATGTGGGACAGCATTGGGCAAATGTTCGAAGCACCCGAAGGAGGTTATTCTCCGGCCTATAAGTTGTTTGTGCAATCCTACATCATGGGGTTGGCCTTTGGAACCGGTAGTTCGGTGGGTATGGGGATGCTCAATTTTGCCCAAAAGCAGCAAAATGAACTGACCACCAGCGAACAAACCCAGGCGCAGGAATTGGTGGCAGAACTGAACGAAACGTACATGTTGGCGCTCGAAAGTGGATTGAGTAACAGCGAAGGTACGCTGGATAGCGAATACGAAACCACCACGCCACGCAACACCACCGTTGCGGAAACCACACCGGATGGAAATGCGGGCGGCACCTACCTGGAGCAGATAGCGTTTTATTTGCATTTGCGCGCACAGGGAGTAACCACGGTGCGGCATGGAGATACCGAAGTGAATGTGGAGCAGATGCTCGAACTGTTGTTGCAAAGCAGCAGTGCTACGGAGGTTTCCAATGCCATGAACACCTTTGCCGAGTTGCAGCAACAGCAGCGCAATCAAGCGCGGCAAGACCAGGAGCAAGCTGCCCAGGAAAGCTTTAACGCCACCGCTGACCGTATTGGCAACCGCATCAAACAACTCAGCGGACAGCTCAACATGGGCATCTTCTTGATTGACCCGATTTTGGTGGCCGAACTGGTGAAGCTAACGGTGAAAGGCATTCGTTTGGGAACTTTGAAACTGGCGGGCTCCAAGCCCTATCAGGCTTTTATCGAGTTTACCAATGCAGAGGCGCCAGGACTTAACCTCAACCTCGATCCGAATGAAACGGTAGAGATCAACGGAGAGACTTTAACCGTACAGGAATATGTAGAGCAGCACATCATTGCTGTAGCGCAGCAAAGGGCGCAGCTCACGAACCAGCTCATGGAGGAGTATTCCGACGAGGGAGGGGCGCACCAGGAAGTCATTCTGGAAGCAGTGGTGCAATTCGGAGGCAATTCTGTTGAGGCAGAAGCCATCGTGAGCTTGGTAACACGAGGAACGGTTACCAGCAGCCAATTGCAGGCCCTGCAACAGAGTGGTAATCCATTGTTGGTAGCAGCCGCGGAAATGCACCTTGCCTTCAATTCGGTAGGAGTGGGCGCTGGTTTACAACAATTCTATTTCAGTGGGAAATTCAAGTTGCTGGATGGTAGTACCGACCAGGAAACGCAACTGAGGGCCATGGAGCAGCTCACTAAATTGATTCATTCAGGCGCTCTTAGCCCTAAAGACCTACAATTTTTAGCCATTGAATCGGGGACCTCCCCCTTGTTGTTGGATTTGCTGGCGGGTATGAATCGGATAGAAGGAATGCACCCTGATCCGGGCCAATCTTTCACCTACGAGCAACAAGTCGAATTGATTTTTGAAGAAGTTCGGAACAACGGATCAGGCAGTGCGTTGCTGCAAGAGTTGGAGGCCGAAGCCCAAGCTGCTATAGATGCCGAGGCCAAACGGCTCGAAGCGTTAAAACGCATGGAAGAGTTGCGCGAAAATATGCCGGAGGGGATGATTGGCGCGCAAGGGCCAGCCAATGGTGG
>ERZ1740068.770-NODE-770-length-13043-cov-2.788574_pt1 | contig 13043 bp, 12 predicted proteins | sample MGYA00581735_ERZ1740068 | MGnify/ENA primary metagenome ERZ1740068 (study PRJEB43018, sample SAMN04849740) | marine metagenome | isolation source: floating plastic debris | place: Pacific Ocean | collected 2008-08-30 | study: EMG produced TPA metagenomics assembly... | reverse complement strand
TCCAGCAGGTGTGAGTACTACATTCTTAAAAACTGCCACCATTTGATTGGTCTGAAAGACTGGAGTCGCACCAAAGAATCCGGCAATGCTAAAAAAGAAAGCCAGTGGCATCCATTTCTTTCCCAAAGCTTCTCGAATCACGTACATCGGACCACCCTGTAGCTCTCCTTCTGAATCCAATCCTCTAAACTGAACCGCCAGCGTACAAGTGAAATATTTGGTAGCCATTCCAACAAAAGCACTCATCCACATCCAAAACATTGCGCCGGGTCCGCCAGCTGCAATGGCCAGTGCGACTCCACTGATATTACCCATACCAATCGTAGCTGCTAGTGCTCCACTAAGTGCCTGAAAATGGGTGATCTCCCCCGGATCATTTGGATCATCATATTTACCTCGTAAAATGTTTACTGCATGTAGGAGGTATCGAAAGGGAAGGAATCTCGAATAAACAAGAAGGAAGAAACCTCCTCCAAGCAAAAGAATTAGAAGCGGAGGACCCCAAACGAAGTTGACCGCATCTGCCAGGAAAGTGCTGATGGAATTCATAAAGCTCGTGAAGGTAATATGTAACTTTGAGTCATGGTTATTTCAATTAGAGGAAATGAACAAAATCAGCCGTTTTGTCCTTTAGATATCTAAATGGATATTAACTGGAATACATGAAATTAAACTTCAGAACACTCGGGAGTGGAAAACCACTGATCATTTTGCATGGAGTATTTGGATCTTCCGATAACTGGCAATCGCTCGGAAAAGTTTTTTCGGAATCTTATCAGGTCTTTTTGGTAGACCTGAGAAACCACGGAAATTCACCACATAGTGATGAATTCAATTATACATTCATGGCAAATGATGTCATCGAAATGATGAATGACCAGGGACTGGAACAAGCTCACCTATTAGGCCACTCAATGGGAGGAAAGGTAGCAATGCATCTTGCTACTCAACATCCTGAACGGATCGATCAATTGATCGTGGTAGATATCGCTCCCAAATACTATCCACCTCACCATCAACAAATATTCGAGGGCTTTCATGCAGTGGATCTAGCCAATTTAAATAATCGAAAAGAAGCCGATGAACAAATGGCGCATGTGATCAAAAACATGGGCGTTAGGCAGTTCATTTTGAAAAACTTGAATCGAAATAAGGATGGAAGTTTCGCATGGAAATTAAACTTGAGTGTAATTGAAAACGCAATCGAGCAGGTGGGTCAAGGTGTAGAACCCGACGTTCGGTATGAAGGGGATTCACTATTTATCGCTGGTGGAATTTCTGATTACATTACTCAACATGATCATGGATTAATTCTTACCCATTTTCCCAATGCACTTATTCAAACAGTAGCAAATGCTGGTCATTGGGTACACGCAGAAAAACCTCAGGAATTGGGAGAAATGGTCCTTGAATACCTTCATTAATTTGCATTGAAATGAGCCAAGGCAAGCTATTCCTAATCCCAACCTATCTATCCAGTGATAATGATGCCTCATTCATTTCACCCATGGTTAGTGAAGTGATTCGAAATACACAGCACTATTTTGTTGAAAATGTCCGAACCACGCGAAGATTTATTAGCAGCCTGAAAACAGGGGTCACCATCGAGGATTTGGATTTTCATGTCCTGGACAAAAAATCAAAGTGGGACGAAATGTACCCGCTCTTCGAAGCAGCGCGAAATGGCGCAGATATGGCCGTGACCTCAGAAGCTGGTGTGCCCTGTATGGCAGATCCGGGTAATCTGGCGGTGAGCTTTGCCCATCAAACTGGAATTAAGGTTGTTCCACTTCCAGGTACTTCATCCATTCAAATGGCACTTATTGCATCGGGGTTTAATGGACAGCAATTTACTTTTCACGGATACCTCCCAATTGACAAGAATCCGCGACAAAAGAAAATCCGTGAGTTGGAGAAGCTTAGCCAGTCTGGCTACACCCAGCTTTTTATGGAAACTCCTTATCGAAACATGCAGCTCATCAAGGATATTCTGAAGAACTGTAGACCAGATACACTACTTAGCATAGCAGCCAACATTTCGGGGAATGACGAAAAAATCCTGACTCAACCCGTTTCAAAATGGCAAAAGACAGACATTCAAATACATAAAATACCAGCTATTTTCAGTTTTGGTCAATTCCCCTGATGGAGTTGTCTGAATCTTCTAAATTTGCCGACCAACTTTTCAGACATTATAAAAAATATAGATGCCCTATTTATTTACTTCTGAGTCCGTGAGTGAAGGACACCCGGATAAAATCGCCGACCAAATCTCAGATGCTCTTTTAGATCACTTTCTTGCTTTCGATCCAGATAGCAAAGTGGCGTGCGAAACCTTGGTGACAACCGGACTGGTGACGCTGGCAGGTGAAGTGAAAACCACTGCTTATGTTGACGTTCAGCAAATTGCGCGAGAGGTGATTAACCGAATTGGTTACACAAAAGGAGAATACATGTTCGATGGTAATTCATGTGGTGTGATCTCTGCGATTCATGAGCAGTCGCCAGATATCAATCAGGGAGTCGATCGAGCAACAGAAGATGAACAAGGTGCTGGTGACCAGGGGATGATGTTTGGCTATGCTACAAAGGAAACGGACGATTACATGCCTTTGGCGTTGGATCTTTCACATCGCATCTTGATGGAGCTTTCAGATATTAGAAAAGAAGGGAAGCAGATGACGTATTTACGACCTGACGCTAAGTCTCAGGTTACGATTGAATACGATGATGACAACAAGCCTGTGAGAATTGACGCAATTGTTGTTTCCACACAGCATGATGACTTTGATGTCGAAGACAACATGTTGAAGAAAATCAAAGAGGACGTCATCAACATTTTGATCCCACGAGTAAAGAACAAGCTCAAGCAAGCCAATCAAGATCTATTCAATGATCAAATCAAGTACCATATCAACCCGACTGGCAAGTTCGTCATTGGTGGACCACACGGTGATGCTGGTTTGACAGGTAGAAAGATCATAGTAGATACATACGGTGGTAAAGGCGCTCACGGTGGAGGTGCGTTTTCTGGAAAAGATCCATCCAAAGTAGACCGATCAGCTGCCTATGCGACCCGACACATTGCGAAAAACCTGGTAGCTGCCGGAGTAGCAGATGAGGTTTTGGTGCAGGTTTCCTATGCGATTGGTGTCCCAGAGCCAATGGGTATCTACATCAACACCTACGGTACTTCCAATGTTGATATGAAGGATGGAGAGATCGCGAAGATCGTCGAGAAAATCTTCGACATGCGACCTGCTTACATCATCAAAAGACTGAAGCTGAAAGAGCCGATCTATTCAGAATCAGCTGCCTATGGTCACATGGGAAGAACTCCAGAAGTGAAACAAGTGAATTTCACCGGGAATGGCGGAGAAGAAGTGAAAAAGGTGGTAGAGACCTTTACCTGGGAAAAACTTGATTATGTGGATCAAGTGAAAGAGGCCTTCCAGCTATCATGAGATATTTCAGAATCTTTTTCTTAGGGCTGCTTTTCGCATGCCAACCACAGGTTGAGGAAAAGCAAAACATCGTCATTGAGCCCATTGCCGAAGGCCAATCGTTTAATGCTGCTTTTCTCATGATCGATGGTGTCTACAATTCTGAATTGATGGCGCCTTATGATATTTTTCAGCATACCATTTTTCACGCAGGAGATGAGGCTGGCATAAAAGTGTTCACGGTAGCTGAAAACATGGATACCATCACGTCATTCGAAGGACTGCAAATTCTGCCAGACTATGCCTTTGACAGTGAAGACTTACCTGAGATCGATATTCTGGTCGTCCCAAGTGCTGAGCACAACATGGATAGCGATCTGGAGAATGAAACACTCATCAACTGGGTTTCCCAAATAGGTCAGGATGCTGATTATGTCATGTCACTTTGCGATGGCGCATTTGTACTGGCAAAAGCAGGTTTAGTGAACGGGAAAGAGTCCACCACTTTTCCAACAGATATTGCTCGATACAGAGAAACCTTCCCTTCGCTTACGGTTCATGAAGGAGTTTCATTTGTTCATCATGACAACCTCCTCACTTCCGCCGGCGGGGCAAAATCGTATGATATTGCACTTTATCTAGTCCACGATTTGTATGGTGATAAAGTGGCTAAGGGAGTTGGAAGAGGCCTGGTTATCGACTGGGATGTAAACGACTATGCCTTCGTCATAGTCGAGTAACTCACCAATCAATTACTTTTTTATCTCTTAAGAATTTTCCATTTGGAATGTCATCTGCGGTGGCCAGCCAGACGGCCGTATCTGCTCACTATTCTACGGGTCTTGATGCACCAGAACCTCCCATAACTGTTCTGACCCAACCAGGACACATGGAGTTGATTTTAATTTGACTTCCCAATTGACCATGCATCATCAAGGTCAAAGCATTGAGCGCTGTTTTCGAAATGCGATAAGCCGGATGATTCCCGTGCAGATCATGAATAGCGCCCATACCACTTGAAATGTTGATGATCCTCGGATCTGAAGACTTTTGAAGCAGTGGAGATAGTTCTTGAATAAGGCGCCACGGTCCGTAAACATTGGTTTCTATCGTTTGCTTTACAATCTCAAGGTCTGCATTCAAGACATTCATCCCTTGATCGATCATGATGGCGGCATTGTTTATCAGTACATCAAGGCCTTCACTAGAGGATAATTCTTTTGCTATCCCCTCAATACTCTCTTGATTAGAGACATCTAACTGCATGAAGCTTGCACCCATTTCTTCGGCAACCTGTTGGCCTTTTTCTGCTGACCGAGCTGTTAGAATTACATCATGGCCTTGATCTATTAGTTGTCTACCGATTTCTTTGCCAATGCCTCGGTTGCCGCCTGTAATTAGGATTCGTTTACCCATTACTTCAATAGCTTGAAAGCATGCGACCACCGATTTTCATTGAATCCAGGGATACACCATAAGATGCATAGTGGTTCGATAGCTCTTGCTGCTTCAACCGTACCCATATCTTCGGTTTCCCATCCAAATTGATCCAAGATTTTAGAAATCTCTTTTTTCGCGTCTTCGCTATTTCCAGCGATAAACATACTCGGCTGTTGACCTCCAATCTGTGGGTTCACCATGAGGTGAGCACCTACCGAACTGAAGCATTTTACAAAGTTTGAGTCAGGATAAGCTTCCTGCAGATCTTCCATCAATGATCGGTTAATGTCTGTAAAAAATTGCAACACTCCGTTTACAGGTCCTGCCTTTTCATCAATGGGATTTGTTGCATCCATGATCGTCTTGCCTTTGATGCCTCCTCCTGCCAGTTTCAGTACATCACTTGCCGCATGTCCTTTCACGGCCAAGACAATCAATTCACCAAAATCTGCTGTATCAGCAAATGACCCTAAATGACCATTTGATCCTGCTTCATCTTGCCAATCTTTCAGCTTGCCTTGATCTCTGGTTCCGATCATAACCTCATAACCATGTTTGAGAAAGCCATCGGCCAGGGTTTGACCAACGACACCTGATCCTAATATTCCAATTTTCTTCATGTTAGATTAGTGTTTTATTTGCAAAAATTTCCGTGATGCGCGTCCTCGAAGTACAAGATAAAAAAACAGCAAACGAATTTCTAAAATTCCCTATTCGTCATTACAAGGATGAACCGAATTGGATTCGTCCTTTAGATAAGGATATAAATGGCGTTTTTGATCCCAAAGTCAACAAGTTTTTTCGAAACGGTACTTGTACACGGTGGATTTTACAGAATGATCAAGGCGAATCGATTGGTAGGATTGCTGCTTTCATCAATCAAAAAACAGTCAATAAGGACAATGATCATCCGACTGGGGGAGTTGGTTTTTTTGAATGTGTTGATGATCAGGAAGCGGCCAATTTACTTTTTGATACCGGAAAAAAATGGCTAGAAGATCAAGGAATAGAAGCCATGGATGGCCCAATCAACTTTGGAGATCGGGATACCTGGTGGGGGTTGCTCATTGATGGATTTGATCGCGAGCCGAATTATCAATGCAATTACAATTTTCCTTACTATCAGCAACTTTTTGAGAACTATGGTTTTCAGGTCTATTTCAAACAGTTCACGTTTGGGCGTAATGTTTTCGAACCTTTAGATCCAGTCTTAAAAAAGAAGGCAGATAAGGCCAATCGAGATCCAGACTACAGCTTTCGTCACATTGAAAAAAGCAAACTCAAACAATATGCAGAAGATTTTCGAACGGTCTACAATGATGCCTGGGCAAGACATCCGGGTGTAGCTAAGATGACCAGCTTACAAGCCAACGCAATCATCAAAAAGATGAAGCCCATCATGGATGAGAAGATCATGTGGTTTGGGTATCACAAAGACAAGCCAGTAGGATTTTACATTAATATCCCTGAACTCAATCAAGTCTTCAAACACGTCAATGGCAAGCTAGACCTAATCGGCAAATTGAAGTTTCTTTATCACAAAATCCGCAAGACCAATAAAAAGATGATTGGACTTGTATTTGGAATTTCACCTGAGCATCAGGGAAAAGGGGTAGATGGTGCATTGATCCATGCCATACGTGTTATGGTACAGGATAAGTACAAGCGATATCCACTTTTAGAGATGAACTGGATTGGAGATTTCAATCCTAAGATGCTCAAGGTAGTTGATCAGGTAGGAGGAGAAGTTGTCAAGACGCATCATACTTATCGCTATCTATTCGACAGAACAATAGAGTTTAAGCGAATGCCTATCAAGAATTAGATCGCTTTAGCTTCTTTTCTTTATAAAATTTTTTATCCGCGACATACATGGTTTTCTCTATCTCACAAAAGACCTTCCCGTCTTTGCTTTTCAGATAGACTGGTTTTATTAAATCGATCTCCTTTTTCTCCGCTACCTCTGATTTCATCTGCTCAATTTCATCAGGAGTGAACTCAAAAACCGCATAAGCATCCGTGCTTGCAGGTCGTTTAAATTTCACGGAGGATGATTTATCCCACACTACGTAATCTCGACCCATAATTTGAATCAATTGCACCATGTAGATAGGATCTGTCGCCGCAAACAGACTACCACCGAATATTGTCCCCACGTAATTCTTGTTTTTATATGAGAGCGGAATACGAATCTCCACGCGCATGTAGTTGGGTTCAACCGAAATGACCTTTCCAGTTGTTCTCCGGTACATTGGAGATATATTGAAAAACCACTTGAACAAGCGATGACTCTGATTGGGAAAATAGGTGTTAGAAATCCGGGATAAGAATTGATACATGGTTATAAACTTAACGGGAAGTTATAACGGCATGATGAATCGAGTGTTCAATTAGTCGGGTTTTAGCCGAGTATCTTTCTTTCTGCTAAGATGGATTTCAATAGTTTGGTGATCAAGGGCAGTTTTCCCATGTCTGAAATTTCTTTCTTTGTTAGAATCATAATTTCTCCTACCGCAAGCGTACTTTGCTGCACGTCCTCAATAGACTTTAGTTCTAAATCAATATTGTGCTCTTTTAATCGATTCCCTGCAGTTAGTTTCGTACTTTCTACTGTAGAAAATGAGGCTAAAAAAATAGGCTTACCAGGAAAATAAGCTAGTGTCTTTTTGATGACTTCCCAATACTTCTCATTCACCTTTGACGATAGAGCAGTAGAAATAACGATTCCACATACATCACTGTCATCGTACTCATGAAATTGATCTGTTGAAGTCAATGGTTGAGGTTCAAGGCCGACATTTTTTACGAGTCTCTTCATATCATTTACGATCAATGCACTGGGCCTGGCGAGTAACATATATTTCATGGTGCTTTTCTTTTTTGTTTATTGATATAAATGTGTCTGGAGATGGAAGCCACACAGAATGGCACAAGGAAATTCAGGAAAATTCTGAGAAGGTCTCGCTGATCAAATGCGAAGCTAAAAATCACATCATACTGGTTGATCAAGCTTAATATCACACCGACAATCAATGCGATTTTCAGTGAATCGAAATAATCCTCTTTAGCCATGTAGGTTGATAATAGGTAAAGTCAATTTAGGTAAAATATGATCAATTGATATTATCGCTATTGACGGACTTTACTACAGTTCATCACAGAAGTTCTACAATTCAGCCGGTCTCTTTTGGTTATTGATCAACTTAAAACTTGAATTGCACATGGAACAATTCTTAATCATCTCACACATCGTTTGCGGCGGTACGGTTTTACTACTCGGTCTATTTCAAATGTTTAACCGCAAAGGGAGCTACAATCATATCCAAATCGGTCGCATCTATGTAGGTGCCATGTGGTGGATTTGTTTAAGCGCATTCTGTTTGATTTTGTTCTTCAGGTTTAGTCCCTTCCTAATGGTCATTGGAGTTTTGACATTCTATACATCCTTTGCCGGTGTGCGAGTTATTCGCAGAAAGAAAACGGGTGGCGAGCGGTGGTATGACTGGGCAGTATCTTTGATTACCGTCGGTTTCGGAATCGGCCTCATTGCCTATGGAGTTTACAGTTACTTTAATGATCAACCCATTCTTGCACTCTTATCTATTCTGTTTGGATTCTTTACCGCAAATAATGCAGTTCAAGATATTCGATTCTTCATGGATCGTCGTGCAAAGAGTCATGATTGGTGGATTCAGCAACACATTGGTGCCATGGGAGGAAGCTACATCGCAGCAGTAACAGCTTTTGCCGTTCAAAATCCGAATTTATTCATGCCGGAAAGTTCCCCTCAATGGCTTTTATGGATACTTCCCGGAATCATTGGCGGTTTTGCCATAGGTCGATCAAAAAGACACTGGAGAAAAAAACTAAACAGTCAGAAGAATAAGGCTATTTAACGAGAAATTACGGTATTGATAATGTTTGGGTATTTTTTGATCCTTGAAAGATCATGTTTGTGCTAAATTGATTTATTTTGATTCATAATTGAACCTAAATATTATCTAAATGCAAAAAATGATCTTAAATGCGTTCAAAAACAAACGGGTTGTGTTGTTGGCGCTTTTCTTTCTCCCTCTTATTGGAAGCGCCCAAGAAGCTTCTCTGGATACCGGGAACACTGCGTGGATGTTGATGGCTACAGCCTTAGTCATGCTCATGACTCCAGCTGGGTTGGCGCTTTTTTATGGCGGACTTACGCAAAGCAAAAGTGTATTGAATACGGTTGGTATGAGCTACATCGCATTCATCCTCGCCACATTGGTGTGGGTAATTATCGGTTACTCGCTAGCTTTTAGTGAAGGAGGGTGGTTCATTGGCGGACTAGACAATGTCATGCTCAAAAACATCGCCATCACCGACCTGGTCGATGGAGCAAACATTCCTCAATTACTGGATGTGGCGTTTCAAGGAACTTTTGCTGCAATCGCAGTGGCCATCGTAAGCGGTTCCATCATCGAGCGCGTGCGCTTTTCCACCTGGATGTTGTTCAGTATTCTTTGGGTCATTGCAGTATATGCTCCCGTTTGTTATTGGGTATGGGGCTCTGAAACATTCCTTGCAGGCGATTTAGACTTTGCTGGCGGAACGGTAATCCATATTAACGCTGGTGTCTCTGGTCTTGTCATGGCACTGTTAGTAGGAAGAAGAATAAATCTTCATGAAGAAAGAAAACCTTCATCGATCAAATTCATGGTATTAGGCTCAGCCTTATTATGGTTTGGATGGTTTGGGTTCAATGGAGGTAGTGCATATGGTGCCAATATGTTTGCTGCAAATGCATTACTTGTTACCAATGTTGCCGCTTGTACAGGTGGTATCGTCTGGCTCTTGATTGAGTGGTTCATCATCAAAAAACCAACACTCATTGGTGTTGCCTCCGGAGCAATATCCGGCGTGGTTGCCATTACTCCGGCAGCTGGATTTGTTGACGTCACTGGTGCACTTGTCTTTGGTGTAATAGGTGGTGTAGTAGGATACCTTGGGGTAGTGAAGCTGAAAGAATATTTCAATCATGATGACACGCTGGATGCATTTGGGATGCACGGGTTAGTCGGTATTGCTGGTGCGGTATTGACGGGAGTTTTTGCCAATCCTGCCATTGATCCATCTGGAGTTGGATTACTCTTTGGTAACCCGGGACAGTTGTGGATCCAAACGAAATCTGTGCTTGCAACGGCTGTCTACTCTGGAGTTGGAACATTTATCATTTACAAGCTTGTAGCGATGTTAACAAATGGTGGTAGAATTACCGAAGAAATGGAACTTGAGGGAATGGATATCAGCTATCATGGCGAAGCGCATATCTCTATTGAAAAAGATTATGTTGTGAACTTAGATTCTAAACTAGCGGATTAAACTCCAACCTAACCTTAAAAGACCCATCACCTTTGGTGGGTTTTTTTTGTGTCATTTCTTTTCCAACAAAAAAGCCTTGAAGTCATACTCCAAGGCTTTCATCTTTTTGGGTGGAAGACCGGTCTCGAACCGGCGACCTCCGGAACCACAATCCGGCGCTCTAACCAACTGAGCTACAACCACCATATTACACTTTCATGGGAACGTCATCTTCTGAGGCGCTCCCCGCCCGAATGTGCCGTTCGGTACGGGCGGGTAACCAACTGAGCTACAACCACCATAACTCTTCAGGTAATCCTGAAAAGGAGTGCAAAGGTAATACCCGCCGAGAAATCTGCAAACGATTATTTTCGATCGAATGTAAGTCTTTGTCCCATTTTAGATTCATCCAATTTTCCATCGGAATATGCCAGGTGACCAGAAATAAATGTCTTCTCAATTGACGACTTGAACGTGTGCCCTTCGAATGGCGACCAGCCACATTTGGCCCGGATGTTATTACGCTCCACTTTCCAGGGATTATTGAGGTTTACAATAGCTAAGTCTGCTTTATATCCTTCACGGATATATCCACGTTCCTCGATTTCAAAACATCTCGCCACAGCATGGCTCATCTTCTCTGCGATTCGCTCCAATGATATTTTCCCTTGATGATAAAAATCGAGCATCGCTACCAGAGTGTGCTGGATGAGTGGACCACCTGATGGAGCTTTTGTATAAGGATTCTGCTTTTCTTCCAACGTGTGGGGTGCATGATCAGTGGCTATCACATCTATACGATCATCCAAAAGCGCCTTCCATATCTGATCTCGATCATTCGCTGTTTTTACCGCTGGGTTCCACTTAATAAACGCTCCCTTTTCATCATAATCCTGATCTGAAAACCACAAATGATGAATACAAGCCTCTGACGTGATTCGCTTTTCCTCTAGTGGTATTTCATTCGTAAAAAGATTGGTTTCCTTTCCTGTTGAAATGTGTAAGATGTGGAGCCTCGTGCCGTTCTTTTTAGATAGCTCAATCGCTATGGAGGATGACAGGTAGCAGGCCTCCTCATTTCGAATGATTGGATGAAAGCGAAAAGGAATGTCATCTCCATACTCCGCCACAAATTTTTCCGTATTTGCTCGAATTGTGCCTTCGTCCTCACAATGTGTGGCAATTAAAATAGGCGCATTCCGAAAGATACTTTCTAAAGTGTCAGGATCATCCACCAGCATGTCACCCGTAGAAGAACCCATGAAGATTTTAATTCCACAGACTTTTGATGTGTCGGTTTTTAAAACCTCATCGAGATTATCGTTGGTGCTCCCCATGTAAAAGGAATAATTCGCCAACGCATTTTGTGCACCAATTTGGTATTTAGCTTCAAGTAATTCCTGGGTCACTGTCTGAGGGTTAACATTCGGCATCTCCATAAAAGAAGTAACCCCTCCCGCCACTGCTGCTCGAGATTCGGTAAATATATTTCCCTTGTGGGTCAATCCAGGTTCTCTAAAATGCACCTGATCATCAATCACACCAGGAAATAAATGCAGCCCACTTCCATCGAGCTCTGTTGCATGCTCAGCAGTTATACTTGAACCAATCTTTTCAATTCGATCGTCTTTGATCAGAACATCCCCTTCCTGAATCTGACCTTCGTTGACAATATTAATTTCTTTGATAAGATACATATATAACTATTTTAAGATTGGTTTTAATTTTATTGGAAACTAAATCTTCTGGATTTTGCATATTTATCAAATATACTGCGAGATTAAGGAAGCTTTCGATTTGAAATAAATTTTGATAAAAAGGATCAAAATAGTACTTATTCAAGCTTTTTCAGCAAAATCCAACATAAAGAAAATCACCTATTGGTTTTTTTTGAAATAAACTTTCTTTGGAAACCGCCGATAATCTTTATAATTGTATTAGAAAGATGGATTAATAGTCTCTCTTTCCATAGCTGGTTGAAAAGATCTTGTGGGGCGAAGGCCCCACAATGATCCCTTTCCTCATCTTATTCCCAGCAAATCAAACCTCTTTTTCAATCTACTTTAATTCTTTCCGCCCGATTGGCTATTTCCCATGCTGTGTGAAATACCAACCTTGCTCTTTTCTCCATCGTGCTAAATGCTATTTTCTCTACGGTATCCGTTGGTTGATGGTAATCGGCATGGGTTCCATTGAAGTAGAAAATGATCGGGATGTTGTTTTTCGCAAAGTTGTAATGGTCAGATCTATAGTAAAATCGATTGGGATCATTCTCGTCATTGTAAGTGTAATCCAAGCTTAGATTCGTGTAGGTTTTATTGACCTTTTCTGAAAGCTCGTGCAATTCCTGAGACAGTTTGTCTGACCCAATCAAGTAGATGTATTCAGGTTCTTCTGAATGTGCATCATCGATTCTTCCTACCATATCAATATTCAAATTGGCAACCGTATTTTCCAATGGAAAAACAGGGGCTGTATCCGTATAATACCGTGAACCCAATAATCCTTTCTCCTCTCCAGTGACGGTCATGAATAAAATGCTCCGCTTCGGTCCTTTTTTCTTCTTTGCCGCTTTTGCAAAAGCCTCTGCAATTTCTAAAACACTCACTGTTCCAGAGCCATCATCATCTGCGCCATTGTGGATTTCGCCACCAATGATCCCAACATGATCATAGTGAGAAGTAATCACCAAAATTTCATCTGGTTTTTCCGTACCCTCCAAAAACCCAAGAACATTCTCTGTTGAGATAGGCTTATCTAAATAGTCTGCACTAAAAATGACTTCAGCATCATCCCCGGCTTTGACCTCATCTAGTTCTTTTCCAA
>ERZ1740068.768-NODE-768-length-13055-cov-5.172308_pt1 | contig 13055 bp, 14 predicted proteins | sample MGYA00581735_ERZ1740068 | MGnify/ENA primary metagenome ERZ1740068 (study PRJEB43018, sample SAMN04849740) | marine metagenome | isolation source: floating plastic debris | place: Pacific Ocean | collected 2008-08-30 | study: EMG produced TPA metagenomics assembly... | reverse complement strand
GGCACCATTTTATTGGCAATTTGGGAGAGGAAGCACAACTTTATTGGTACTTCTGGAGAGGAGGCCCCATTTTTTGGCTATTTCAGAGAGGAGGTTGGTGGAATTTTTTATATTAACGCCCAAAACTATGCTGAACGTTGGCTGGATTTTCATTCTACGGTCCATGCTCTACCCAGTGGGCTGGTCATCTAGAACAAGTTATTTTATTGGTGTGGCCTATAAATACATGAGAAGTTTGCTTGAATAACTCTTCACTGAATTCAAACATGCATGTTACATATATTTGTATAGGCTGACAAGTATTATGTATGTATATGCGTGAATATGTATGTAGCCCTTAGGCATGTGTATATGTACAATTACCAAGTAGAGAAAGAGATGTAAATTGGAAGTTGAGTTATGCGATAAATTGTCACAATCAGGCACCATGGGCAGATCATGGCTTGAACATAGGAACTTGAATGATAGATAAATCGTAGAAATGGTTGAACCACTTTACAAATCAGATATTAATTATACATTGTAATGATTACATTTGTTTCATTTGTTATTCATTGAAAGCAATACCCAACAGGAAGATATACATCCTTGGAATTATACATGGGAGTTTCCTGACTGTGAAAATCGCTGAATTGTATCCCTGTATCTGAAGGCAGCTGCCACTGCAACTCTGAGCTGAGTATGAAGTAAGCATAAACAATACTACAATCATTCGCAAAATTTAATTTCGTGTACATTGAGGGAAGCCATGTCCTGACGAAATCAAAGTTTGTATATTTTTCCTTCCTGCAGGGTAAAGCCAGCTAGCATCTACTAGTAGATCAGATCAGGAGCAGTAGTAAAGTTAAAAAGCAATACTGCAAGTCCCCGGAAAGAAGCCCCACAACTTATATTTGAACATGGAATGTGAAGTGAGATCACAAGCCATAGCCTTAATTGGGAAAAGCACATTTCAGGGTAAAAGGTTAGAGTCATATGTGAATGAAATACAGCATCCATCTATTTTATATTCAGAGGCCTTTTCGTATAGGTATTCACCTCTCAATGCATCTGATGTGATCACTCATGGGTTCAATTCCCATCGCTGACTAAGAGTACGTGGCCTTCTTTTTCTGAAAGGTATATCGGGTGGGTAGTAGGGTTGTGCTGCATGCTCTCGTCCAATGCCATAAAGCAGAACCAGCGGTATGATGACTGATAGACTAAGAAACTCTGCTTGTAGAGTAGGGTCGTAGCTAAGTTATGACACCGTCCGGCCTACTTTACTACAAGCCACTGTTTCTAGGCGAGAGATGCCTATGCAAAAGAGTGGCTCCCCAAGTGAATCTGTTTTTGTAACAAAGAGGACTAGTTCAAATATAAGCCATGCAGCTTCTTGTGGAGGACTTCGGTATCGGATGGTGTTGCCAATCAATAGAACTATAAAAATCACGACGATATACTTATGCTCACCATGAATTATTTCTATTGCTGTTGAAAAAAGATGGATGATGCTGACATTTTAGAGCTCTAATCATCCCTAAAGCAATATGCTACGGCCTAGTAGGTGAAGCTCCTAAGACACAACTGTCCAAACATGCACTGTCACACACATGTAGGTTTGATGAATTAGTTAACTATAGGCCTCAACCAAAATCCCAAATCATTGTCCCACTTCTGCTGGATATTCAAAAACTGAAAGTCCTAGACTGATCAACATCAGCTGATCCAACAACCAATTTGTCAATTTTGCCAAAAGTATAAAAAAATCCTGTTTTATCCAATGGATGTTAATGATGATCTGATAGGTTAACAGCAGCTTCCTAACCAGCAAAATGTCAAAATATGTATTTCATCTGAGACTAGACCTGTAAGGGGTTTCACAAACTGGTCCAATGAATTGTGAACAGCCACCCTCGAGCATTACCCCCAAACTGAGGTTGAAAAAAGTTTGCCAAGCAAAACAATGATGTTCATGAGGTTGATTGCAGCCAAGGTACCAACAGTGGCAGCTGCAGCTTAAGGAATGAACAGGCCAATACTTCTCTGAGGCCAACACTGCCCTTCTCGTACCACGATCGCCTGTGCCAGCTGGTATTGCTCATTTCAGCATTCCAAACCTTCCTTACAGCTCAGATGACACTGCTTCATCAAGATATATATTAATTTTAAGGTGTAGCGGATAGCATAACATCAGCCAATGGACCACAATTAGCAAGACATGACAACCAAAATGGGCATCAAGACACCCAAAACGGTTACCGTTGCTTTGCTAACAACCTCACTTTTGTAAAAGGGTTGCTTTGCACGCACCAGCAGTTGAATTTCTACACCTACCATTAGCTTTGGAGGCTCTTGGTCTAGCAGCTGGTTGAGCCTTGGGTTTAACGGCCTCAGTTCTTGAGCGGAGCTCTCTAGCAAACACACGAAGACTGTTGTCTTTGTTGTCTATCAAAAAAATCTTCCGCGGCAGTTTTCCCTTCGTGTCCAAGTCACATATTGTCTGGACAATAATTTTGACAGCCAGGTCCAATGGAAAGCCAAATATTCCCGTGCTTATTGGTGGTATTGCAATGCTGTTCAGGTTACAATTTTCAAGTTCGTCAAAGCAGTTCTCTATGCAATTCCTCAGGTTCCATTCCTCCTCAGACCTGCCATTGACCCAGCGTGGGCCTACAGCATGAATGATTCTCTTGCAAGGTAAGGATCCAGAATCTGACGACATCACTTGACCTTCCATAAGTGGTCCTTTCCTTCTGGTGTAATATTTACACTCTTGCTGTATAACATCTCCACCTGTTGGAAAAACAACACCACTTATAGAGCTGAGCAGCTAAGTCCAGGCTATGAGCTCATATGATATGATACTGCTATTGGGGCCAAATCATACCCTTAAGTGTAAAGAGAAACTTGAAATCCCTTAACATAAAAATTTCTTTTTTAATTGAAGATTTGAAAATTTCTAAAATAACACAAGAAGCAGTACCACAGATTCCCTAAAAGCCTCACAGTGCAGAGTTGACAATGCCGTCAAATAAACCTCTAATAACATTGGAATGAGGCAGTACACTGTAGTTTAAATTTTGCGTGACTATTCTATTTTGTTGGCAGATTCCTCTCTCACTTTTCGCTATACCTTTTTCATTGGCGTGGGGGCTTGTAAAATTCAATATAGAAAATGTGTCCGAACAGCTCATAAGCCCAACTTGACTCTAGGATTGAAGGGATCTAATGTTCATGTTACTGCTATGTGCACATGTGACACTCATGTAAAATGGAAAATGGTTTTGTATGTCCACAAAACAAAAACCATCCAGAACACGGTTTTTTGGCATTGAGCAGAGTAATCTTACCTGCACGCACAATAGCATAAGCAAGCCCACCACAGTGATCCAAATCTCCATTGGCAGCATTCACGATAGCTTCGCAGTGAAATTGAGTAATATCTCCTTTTATGACGGCACAAGTTACACCAGACGGAAAGGTTGTGGCATAAAATTGACCATTTGAAGGACTGTTCACCAGTGGTCCAACAGGTGTCTCAAACTCCATAGGCTCCTCGTCCACCTCCTCCTCATGTATTGTGACAAAACATTTTGTTTTTAGTCCGGCATTATCAAGTAAGTCTTTGTCATCTTTAATATGCTGTACCATGGCTGGACTGTCCACAGTGTATTCATCCTTAATAATGTTATTGTAGGCTTCTGTTAAAGCACGTTTGGCATTTGCTAGCGCATTGCGAGTACCACTGACCAGCAACTCTTCAGGCCTTTCCCCACTCGTGATTTTAACTGAAAACTCTGCACCTAGCTTTTCTAATGTTGTGTGGTTGAACTTTTTTATGAACGACACGCGTCTGCCTCGCCCCACAAATGGTTCAGTGCGGATGACATTCTGCTCAAAGAACATGGGGATTTCCTCTAGAACTAGGCCTTTAGTATACTTCAGGCCAACTAAGCTGAGTCCTGGTTTATCACCAAACTGCACTATTTGCAGAGGAGCTGCATTTTTCAGCAACTCAGCCTCTTTTGCTCGCCAAGAAGGGGTTGAGAGCAGTTTCTTCTCTAGCTCGTCAAACTCTCTAGTTTGTGGATACTGTGATTCCCAAATCAAATCATTCAAACAGTCCATTGCAATCCTTGATTTCTCTTTGGTCTCCGAGAACATGGATATTGTCTTATTTTCCAGGGTCCTAGATGCTACCACACCTCTGTTTATAAACTCATTCTCGAGCGATTCTTTTGCTAATTGAGTTTTATAGACTTTCAGAAAGAGAGGCTTTTTTGTTTCACTAACACGAGACCTTTCAACTTTTGGTAGAATGTCTAACATTCGCTTTTGTACATCCTCTATGCAAGAAGGGAGACCTGTAATGGTTATTTCTTCGCGCGCCTTGTTAGCATCAATGTCCTTCAGTTTAAAGGCAGCCTTCATTTCTGCTAGGAACTTGACGCGCTCAAGATAATCAACCTGGTATGATCGAATATTGGGGATGATCACAGTTTTGACATTTTGTTCTTCCTGTATTTCCTTCTCCTTCTGCTTTATCTGTTTCAGAATTTGAGCTTGGAGATTCTCAACAGTTGGTCGCTCACCGATTACACAAATCTTGTTGACTCCTGGCTGATGGCTCATCTTTCCTGAAATCAGTTGATATACTACCTTCAGCGATTTTGTGAGCTCCTTCAGTTTCTGTGCAACGTGATTGAAAACTTGCTCAGTAAGGGACTCTGTCTCGAACAATAGGCAGTGAGCCGTGACAAACTTCTCTACACATTGGATCAGTGCACGCCAATTCTGCAAATGCCGTCTGAAAAAGAAAACAAACTTAATTTCAGATACAGATACGTGCGGACAGTGGATATTGCAATAACGCAAATAAAACTTCATCAACATAAAACCACAACATATCACAATATTTTTACTGTCCTGTATTGTGTACCCGCTACAAGGCAAAGGTTGGTGCACCTCAGACATATGACCACAGCACCTTGGGATTACATGAAGGGTCCATTTATCTGATTGGGAGATATGCTAGAATAAAAATGCCACAGGACAAATAATGCTCTGGTCACATAGGCAGACTATGCCTGAGCCACTGCAAAAACTAATGATCCACGTGAAAACCCATATCAACCACAAACAATTCTAGCTCCTTTGGCATTTCCTACATATTCAGAGTCTCAGAACAAAAAGGAGTGGTCTCTCAAGGTGGCTCATAAATTTATTCTCACATACAGATGCTCAATATTTCTATGATCTTTTCAAGAGCTATAATGATTCCCATTTTAAGTGCCAAACCTGTTCTTCCTTTTGTCCTCTGTGAGCATTACAGATATGGAGCCATCTCTAGTCATGGTGAAACCATGGTCTTGCAAGTGTTTGCTGAGCTTCTCAAACCCTGGCAGTTTGTTGTCCAGGAGAAAATCGACCATATTTTGATCAGTGAGAATTTCAGATAGAGATTTTGTCTTCTTGTAAGCTCCAGTAGTGACATTAATACCAAGGTGTTCAGAGTATACAGTCAATTGGGTACATCCCTTAATTTGCTGCTGTATCTCTCGCAGCCTTGCCTGTCCAATAACTATAAAAACAAAATAGAACGAAATTTTACATAATTATAAAGAGGTCAAATAATATGTATTTCAACCCAATTATGTATCTCAGAATATAATTCATCATAAATTAATAAATGAATTTTAACTATTTATAGACTGTTGCCAGCATTATGGTAGTGTATTGGATCAGCCACTTTGGATCAGACCACAGATTATTTCATCAATTCATCACTTATTCCATTTGACATGGGAAAGTTTTTGCGGATGCAATAAGATGTACTAACTTTGAGAGACAGTACTCGTCCAAAGTCGCAATATGCATTTTTAGAAGATAGAAGTTCAAAGCAGACCCAGTAATTATTTTGATGAGGACTTTCTCTGTCAAATCGTTCATGAGTGACCATCCAAGAACCAATTTGGACCATTGGGTAACCAGTAAAAAGAAAGCACTTCGAGAACGCTTATAACTCACCGTCACTTCCGACATTGATTTTCCATTTGTCAGATGTATTTTCTATTGGCTCTGCAAAAATCTGTATATCTTGATTTTTGAAGACTATGCCAAGGAATACTTCCAGAGGAATTTCTATTTTGTCCTTTGTGAGTTGTCCAGTTGCAAGCAGATAGGCTGGCTTACACTCCTGATGGAGTCTGAAGTCTGGGCATTCATCTAGACTCATGTTGTATTGCTGATACAGCATAGCTCCAAAATCTAAAAACAGTGGCGATTCAGATTTATAATTTAGATAGGCAATTTGGAAACTGAAATCGGTATTGCCATACATACAGATGTTACACAGCTTCAGCAAGTCTTTTCATTTGAGAACACATTTAAGTCAGTAGAGCAAATGATGCTGCAACTTGTTTCAAAAAATGCAAACTATGGAAAACTATGTCTTACTCACCTATGGGGTTTGCGAACTGAGCAACTGCCTTGCATCGATTACCGTCAAACAATATCTCAGAGACTGTGTTGTCTGATAAGGCAGATACGTAGAACTTGAGCTTCTCAGGGTCCAGATCAGGAGTTAGCCCAGATAATCTCACAGAATGGTTGTCGTGATAGTCAAGAAGCTCAGGTGACTCAAGCTCTATATCCAACTCAGCTCCATTGAGGTCGAGCGGGCGTTTCCTGTGTGTGCTAAATACTCTCTCCGCAACTGTAAAATCAGCATCGAAGTTGGTGTTGGTAGGCTCAAGGTGATATATCTTCCACTTCAATATGATATCAACTCAGACTTTCAGGCCTTTCCTAGGGAGCAAGTTCACCTGGCCTCCTCATCTTGCCCAATTTTTTAACTCCTGAGAGAGTTTAACTTCCAATACTATGAACCAAAAATTTGGATAGCCAACAGCGCTATGGAAGGACTTTGCCTAGATCAAATCATACAAATGGAACAAAACAGTATAACTCAGGGTCAATATCAGAAGAAAATGGGTTCCAGCTCTTGGAACGACCCTTGTTATCGGAACACTTTTGGTAAACCTCTATAATAATCAACAAATGATAAGGTTTTACCTGATTCATCCTGATAAATTATCTTCACTTTATATAACTCTGTAGACTTAGAATTGATGGGTTTGTATTGGGCTATTGTTTCTCCTTTTGGCCTTTTGTTGGCCATCTTCATTTCCAGCATGTCTGAGTCTTGCTTTGAAATATTACTGACTGACAAGGATGTCTTAATTGAACCCTGGTTTCCTTCTGTAAAGCAAGATTAAAGTCAACATAAATAAGGCTACTCAACTGGTCTATTAAAAGGCACAGAAAAAATCAAGTGAAAGAATTCCCTTAAAAGTAATAAACCAAGCTTCCATGGGTTAAATTCAAAGGACTTAATGACTTATATGGTAGCATGATTTGTCTTACCTGGCTGACCATAAAGGATGAGGCCACGTGGCTTACACTTTCCTACGCCCTCATAGAACTCAGCAACTTCGAAAGTGTAACCTGCATATTTGTGGGGCTTCCTGTTCAACACTGCTCTCACATCTGAAAAAATGGTTTACATAACTACGGGGGTTCATTTGCCAGAGTTTTGTGAGTTGATTGATGGACAAAACATTCCACGGCTTTTTGGAGAAGATTCACCAATCAGTATGCTGTTCCTGGTGATAAATAATCGGCCCATATGCCACATTCGCACATACTGAAATACTGCAACTAGGAGAACTGAAGAGTCTACACGTAGTCTACTTCACAGGCAGTTAGATAAAACTTAACATTTATCGTTGTAAGGATAATTTTTTGCTAATAAGAGTTGTTACTTCAATCAAAGTCATCTGATCCCTCGCACAAGCCTTCCAAGTAGTTTGAATCCTGCAAGTGAGGCAAGTTGCACTTCAGACCTCTGCCTGGGCCTACACCATCTTAAGTAAGCTGATACCACGCACAAAACCAAATTAGCTCTATGTAAAAATATGAAATCATAGACTATTCCCAGACCATATTGAAGCCCCCAACTTACCATTCTCGGAAGAATATGTGATAATAAATTCATCATCTTTCTGGTCATATGCTCTCACATCAATCCTTCCATGAGCTCTAACCCCTGTCACTCTAGGGTTTCCAAAGTAGCCTTCCAACACATCCTCATGTATAGGTACACTCGATTCCGTAGATACAATAACTTGCATGGCGGTCGAAGGAATTGTCCGTTCAATTCTCATCCTTTCTCCATGAAGATGATAATCATACTGCGTCAGTCTTTGTTGCAACACCCTGTTGTCTATTATACAGATAAAATTCATTTGAATGCAACTACCATCATTTGTGACAACTGTATGTTTAGCAGCGACAGTCTCATTTTGAGACAACCCTAGCACCTGTTTCCTGTACATGTGAACATTATGCTACCACAATTATGCCCATTTTGAGACAAAATTCGTAATTATTATCAATAATAATACTTTCCATAATTAACTTAGCATTCACTCAATCAAAGTGATATCCAGAGACAAGGTGACAATGTTGTTGATATCATGGTAGTATGTATTTATATAATTCATCAGAAAAGGATTCAATCCCAAGGCACATCATTTCAAAGAACCTATCCTTTGCAAAACCCACAGCTTGGTAGGGAAAAATAACATTTGAAATATCAATCATCCTTGACCACTATAAATCCATGGAAACCTTGAAAACACGTACCCAATCCTTTATCGACCAAAGGTATTTTGACGATAGCCTTTTCCTCACTCTCAGACAGATGTATGCTGGCAGGCCACACTCCTGTTACAGATTTTACCCAGTAGTATAATGTCTCCTCATCAACATCAAGTAGGTTATACACCAACAGAGTCTCATGCTGTGTGGTGATATTAGAGGGGGCAGCATTACGCTGCTGCTTAGTCCCAGCGCTGCCTGGTCTGACAGGTTCAGGTATAGGTTCACTCACTAAAATGTAATATTGAGAACAACGATGAGAGCTAATCATGTGAATAATTCCGAGACACAAGAAATTTGACAAAATCTGAATCAAAGCCACGCCGTAGATATAGTGAGCTACCTCAGTGACAACAAATAATGGGTCGGTCAAATCAAAGCTAGCAGTACCAGTATCACCATACATTGACAGCACGGCCTTACCTGGAGGCTGTTCCAGTTCCTGTTCATCGCTTTCATCATCTGATTCCTCACTGTCAGTTTCTTCCATCAGGAAGGAAATCTCCATCTTGGAGCCATTCCTAAACTGATGAGTTTTCATGGACACCATTTTACTTGCCACTGTAATATTACGTTTTTTTCACTGTTGTAAATAGGGTGCATTCGTATAGTGTGAAAAACAAAACTTGGTCATCACAATTGATATATTCTTACTGACTATTCTATAATTAGGAATGTATCAGGGAACATCAAAAGTTACAGATTCTTGTTTCAGGAGTAATCTAAGGATCCAGGATCAACTAACTGTTCAATCAATAATCCTATGAATGTCACCTGAACATGTTTCCAGTTCAACAATAGATCGCTGGTCTGTAAATGTCATTATAGCCATGGTTGATTCTATAGCGCTTCGCGGTCCAAGATACGCTTTAAGTTGTGTTTTGCTGAGTCGTCCCTTAGATTCTAGAGCCTTTACTACAACAGCCTTTCCTGGAAGCAATGTTAACTTGGCTATGAGAAAGCACAACAGAAGAACTGAGGAAATCAGCTGTTTTTGAATAAATGTTACTCTGAATTATGCTGATAAGAGCTGATTAGAGAGATTTACCCAGGTGCTATTGTATGGGGATGTCCTCTTTTTGTAAAGGTGTATACAACTTTTAATTGAACTTTCTACTAGAGATAAAGATGGGAAATCAAGTTTGTTACCAAAAATCACTTTGGATTCGAATTATAACACTAAGTTATGACCGACAGAGTGATACTAGAGGCTTGTAAGCCTAGTTGCCACTTTTTACATTTCCTATGTGCACACCCACATGTACATGTAGATGCAAGTCATCACCATCAATGACCGACTGCAATTTTTGTATCATAAATAGCATTCATGGCATACAACACCTTGTTTTATATAATCATGGGATATAAGGAAAACTGTAGCAAAGCACAGTCTCTGACTAGTTCAATGGACATGGCGGCAAATCACCGACAAGTTGAATTCTTTTGGTCCTAATTAGATCTTAATACTGTATGAAGCTACCATTACACGTAGGATGCAGATGATTTTTTGTCTAATTATAATCATAGCGATAACAATAATCTTAGAGGCACAGAACAGGTAAAGCACAGAACAGGTAACTGGCTATAGTAATGCTAAATATACCTGTCTTCCTGGGAGTGATATGCAGCTCGCTGTCAGGTGTATCCTCAAATAAAATCTGCTTCGTGCTCATTATTTTACTGATCTCTACAATCAATGCAAAAAAAAATAACCAAATACCAAGTTGGATTGTTGAATTAAGTTTGTTGTAGTTGTCATCTTTTTCATAACTGAACAGCATACATCATCAAAGCATATCAAAGCATGCTTCACACATCGCAATAGCACAGCACTAAAGCTTAATTCACCTTCAGGTTTCATGTCAAATCTGAATATTTTCTTCACTTCATCAAATGAATGCCCAAACTTGGTAGGACTCCAAGCTTCCAATTGTTCTTTCATGTGTGCTTCGATGAGATCATAAACATCCTTTGGCTCCTCCATATCAGCTAACTTACATCCAATCTCAACATGTGCTGTAGAAATATGATGTAAACTATACATGAAGGCATTCGATGCTAAGGAAGTGGCCAGGAACAGTGAATTACTGGCTTCTGTTCTGACAGCAATCAATATTATAGAAAATTATCAGATGATGGTTATAGCCTTCGAGGTGTACGTGTCTCAAGAATGTATGGCATGGATTTGTATGGCATATTTTAATTAACCATAGTGGTGGCGGTAGAAAAGTTAAGTAATTTTGAACAGCCCAAAATTAATAGTATGCAGTGTTGCCTTTATTACTTCGTAAGTATGATAATAACAACGTCTGAAATTGAAGCGTTCACTGGTATGTCTTATTTTCAATCTGTACCCAAATGCAGATTTCAACATTTTAAGTCTGGACCAATATCGCATGCATATCATGAATTGATTGAGACTACTAGTATTAACTTTTGAGCTTTCCATTAGACTTTTCTTAACTGTATGTATATAGCACAATGTTGTTCTCATTCTATGTGAAAAATTAATGAAAAGCAAAATTAGCCTGATAATGGTGCCATAGCCTCTTCCCTTTCTTGTGCAAACAGTCGCTAGCTTTTACATGTATCCGTCTACATAAAGGTCCGTGAGACTTAGTGAGACATAGCATAATGGATATCTCTAACTTACTTGGTAAATCAGCAGGAGACACAGATTCCTCTTTGGGGGCTTCATAGAACACAGCTATCCCTTTTCTTCGTATGACCTCTACTTGTTCCTGCTCCACCACTCTGGCTGCATCTGAGTGAGACATTTTAAAATTCAAAAGCAGATATGTGACCCGAAGTAAATACGTAACTATGGGTTCGATGACTACAAGGATTGACTGACATTTTATCCTGGAACGTTTAACTGTTTGAATTGATGTACCACTTATTCACAATAATAGAGAGCACAAATCATTTAGTGCAGCAGCAATATACTAGACACTACAAACTAGGACTAGGAGTGGGTTTGCGCAGTTGGTTAGAGCGCCTGCCTGAGGCATGCAAGTGCTGAAGGTCCAGGGTCCGAATCCCGCTGTTCTCGCCCTTAATGCATCCACTATCTCGCCGCTTAAGTCCACGTGCGAGCGATAAGACCCAAGTGAACATCAATTAACTAATTTCCATGTAAATTGGAGGCCGGACCAAGGTCCTGCATGACAAGAACCCTCATTATGTTATCTCATGTGAGAGGACGGATAGGGGGTTTACGACGGGACGGCTCCGTGGGTGTGGTTTGGTGTTTGGTCACGCGGGGATGGGTTTGGGTCTCGGAGGGTGGGATTTCATTCATTAAGTTATCTGTATATGGATATATTGCTATTATGTTTTACCGTACCTTCAGAGTCTTCAAATTCCACGATGATTTTGTGCTCGTCCACACGTGTGGCACTACCATTCACGGATTGGACATACTTCTTCAACAGGATGTCTGGAAGTTTCTCCTCAAATGTGATCAGCACAGCTGCAACGCATATATGGTGATATTTTGATGCTGTACAAAGTAACATACATGTAAGTACCACGTGATTATTGAAGGCATGAACACCAAAGATATTCTCCCAACGTTAATAAAGATTGGGAATAAATGTGGTGGGCATAATTGAAGCACATAATATCTCACCAGTATCAATAGCATTATCATCAATAAAAATGGATCTGTGGTTGTTACCTTTTGGTCCTGACCTGGGTTCCACTTCTTCTACAGGAGCACTGTGAGCACCAGCTGGTGAACCCGATGCTTGGTTACTGAGCGTCAGGTCAAAGGAGGCAAGAAGTACTATTTTGTTGGGAAGATAGTGATGACAAGTAGACACAGCCTGAGCAGCCACTGCAAAAATGAGAATTTGACTAGTAAAAAAAATGCTACCTTGATAATTTCTTGTGTTACCCACACCTGATCACAAGCTATCAAATCCCTCTCTTACACCCTTAGTCACTGAATTGAAAAACATGGAATGGAATTAACTGGTTAGCCCTTGACAAGCTAATGGCTAACACTGTGTTCATTATGTGCTCTTTCTCACCTTCATTTGATTGGCCAATGGAGTTTCAGTCCACGGTACAGCTAAGGCAGGTAAAACTGAAACATTAGATCTGTTTCAGAGGAAGCCTTGCTTAGCCATGAGGCAGGGAGGCATTTTGTTTTGAATTTTAAAATTTATGGCTCATTTCATCATGACGAGGCAGGTATTTTCAAATTTTTTTATTTTATTTGGAAATTGTGAACAAGATGAGGCAGGTATCAATAACAATTTCTGAATTTACTCACAGCATCAAGCAACCATGTGGGAGGTGGGATGTTAAGTTTATATTACAGTTTAAAGCCCTCAGTTTTCAAATTT